>Ga0255052_10002896_pt1 | contig 12128 bp, 7 predicted proteins | sample JV7_2_21_MG_FD_188632 | JGI IMG/M metagenome (GOLD analysis project Ga0255052, IMG submission 188632) | Seawater microbial communities from Jervis Inlet, British Columbia, Canada - JV7_2_21 | ecosystem: Environmental > Aquatic > Marine > Inlet | place: Canada: British Columbia | collected... | reverse complement strand
ACAGATAACAGACCATTCTGGTGTGAGCCGGTTCATTAAAACAAAGATGCCCGGTCGCAACAAAGCGTTGCGGCCGGGCGGCATGCTTGTCAAATCGCCTATGCAGCTTCGACAGTGATTCGTCGCGGCTGGACCTCCGGCAGTTTGGGTATCGAAACCTCAAGGATGCCGTTGGCACTTTTCGCTGCAATGCTCTCTGCGTCGGCGGTATCAGGTAGCGAGAAACGACGATAGAAGCGGCCGCTGACGCGCTCGAAGCGGCGCACGCCATCTACGTCGTCGTGGGCTTCGATTTTGCGCTCGCCCGAGACGCTCAAGACACCGTCTTCCATGCTGACTTCAATATCCTCTGCGGCGACGCCCGGGACATCAGCGCGTAGTACGAAGCGCTCCTTCTCTTCAACGATATCCACGGCGGGAACCCAATCGGCAACCGGTGTTTCCACGCCGTCACGCGCAAAACGCCGCGTGGCGAAGCGATCGAAATCGCGTTGCATCAGGTCGCCAATCGACCAGGGCTCAAAACGTACAAGATTCATTATTTTCTCCTAGTAAGTAACGGACGGCCCTCAGAAAAAAGGTCGCGTCAAGTAGCTCTTATTCAGGGAAATTGGGTCACTTAAAGTCAATTCAAGAGTTCTCAGAGCGGATTTTGACCCAACGTTCAGGTCCTTTTGCGGGGTTTTTTTCGTTTCACTTTATGCCACTATATGTAGTGGAAATTAAATTTCACGAAAGTGTCATTTTTTTTCCCATGTTTTTAAAGGACTTACTGCGGAAAGAATTGCAACATATTGATTTATAATAGCAAAACCCTTTCGAGAAATTTCAGTCAAACTCTTGACAGTCGACCCTTTCGGGCATAATCTTGACAATGTTCGGACACAACATCTTGTGTCCATTCATGAAGGGAAGAGAGGCCATTTCTGGCACTTGCCGCGTAAAAACGCACGCGCGGTAAGCGGGTCGCTGTTTCTCTGGTAAAAGCGTTTCAAAACAGGTTGTGGTCTCCGCTGAGGAGAGAAACGGGGTCTCCACGAGGGAGAAAAGGGGAGTAGTTAGGCCAATGAAGTCTGCCGTTCATATGGATGCGCACACGGTCACCGACATAGAATTTCAGGCAGCATCGATCGATATTTGGGATGCGAAGTATCGACTGACTGCCAAAGACGGTAACAAGATCGACGAGACGATAGACGACACGTACAAACGTGTGGCGATGGCGCTTGCGAGTGTCGAGATCGAATCGAAGCGTGAACTATTCTACAAGGAATTTCTCTGGGCATTGCGCGGTGGTGCGATACCGGCCGGACGCATCATTTCCAACGCCGGCGCTCGGGAGCACAAGCCCGCGACATCGACAATCAACTGTACCGTTTCCGGCACAGTTGGCGATTCGATGGACAACATTCTTAACAAGGTCCATGAAGCAGGCCTGACCCTGAAGGCCGGCTGTGGCATTGGCTACGAGTTCTCGACGCTGCGTCCAAAAGGCGCCTACGTGTCCGGTGCTGGCGCGTACACCTCGGGTCCGCTGTCGTTCATGGATATCTACGACAAAATGTGTTTCACCGTGTCTTCGGCGGGCGGACGGCGAGGTGCTCAGATGGGCACCTTCGATGTTGGCCACCCGGATATCATGGAGTTCATTCGCGCGAAGCGCGAGGACGGTCGCTTGCGGCAGTTCAACCTGTCACTGCTGGTCACGGACGAGTTCATGCAGGCCGTGGTCAATGAAGATGACTGGAGTCTGGCGTTTCCGGTGTCGCAAAAAGAGGTCGATGACGAGGGCCTCGACATCGACGACAGTGCGCAATTCGTGTGGCGTGAGTGGCCTGAGCCCGGCAATTACGTGACAGACTCGCGGGGACTCGTTGCGTGCAAGATTTACAAAACTTTCCCGGCGCGACGCGCCTGGGATCTGATCATGGCGTCCACTTATGACTTCGCCGAACCCGGTTTTGTGTTGATCGACAAGGTCAACGAGATGAACAATAACTGGTTTGACGAGAACATTCGTGCGACGAACCCTTGCGGTGAACAACCGTTGCCACCCTACGGTTCCTGCCTGTTGGGGTCGATCAACCTGACGCGATTTGTTGTTGATCCGTTTACGAGCGAGGCACGCTTCGATTGGGACGCTTTCCGCAAGGTCGTCAAGACGTTTACACGCATGCTCGATAATGTGGTTGAGATCAACGGCCTGCCGTTGCCTCAGCAGCGCCACGAGATTCAGAGAAAACGCCGTCATGGTATGGGTTTCCTCGGTCTCGGCTCGACAATCACGATGATGCGCATGCAGTACGGCGATGAGAAGGCTGTCGAATTCACAGAGGAAGTGGCGCGGCAACTGGCGCTGGCGGGTTGGGAAGAAGGGCTGGAACTGGCAAAGGAAAAGGGTCCGGCACCGATAATGAGCGAGCAATTCGAGGTCACCGAAGAGATGCTCAGGAAACGTCCTGAGATGACAGCGGATGGTTACCAGGTTGGCGACAAAGTGCCCGGCCGCATTCTGCATGCGCGCTACAGCCGATACATGCAGAGAATTGCTGCCGAAATGCCTGATCTCGTCAATAAACTGGCGGAGACTGGTGCACGGTTTACGCATCACAGTTCAATTGCGCCGACCGGAACGATCTCGCTGTCGCTTGCCAACAATGCGAGCAATGGCATCGAACCGAGTTTTGCACACCACTATTTCCGCAACATTATCCGCCAGGGGAAAAAGACCAAAGAGAAGGTCGATGTCTATTCATTTGAGATGCTTGCTTACCGCGAGCTCGTAGACAAGGGCGCGATGCCGGCTGGTGCGAGTGATGATGGAGTCGCAAATAGCCTGCCTGATTACTTCATCACGGCAGAGGACGTATCGCCGAAGGCGCATGTCGATGTTCAGGCCGCGGCGCAGAAGTGGATTGACTCATCGATATCGAAGACAGCGAATGTGCCAACCGATTATCCGTATGAGGATTTCAAGGACATTTATCTGTATGCCTACAAGCAGGGTTTAAAGGGGTGCACGACATTCCGCTTTAATCCTGAGGCTTTCCAGGGTGTGCTGGTTAAGGAAAAAGACCTGAAGAACACGGTATATACATTCGAACTTGCTGACGGTTCAACCGTCGATCTCAAGGGTGACGAAGAGATTGAATATGACGGCGAAGTACACACGGCCGCAAATCTGTTCGACGCCCTGAAAGAAGGCTACTACGGAAAATTCTGAGCAGACAATGATCAAGATAGATAAGAAAATCGTCGGATACGCGGTCGCGCAACCGGAAGCCGAGGCAAAGGCGGCGAAGCCGGAGTTCAAACGGGAAAGTGGTGGTGGAGATCGTGCCGAAGTGATTCGTATGCACGAGAAGCTCGAGCGACCGGAAATGCTGGTTGGCTCGACTTACAAAGTTAAAACGCCGATTTCCGACCACGCGATGTACGTGACGATCAACGATATCGTGTTGAATCAGGGTACTGAGCACGAAAAACGTCGGCCATTCGAGATTTTCATCAATTCGAAGAACCTGGACCATTATCAATGGATCGTCGCGCTGACACGCATCATTTCTGCCGTGTTTCGTAAGGGTGGCGATGTCACCTTTCTCGTAGATGAGTTGAAAGCTGTATTTGATCCGCGCGGTGGCTATTGGCAGACCGGCGGAAAATTCATGCCGTCGATTATTGCTGAGCTCGGTTACATTGTTGAGAAGCACCTGATCTCGATCGGTATGCTGACAGAACCCGGTCTCGACGCGGCGCAACAGCAGCTCATTGCCGAAAAGCGGGCGGAATTCGAAGAAGGCAAGAAACAGCAGGACGCTTTTTCGAAGAGCGACTACCCGGAGGGTGCCCAGCTCTGCGTCAAGTGCAGTACAGCTGCGGTGATCATGATGGATGGTTGTATGACCTGCCTGTCGTGCGGCGACTCCAGGTGCGGATGACGAGCCGCCGCTAGCCCGGACGCCCTGTGCGGCTAATTTACAGTTTCCTGATCTACGTGCTACTGGTGCCTGTTGCGGGCTACTGGCTACTGCGCGCATTGCTGAATCGGATATATCGCGATCGGCTTGGACAACGCTTTGGCATTGGCTATCCGCAACTCGATAAGTGCATCTGGATTCACGCCGTGTCTGTCGGCGAGGTGCAAGCGGCGGTGCCACTCATTCGAGCGATAGGCAGGCGCTTTCCCAACCACAATTTGCTCATTACAACGGTGACGCCAACCGGGGCGGCAAGAGTCGAAGCGCTGTTCGGTGATACGGTCAGTCACTGCTACATCCCGTTCGAAATGCCTCTCGCTGTTGACCGTTTTTTTGGCTCCGTGAATCCCGAACTCGCGTTGGTCATGGAGACAGAGATCTGGCCGAATCTGTATCGTGGCTGTGGTATTCGCGATATTCCGTTGGTACTTGTCAGCGCACGAATTTCGCCAAAATCTGTCGACAGCTATCGTAAATTTCTGCCGCTGTTCCGCGATACTCTGTCCCATGGAATTATCATCGCGGCGCAGAGTGAGGCCGATGCTGATCGATTTCGATCGCTTGGAGCCAGTCCGGTACGCACCTGGGTGACCGGTAACATCAAGTTCGATATCGAATTGCCCCCAGACCTCGAACAACGCGGCAAGGAATTTCGTCAACAAACTTTCGGCGAGCGGCCCGTCTGGATAGCCGCCAGCACTCATGACCAGGAAGAGCAACAGGTACTGGCGGCGCATAGAGCCTTACTCGAGAAGTTTCCTGACTTGTTGCTCGTGCTCGTGCCGCGCCACCCGCCACGGTTTCCTGCGGTCAGTGACATGATTGACAAGGCGCAGTTCGAAAAGATTGCCCGCACGGAAAACCGGCCTTGTATCGAGTCAACGGAAGTATTTCTCGGCGATACTATGGGAGAAGTACCGCTTTTCTATGCAGCAAGTGATATTGGCTTTGTCGGCGGCAGTCTGGTGCCAATCGGTGGGCATAACTTGTTGGAGCCGGCCGCGCTTGGACTGCCCGTAATCAGCGGGCCTCACGTTTACAACGCGCAGGAAATCGCTGACATGTTCATTGAACTCGGTGCGTGCCACATCGTCAGGGACGCTGCGGAACTGGTTGCTGCCGTCAGCGCGCTATTGGACGACGAAGAGGCCGCCGCGAAGCGCGGCAGCCAGGGGCTTGAAATCGTTCGCCGCAACCGTGGTGCGCTGAACAAGTTGCTCGGATTACTTGAACCGCTGATCGGCGGTGAAGAAAACGCCTAGCTGGATGCGGCCGCAGCGGCCTCGGCAGCAATCGCCTCCTCCGGCGTCGGACGCTCTGTCAGCCATTGATCGATTTTCTCGAGATCCTGAATCTCCAGTGTGCCGGAGGCCTGCTTGAGGCGCAGGACGTTCATCAGGTAGTCGTAACGCGCCTGGTAGAAAAGTGTGATCGCGCGAAATAACGCGAATTGCGAGTCCAGAACGTCAACAATCGTTCTGGTGCCAACATCGAACCCTGCTTGCGTGGCCTCGAGTGCGGTTTGGCTTGACTCCATTGCCTGCTCCAGGGCCTCAACGCGACTCATCTCGGCCATGACGCCGAGATATGCGTCCCTTGTCTGGCGCTCGGTCTCACGCGTTACGCGCTGCAGTTGTTCTCGGGCGGCGCGATGCAGATAGACGGCTTCGCGAACGCGCGACGATGTGCCACCGCCAGCAAATAGCGGCACATTGAATTGGATACCGATACTGTCTCTTCTCGCGTCGCTGTTGGCCGGTGCCCACACTTCATTCGTCGGGTCGTTAAAATCAGGAATGCGCAGATCAGTAACTGAATCTGTGTCGCTCGTTCTTGCGATCAGGTCGATCGTCGGATAATGACCATTGCGGCGGAATGATATTTCGTCTCTGGCAAGTTTCTCATCGAGTCGGCTCGAGATGAGCACGAGGTTCTGGCCCAATGCCATGTCTACCCAGTCCTTCTCACTTGCCGGAGTTGGTGCGCGCATCGGGAACTCGTCGCCAGGCGCAGACAATTGGTCAACATACTCGCCAGTAATTTCACGAAGGAAATTCCGGGCTGTTGCAAGTACGCGCTTGGCACCGATCTCGTCCGCGACGGCTTGATCATATGCGGCTTGAGATTCCTGCACATCGGTTATTGCGATCAGGCCTACATCGAAGCGTTGCTTTGCCTGCTCGAGCTGGCGCGCAATCGCCAGTCTGTTTTTGTGCAAGGACGTCAATCGGTCCTCCGCCCCGAGCACATCGAAGTAGGTCTGACCCACCCGAATGACGAGATCCTGTTGTGCGGCCTCGCGGTCTGCTTCTGCTTTTGCGACAAGGCTGTCGGCGCGTCGCAATCCGATGATCTGATCCCAACGGAAAAGGGTCTGACGAAGCTCGAACTGCCAGTATTTCGTTTCATCTCTCGTAACGCGTGAAAACGGGATGGGCGCGAGAATAAAATCTCCACCCGGATCGGCCGGATTCTCAACAAATTGAAATTGAGTGCTCTCACCGTCCGAATCAGTTTTTGTCCAATTGCCGCTGAAATCTATCTGCGGAAACAGCACACCACGCGCTTGAGGTTCGGCCTCGAGCGCGGCCAACCTGCGCGCTTCGGCCTCATGAATTCTCGGATCGCTCTGCAGGGCCTGTTGGTAGACCTCGAGCAGGGACGCTGCCTGTCCGACAGATGGCATTGCGACCAGGCTAAAAGTGACAAGTAAGATGCTGAAATTAAATGCTTTTTTCATTGTTTTGCGTTCCGCAGGTTAAACGGTTGGAGTGTTGGCCCCAGGTGTTATGGTCAACTATAACACCATATCAGTCGAGACGGGTATACATTTCTTAGATGCAACAACACCTTAAGTGGTTTCATCTCAGAATAAAAATTGTGGCGGTTGGCTGCCATTGACGAGCGGGGCCAGATCAGTCTCAAACAGACTGTCGGTCAGCCAGTCATTGTCGCCGGTTCGTGTGATCACTCTCGCATCCATGGCCGGGCTGTCGCCGACAACAAGGAACACGCGACCACCTGGATTAAGGGCCATGACGTAGCGAGGATCGAAAGTCTGAATCGATCCGGTTACCGCGATAGCGTCAAACCTATCGTCCGGCAGGCTCTGCGTCGCGTCCATCGTCAACAATTCCACATTGTTGATGCCCGAGTCTTCGAGATTTGCCTTCGCAGTTGCCACAAAATCTTCATACACATCGATGCTTGTGACTTCGCCTGCAAGGCGCGCAAAGCATGCCGCAAGAAAGCCGGTTCCCGTGCCAATTTCAAGAACTTTATCTGCGGTGGTAGGAACGAGCGCTTGCAGGAACCGCCCTTCCATTGTTGGTGTCATCATGACTTGTCCGTGACCAATCGCGATTTCGGTATCGGCAAATGCCAATGCCTCATATCCGGTCGGCACGAATTGCTCACGCGGCACTTTCTTGAGCACCGCCAGGATGTCAGGATGCAACACATCCCATGCGCGGACTTGCTGCTCAACCATTTGTTGGCGGGCAAATTCGGTATCCATCGTCTGTTATTCCTTAGTAATTGAAAGTAAAGTGAAAAATAGAGTTTCGCCCCAGCGTACTGCAATCCGGCAGCGCAACAGGCAACGACGGTTACCGAATTATGGTGAATCGCCTCAGTCCGCCATGGCTGCTGGGATATGCTTACGTTGCTTATGCTTTGAGCTTCTCTGTACCCTCAGATCTCCGCTGATGGAGATGCATATCGAGCAGATAATAATAACAAATGATCTATAAACGGCATCCAACTAATTGGCAACGAGTGCCGCTTGCGGGCGGTCACTGGCCAACTCCTATTGGTTTCTAAATGTCGTCTCTAACTATCATCATAGCGCTGTCGGTTTTATTGCTGGTGGCGATTGTTGTGGGCATCACTTACTGGCGCGGCAACAGGCGCGCCACACGACGTATGGCGAACTTGAATCAGGAAATGCTGGAGGCCTCCCGTGATGCATCCGTCGGACGCCGCTTAACGATTCCGCAAGATGAAGATACCGCACAACTTGCAGGCACGATCAACCGACTATTTGATGCGCTCGGCGAGCGTGATGAGAAAATTCAGAGCCGAGATCAGCTCTTTACAGACTTCGCCAAAACATTGCCCGAAATCGTCATTGTTCATGACGAGAAAATTCTATTGGCCAATGAATCGGCCGCCAGCTTGATCGGCCTGAACTCTGCACAACTTGTCGGTCGTGAGGTCGCTGATCTGGTCAAGCCTGCCTATCGTGCGCTGTTTCGCAACACAATGATGAAGCGTCTTGCAGGCGAAAACCCACCAGATCGGCTGGAAATTCAACTCATTAACGGCAAAGAGGCCGGGCTTTGGGTTGAGGCGCAAAGCTCGAACATAGAGTTTCACGGCCATGCGGCGATTCTTACAGTGGCGCGGGACATTAGTCACCGCAAGAGTCTTGAGGTGTCACTCAGCCGCAGTAAACGGCAGGCGCAATTCACGCTGGAATCGATTGCCGAAGGTGTAATTACCACCGACACCGATGGCCGTATCGATTACATGAACCAATCCGCTGAATCGCTTATTGGCACGAACCGCGACGATGCGGCAGGCCACAGGATCGGTGAATTATTCACGCTCGTTGATGATGCTGACAAGCGGCCGCTGGGTGATCCGGTCGAACGTTGTCTGGCGATGCGGCGACGCGTCAATATGGGTAGACGTGCTGTCATGGTCAGCGCGGATGACGAGCAGGAGCACTCGATCGAGATTACGGCGTCGCCGATACGCGGCCCGGGCAATGATATTTCGGGCACGGTCGTTGTATTCCACGACGTCGGCGAGATTCGCGGTCTGACCCGCCAAATGAGTTACCAGGCTACGCACGATCCTCTGACCGGGCTGATTAACCGCCGCGAATTCGAGCGCCGGCTTGACGAGGCGATGGACTCAGCACATTCGGAAGAAGCCGTGCATATGCTGTTTTACATGGATCTCGATCGATTCAAGGCCGTGAATGACAGTTGCGGGCATCTCGCGGGCGACAACATGCTTCGTGAAGTGGCGAGCCTGATCAAGGAACAGGTCCGTGATTCGGATTTCGTGGGCAGGCTCGGCGGTGATGAATTCGGCGCATTGCTCATCGGTTGCCCAATCGACAAGGCGCGCCAAATCGCAACGGATATTTGTAACGAAGTTGCAGACTATCGATTTGTCTGGAAAGACAAGATATTCAACATCGGTATTTCCATCGGGCTTGTTGAAATCAGCCACATAAGTGGCACGCTTCAGGACGTAATGAGTGCCGCAGACTCGGCCTGCTACGTTGCCAAACAGCAGGGCAAAGGGACGGTGCATGTTTATTCTGCACGCGATGAAGCAATTGCGCGCGAACGTGGTGACATTCAATGGCTGCGGCAATTGCAAGCGGCACTGCACGAAAACAAGTTCGAGCTTGCTGTGCAACCGATCATCGCGATGGGCAGTGGAATAGAATCTGGTCCGTCGGTCGAGGTCTTGATCAGGATGCCTGACAGCCAGGGTCGCATTGCCAACACAGCCGAATTCCTGCGTCCGGCAGAGCGCTATCAATTGATGCCGCAAATTGATCGCTGGGTGGTCAACGCGGCTCTTACGGCTGTTTCCAGTGGTGAGATCAAGATTACGAGCGGCCGTAGCTGCGCGATCAATCTCTCCGGGCAGACCCTCGGCGACGAGTCATTCCTGGGATTCGTGGTCGATGCACTCGACCATACGGGTGTGGCGCCATCCTCGATCTGCTTTGAAGTTACAGAAACCGCGATTCTGTCAAACGTGCAACATGCGCAGCGGTTCATTGAGGTGCTGCACGGCATCGGTTGCGAGTTTTCGCTTGATGACTTCGGTAGCGGGCTGGGCTCATTCTCGAGTCTCAAGCATTTGCCGATCGACTACCTGAAGATCGACGGTGCGTACACACGTAACCTGCAGTCCGACCAGGTTAATCAGGAAATGGTTGCCGCAATGATCAAGCTGGCCCGCACGATGCAATTTCGCATCGTCGCCGAGCAAGTGGAACATCAGGAAGACTTCGACTGGCTACGCGATGTTGGCGTCGATTTCGTACAAGGGCATTTTATCGAACCACCGACCCCGCTCGGTACCTCGACCACCGGCACATATCGCGTCCTCGAATAAAAAAAACCGCTGGGCATACCGGCGGTTCTTTATTCGCTCAGATGTGACCCGGGCTTAAAGCAAAGGCACCATCAAGAGTGCGACGATATTGATGATCTTGATCAACGGGTTAATCGCCGGACCAGCCGTATCCTTGTACGGATCACCTACGGTATCGCCCGTGACGGCAGCTTTATGTGCGTCGGAGCCTTTGCCGCCGAAGTTACCGTCCTCGATATACTTCTTGGCGTTGTCCCAGGCACCACCACCTGCGGTCATCGAGATTGCTACGAACAGACCCGTAACAATAGTACCGAGGAGCAGACCGCCGAGTGCTTTCGGACCCAACAGCAGGCCTACGACGAGCGGTACGCCGATGGGCAACAGGCTGGGTATGATCATTTCCTTGATGGCAGCTTTGGTCAGCAGATCGACGGCACGGCTGTAATCCGGTTTGCCGGTGCCTTCCATGATGCCGTCAATTTCTTTGAACTGGCGCCGAACTTCCTGAACCACTGCGCCTGCTGCGCGACCAACGGCTTCCATCGCCATTGAGCCAAACAAGAACGGCACGAGGCCGCCGATGAAAAGGCCAATGATGACAAGGTGATCATTAAGCAGGAAAACTGCATCGATACCTTCTTTCGCAAGCGCGTTGGTGTAATCGGCGAACAAAACGAGAGCAGCCAAACCGGCAGAACCGATCGCGTAGCCCTTGGTTACAGCCTTGGTCGTGTTGCCCACGGCGTCGAGCTGGTCTGTAATCTTGCGAACTTCAGGCGGAAGTTCTGCCATCTCGGCAATGCCGCCCGCGTTGTCGGTGATTGGGCCAAACGCGTCCAGCGCGACGACAACACCTGTCATGGACAGCATTGTGGTCGCCGCAATAGCAATGTTGTAAAGACCTGCAAGGTTATCGCCTTCCGGCGCGAGCTCAAATGCGCCCCAGATGCTCAGGCAAACTGCGAGTACCGGCAGGGCGGTTGCTTTCATCGAAATGCCGAGGCCTGCGATGATGTTGGTTGCATCACCCGTTAACGATGCTTCGGCAATCGTCCTGACCGGCTTGAATTCTGTGCCCGTGTAGTACTCGGTAATGACGACCATCGCAGCCGTGAGGCCGAGACCTATGAGTGCCGAGTAATAAATATTCTTCCAGTCACCACTGCCGCCCATCATCATTTCCGTGATGAAATAGAACGCTATGGCGGCTAGAACGCCTGCGACGATCATGCCCCGGTACAAGGCGCCCATGATCTTGCCGCCCTCAGAAGTCTTGACGAAGAATGTGCCGATAATCGAGGCAACGATCGACACCGCCCCCAGGACAAGCGGGTAAACGACCGCTTCGGCGCCGTAGTTGACTGCGGCGAGCCCGCCGAGCAGCATGGTCGCTATAATCGTTACTGCGTAGGTCTCGAACAGGTCGGCTGCCATACCCGCGCAGTCGCCCACGTTATCGCCAACGTTGTCAGCGATCACGCCCGGGTTGCGGGGATCGTCTTCCGGAATACCGGCTTCGACCTTGCCGACAAGGTCGGCACCGACGTCAGCGCCTTTGGTGAAGATACCGCCACCGAGTCGAGCGAAGATCGAGATCAGCGAGCCGCCGAATGCAAGGCCAATAAGCGCGTGTACAGCTTCGTCCGAAGTTGCACCCGAGTTCAGCAGGATCATGAAGTAACCAGCCACGCCCAGGAGTCCGAGTCCGACCACGAGCAGACCCGTGATTGCGCCGCCGCGGAACGCAACGTTCAATGCCGCGTTTACGCCCTTGGTGGCTGCCTCAGCAGTACGGACATTTGCCCGCACAGAAACGTACATGCCGATATAACCGGCGAGCGCTGAAAAGATTGCGCCGATTGCGAAGCCGATCGCAGTTGCCCAGTCGAGGGCCAGGCCCAGGATAACGAACAACACGACGCCTACGCCGCCGATAGTGAGGTACTGTCGATCCATGTACGCCTTGGCGCCTTCCTGAATCGCAGCTGCGATTTCCTGCATACGGCTATTGCCGGCAGGCTG
>Ga0255052_10002895_pt1 | contig 12128 bp, 12 predicted proteins | sample JV7_2_21_MG_FD_188632 | JGI IMG/M metagenome (GOLD analysis project Ga0255052, IMG submission 188632) | Seawater microbial communities from Jervis Inlet, British Columbia, Canada - JV7_2_21 | ecosystem: Environmental > Aquatic > Marine > Inlet | place: Canada: British Columbia | collected... | reverse complement strand
CTTGAGAGCGAACAGGTACGCCGCATCGTGCTGGTCCGACCGGCAGTCGAAGCGGGCGAACGTCTTGGCTTCCTGCCCGGCGACCTGTCGCAAAAAATCGATCCCTATCTGCGACCGATGTACGACGCGTTGTACGACATGATGGGTGCCGACAAGGTAACCCGGCTGATCGAGCGCAACGTGATCGAAATTGCGCCGCTTGCTTTCATGCGCGGCCGCTCGTTGAACGAGTCATTTGTCATTCTGGATGAAGCACAGAATACGAGCGTCGAACAGATGAAGATGTTCCTGACGCGTATCGGTTTCGGCTCGAGGGCGGTTGTCACCGGGGATATCACGCAGATCGACTTGCCGAGCCAGCAGGAGTCCGGACTCAGGAATGCAATGCGAATTCTGGATGATGTAGATGGCATAACGTTCACTTTATTTACACCGAAGGACGTCGTTCGACATCCGCTCGTACAGCGAATCGTTGAGGCCTACGAAGCGAACGACAATGGCAGCATTGACCGTTGATATCCAGGTCGCCTGCGACGATGTGGGAATACCCGCTGAGGCGGACATTCAAAGCTGGGTCGAAGACGCTGTCCGCGGCGCCGGGGCGGCCGATACTGGCAATGTCGAAGTTGCCGTGCGGGTCGTCGATGCCAATGAAATTGAAATGCTGAATAGCCTCTATCGCAAGCAAGACAAGCCGACGAACGTCTTATCGTTTCCGGTTGGTGAGATTGATGGTCTGCTGCACGACGCGAGCCGCCTGCTTGGCGATGTGGTCATTTGCGCGTCGGTCGTTGCCGCAGAGGCGGAAGAGCAGAACAAGCCGCTCGCGGACCATTGGGGCCACATGTTAGTGCATGGAACGCTGCATTTACTCGGTTTCGACCACAAATCAGGCGCGGAAGCTGCCAGAATGGAGTCCCTGGAGGCCAAAATACTGGCTGCTCGAAATGTGACGGACCCGTACGCGGGGTCATGATTACAAACTGTTACAATGAAACTTGAAGCCGACACATCTACACATCAGGTTCGATGAACGACAAACCGCCCAGTACCAGCGGCACAGGCAACACCGGATTGTTTGCACGCGTTAAGCGGGCATTCAAAGGTGGTTCTTGGAGCCGCGAAGAAATACACGACTTTATTCAACATTCCGAGATCGATCTCGATGCCGAAGAGAAGAGCATGCTCTCCGGTGTGCTCGAGGTTTCCGAGACTCAGGTGCGCGATGTGATGGTGCCGCGCTCGCACATGGTCGTGATTGATATCGATGAAGACTTCGATGAGATCATGGCAACGATCTTACAGTCAGGCCATTCACGTTTTCCTGTTATTGGCGAAGATCGTGATGAAGTTCTCGGCGTATTGCTCGCCAAAGACCTGTTGCGTTACTTCGGTCACGATAAGGCAGAAGACGTGCCACTCGGGAAACTGTTGCGACCCGTGGTCGTGATACCCGAATCAAAAAGACTCAATGCATTACTCAGGGAATTCCGTGCCAGCCACAACCATATGGCAATCGTCGTCGACGAGTACGGTGGCGTCGCCGGGTTGCTGACGATCGAAGATGTGCTTGAGGAAATCGTTGGCGAAATCGATGATGAGCACGACCAGGAAGAAGCGGCGTTTATTCGTCCTGATGGCGATCGTCACGGCAAGCCCAGTTTTGAAGTGCGTGCGTTGACGCGAATTGAAGACTTCAATGAGTACTTCGAATGTGGCCTCGCCGATGAGGAGTACGACACGGTAGGCGGGCTCGTCATGCACGAGCTCGGCAAGTTACCGCGCCGAGGCGAGTCGATTCAATTTGGTGGCTTCAAGTTTGCTGTCGTGAAAGCGGATAAGCGCCGAATCGAATCCCTGCAGGTTCAGCGGAACACCTGACGCGTGGCGCGCAAGCCATCGATATTGCTGTTGCCGGCAGATCGGCCGTGGATGAGTCAGTGCATCTTCTTTGTTCTCGGCTGTCTGACCGCGCTGGCGTTCGCACCCTTCGCCTGGCCGCTGCTCATTCCGTTTCTGTTATTGCCGTTCCTCTATGTTTGCCTGACTAACTCGCCTCGCGACGCCGCCAGGCACGCGTTCTGGTTTGGCTTCGGGCTGTTCCTTTCAGGGACATACTGGATCTACATCTCGGTGTTCGTTTTCGGTAAGGCGCCGATCTGGATCGCGCTTCTCCTGATGCTCGGCCTGGTGCTGCTTATGTCTTCGTATTTCTGGTTGACTGGCTGGCTCGTCAGTCGACTGGCGAGCGGTGAACCCTGGCGGCTGCTCGTGGTTGCGCCGGCAGTTTGGGTGCTTGTCGAGTGGGCACGCGGCTGGTTGCTGACAGGATTTCCGTGGATGGCCCTTGGTTACAGTCAGGTCGACTCGGTATTGGCTGGATGGGCGCCGGTCGTCGGTGTTTACGGTGTGTCGGCACTCATGGTGCTCAGTATTACCGCTATTCTGGTCGCGTTGTTGACGCAGGGCCGAGGGCGGTGGGTTGCTGTCGCCATTGTGCTGCTGCCCGGATTGAGCGGCGCCGTTCTCAAAGGCGTTGAATGGACCGAACCTGCTGGAGAACCGATCACAGCCACGTTGATACAGGGTGGCATATCGCAAGACAGAAAATGGCTGCAAGAGGAGTTTCAGCCAACGCTCAACTTTTATCGTGAGGCGACAAGGGAAGTATCGGACAGTGACATCGTTGTCTGGCCCGAGGTTTCAATTCCGTCGGTGACCGACCGTGTCGGGACATATATTGATGCGCTCGAATCGGACAGCCGCATCAGCGGGCAGACGATTCTTTTCGGCATTCTTGAGCGCGTCACTGAGCGCACGACCGAAGCAAAAGTCTACAACAGCGTTTTCGCTCTCAATGGCGAGCAACGACAGGTCTATCGCAAGCGGCATCTTGTGCCATTTGGCGAGTACTTTCCGGTGCCGGCGCAGGTTCGTGAGTGGATGCGCATGATGAGTCTGCCGCACAACGACTTGTCGGCGGGCGCCGATGTGCAGCCGCTGATCAGGACACGGGGCGGCGTAGCACTTGCGGTCGCCATCTGTTATGAAGATGCATACGGCGCCGAACAGCTGTACGCCTTGCCGGAATCCGGTCTGCTTATCAATGTCAGCAACGATGCCTGGTTCGGTGATTCGATCGCGCCACATCAACACCTGCAAATCGCGCGAATGCGGGCGCTTGAAGTGGGGCGTTACTCGATCAGGGCAACGAACACCGGCATTAGTGCGTTTATTGGGCCAAAAGGTGAGTTGCTCAAGTCAGGTGCCCAGTTTGTGCCCGTGACCATGACGATGAAGGTCGAACCGCGGCAGGGCGAAACGCCCTATGTGGGCGTGGGAAACTGGCCAGTCATCGTCCTGTCACTGCTCATCATCGCAGCGTTCTGGCTGCGCATCCGCGCTTCTTGATGTAGGCTTGCGGGTTTTCGGCAACAGCAATAATTGAACGCGCCATGAGCACTGCTTATCACCCGGAAACCGTTGAGAAAAATGCCCAGGACTACTGGGATAAATCGCGCTGTTTCGAGGTCGGTGAAGACGACGACAAAGAAAAATTCTATTGCCTGACGATGTTTCCGTATCCAAGCGGCAAGCTGCACATGGGGCATGTGCGTGTATTCACTATTAGTGACGTCATAGCGCGTTACCAGCGCATGCAGGGCAAGCACGTCCTGCAACCAATGGGTTGGGACGCGTTCGGCATGCCGGCTGAGAATGCCGCGATCAAGCGCGGCGTGCCGCCCGCACAGTGGACTTACGAAAACATCGACGACATGCGCGGTCAGATGAACCGCCTTGGCTACGCTTACGACTGGACGCGGGAGATCACCACCTGCCGCCCTGAGTACTACCGCTGGGAGCAGTGGCTTTTCACAAAAATGTTCGAGAAAGGCCTCGTGTACCGCAAAAATTCCATCGTCAACTGGGACCCGGTCGATCAGACCGTGCTCGCGAACGAGCAGGTTATCGACGGTCGAGGCTGGCGTTCCGATGCGCTTGTCGAGCGCCGGGAAATCCCGCAATGGTTCATGAAAATTACCGCTTATGCGGATGAGTTGCTGGAAGAACTCGATCGTATGCCGGGCTGGCCGGATTCGGTCAAAACGATGCAGCGCAACTGGATCGGCCGGTCCGAAGGTATCGAGCTCTCATTTGATGTAGCGGGTGAAGATGAGCCCCTGACCGTATTTACGACACGGCCTGATACTTTGTTTGGCGTCACCTATATGGCAGTCGCTGCAGAGCACCCGTTGGCCCGGAAGGCGGCTGCGAGCAATCCCGAAGTTGCGGCGTTTATCGAAGAGTGCAAGAAAATGGACGCCGCCGAAGCGACGCTCGAGACCATGGAAAAGAAGGGCATGGCGCTCGGCATATCGGCGATTCACCCGCTCACGGGTGAAGATGTGCCGCTTTGGGTCGCCAACTTCGTGCTGATGAGTTATGGAACGGGTGCTGTCATGGCTGTGCCTGGTCACGATGAACGTGACTGGGAGTTTGCGAAAACGCACGACTTGCCGATTGTTCAGGTCATTGCGCCCGACGATGGGTCCGAAATCGACATCGACGCAGCCGTTTATACCGACAAGGGCGTGTTGGTCAACTCAGGTGAATTCGACGGACTTGCTTTTCAGGATGCATTCGACGCGATTGCCGATCATTTCGAAAAAAGCGGCCGCGGACAGCGCAAGGTCAACTATCGTCTTCGGGATTGGGGTGTCTCGCGACAGCGGTACTGGGGTACGCCCATTCCCATCATCTATTGCGACGATTGCGACGCGGTTCCGGTTGCAGAAGACCAACTGCCTGTCATATTGCCCGAAGACGTTGAGTTCACCGGGCACGGATCGCCACTCAAGGACATCCCCGAGTTTATAGACGTGGCGTGTCCGAACTGTGGCAAGGACGCACGTCGGGAGACAGACACATTCGATACCTTCGTCGAGTCATCCTGGTATTACGCGCGATACGCCTGCCCGGACAACGAAGACACAATGCTCGATGAACGTGCGGCGTACTGGACACCCGTTGATCAATACACAGGCGGCATTGAGCATGCGATCCTGCATTTGTTGTATGCGCGGTTTTTTCAACGCGTCATGCGTGATGAAGGTTTGACAGACGTTTCCGAGCCGTTCACCAATGTGTTGACCCAGGGCATGGTGCTGAAAGATGGCGCGAAGATGTCGAAGAACAAGGGCAACACCGTCGACCCACAGGAACTGATCGCGAAGTACGGTGCCGACACGGTTCGCTTGTTCATGATGTTTGCAGCCCCACCGGAACAGGCGCTGGAATGGTCGGATGAGGGCGTGCAAGGCAGCTTCCGCTTTCTAAAACGATTTTGGAATGCGGTGCAAGAGCACGCCGAGGACCGTGCGGTCACTGAATTGCAGCCGGACTCACTCGACACGGCGCAGAAGGACTTACGACGAAAGACGCACCAGACAATTGCCAAGATCAGCGATGACATCGGTCGTCGATACACATTCAATACGGCCATTGCTGCATCGATGGAACTACTGAATTCGATCAATCGTTTCGAGGATGGTTCGGAAGCCGGTCGTGCCGTGGTGCGCGAATCACTGGAAGCGGTCGTGCTGATGCTGTCGCCAATGGTGCCGCATATATGCCATGAATTGTGGGCCTCGCTTGGCCACCAGACGGCACTGATCGACGTGCCCTGGCCAACAGCGGACGAAGCCGCACTCGAAAGAGACCTCGTCGAGGTCGTTGTGCAGGTAAACGGCAAACTGCGTGGACGCATTTCTGTCGCAGTCGATGCCGATGATGACGTTGTCGGCGAGCAAGCGCTTGCCGACCACAACGTGCAGCGATTCGTTGCAGACAAGGAAGTACGCAAGATCATTGTCGTTCCCGGACGGCTGGTAAATATCGTTGTCTAAATGGCTGACATTGTCCTGCGTCACGCTGCTCGCTGGCTGCGGATTTCATTTGCAGGGTGTGGTCACCACGCCTGCGGAAATGGAACGTACCTATATTGAGGCTGTCGAACGCAACAGCCTGTTCCATCGCGAACTGCGTCTGGCTTTGCTGTCAACAGGCATCGAACTCGTCGATTCACCAGTCGATGCGACCGCAATCTTCGCGATCAACGTTGATGAAACCGGCCAGCGTGTTCTATCGGTCTCTGCACGCAACGTGCCGACAGAGTACGAGGTGTACTACATGGTCGAGTACACACTATCGAGTGGTGAGAACAGTCTGTTGGCGCCACAATTTACGACGCTCACTCGCGCCTATACCTACGATGAAACCCTTGTGCTGGGTAAGGCGCGAGAGGAAACTTTCATTCGCGAGGCGCTTGTGCGGGACCTCGTGCGCGTTGTACTCAAGCAAATTTCGGCATTGTAAGAGCCTGGCTGATCCAGCCGAAAACGTGGTTGCAGTTGCAGACGTCCCACTGGCGTCGCTTCACGCCCTGATAGCCAGGTACGGTCTTGAGCTTCGTGTTCAGGCGGACGACGAACCGATCACCAGCAGTTATTGGGGTGAGCGTGAAGCTGGCATCGTTGGTCATACGGTGTTCGTTCGCGACGACACACCGATTCACTCATTGCTACACGAATCCTGCCACGTCATATGCGTGACGAGGGAGCGCCGTGAGCAGCTGGAAACAGATGCTGGCGGCGGTGACCTCGAAGAAGCGGCTGTCTGCTATCTGCAGATCATTCTCGCTGATCAGATAGATGGGGTAGGGTGTGCACGCCTGATGCGCGACATGGATGCCTGGGGCTACAGCTTTCGTTTGGGCGACACAGCTTCCTGGTTTGAGCGTGATGCTGAGGACGCTCGTAAGTGGTTGATTGACCATGCGCTGCTTTCTGCGAGCGGTGCACCAACATTCATGTTGCGCGACTGACATATTGTATAGTCGGGTATGGTCTGGCCACGCTACATAGCCTATTTCGTCGGTATCACATTGCTGACATGGATGCTCACGCAGCTCGAGATTTCGTCTCCCGGCAGTCTCGAACTTCACGTCATCGGCTATCCGGGCGACCAGTCAGGCACGAGCGAGTTTTCACCCATCGAAATTATTCAGCCGCTGATTCTTGGCGTCTGTGGAATGCTCATGGCGTGGGTGGCGAACTACTGTCCGTCGCAGCGGCCAATAGCGATTCCTTTTGGCGGAATCGCTTTGGTCTTTCTGATCAGCGAACTGAGTTACTTTCTCGACTACTACCTGATCACCAATATTGACCTGGTGCTGATTGGAGTTGTGAGCGCATTGGTCATCGTGTACACCTACCGCGTCCGCAAGCGATTGAGAATTGCCTGGGGCCGCGTATGGCCATCGCCGGCTCTCGCTCTGATATTCGCCGGCGCCGTCCTGTCGTTCTCGTATGTTCGCCTGGTCAGTCAGGAATCTCTATGGATGTCGATTCTTGGTGATGACTACCAAGCTGTGGTTCAGTTCGCGGTCGAGGAGTTTACCGAGTTGATCGCTTATCTGCTTTGGCTGCTTGGCACGATTGAATACACGTACCAGGCGCGTGCGATCGCGTATCGCAAGCCACAGCCTGCAGCGCAGCGGCTGCGACAGAAACGTCGCCACGACCAGGAAGGCAAGTACTAATCGGGAGCAGCCTTGTCCGGGTGCGAATCAGCAAACGCTGCCGAGTGCGACCCTGATGGCCTCTCCGTTTACACCGCCGGCTTCCTCGCTTACGAGGAATGCGATCATCTCGGCGACTTCCTGAGCAGTGGCAACGCGGCCAGCAGGATACAGGTCCGCTCGTTCCTGCCACACCTGCTCAGTCGTGATGTCTCGGTTCTCCGCCTCCTGGCGGGCAGAACGCTCCGCCATCTCCGTCCGCACCCAGCCAGGCAGAACGGCGTTCGATGTAATGCCAAAGGATCCGCCATCCTGGGCGACCGAGCGCATCAAGCCCAGCAGACCGTGCTTGGAGCTCGTGTATGCACTACCAGCGTGCTCGGCGACCAGGCCCGCGGTGGAGCTCGTATAAACCACGCGGCCATATCGGCGCTCCACCATTCCCCGCAATGCAAGTCTCGAGAGATGGAATGGCCCATCAAGATTGACTCGCATCGTCTCACTCCAAACGTCGGGTTGCTGCTCCCAGATGACCCGTTCATGGGCGGACCCGATTCCGTGGTTACATACAAGGATCTCAATCGGGCCCAGCCGCTGCTCGGTATCTGCGACCGCGCGCGCGCAGCCCTCCGGCGTGCCCAGATCTGCCACCAGATACTCGAGCCCCACTTCTTGCAACTCGTGCTCGGTTCGGGCGACGCATATCACATTGGCACCGCGTGACGCCAGGATTTCCGCGGTTGCACGTCCTATTCCGCGACTCCCGCCCGTGATCAGGGCGACCCGTCCTTCGACTCCAGCCATGCTGCAGACCCTCGCTTTGTTTGCTAAAGAACAGTCGGGTTTGGCGCGTCGCCGTATACCTCTTCGGGATCAAATACCTTTTCGGTGTCGGTCCACTTGAGGTCGATACGGCCGTCCACCTGTTGGCGGTCGAATTCTGTGCCTACCGGCACACGGCGGTAAAAGCAGCTGCGGTAGCCAACATGGCAGCTCGCGCCTCCCGTGACATCAACGCGTAACCAGATACAGTCCTGATCGTCATCGACCAGCAGTTCACGTACCGTCTGAAGCAAACCACTTGTCGCACCCTTGTGCCAGAGAACCTGGCGACTGCGGCTGTAGTAATGCGCTTCACCTGTGTGGATGGTCAGACTGAGGGCCTCGACGTTCATATAGCCCTGCATGAGTAGCTCGCCTGAGTCGGCATCGGTAGTGACGACTGTGATCAGGCCGCGATCGTCGAATTTGGGTGCCAGATCGCTGCCTTCCTCGATTTGTTCGACCGATTCGCGAGCTTGAAATTTGACCGGGGCGGCAGACATTGTCAATCCTCGAGAAATCGCTGCGCGGGGCGGCAGAATACAAGGCATAGCTGCCGGCAGCAATGTTGCTATCATTCGCCTTTTGAGCGGAAGACCAGAAACAACGATGACGATTCACCTGCACGACACCAGACAGGGCCGCAAGGTTCCTTTCAAGCCAATGCATGATGGCAAGGTGACGATGTATCTCTGTGGGCCGACGGTCTATAACTACGCTCACATCGGCAATGCACGGCCGGCGGTTGTTTTCGATCTGCTCGCCCGTGTTCTGCGGCGCCGCTACGATCTGACGTTCGCCCGCAACTTTACGGACGTCGATGACAAGATCAATGCGGCTGCAATTGAGACCGGCAAGCCAATCGATGAGATCACCGCACAGTACATGACTGCATACAACGAGGACATGGGCGCGCTGGGTGTCTTGCCGCCTGACATCGAGCCGCGGGCAACCCAGCATATCGTGGAAATGGTCGCGATGATCGAGGCGCTGATCGAACGGGGCCACGCCTACGAGGCAGACGGCCACGTGCTTTTTGATGTCTCCTCGCACAAGGATTACGGAATACTGTCCAAGCGTGATCTGCGCGAAATGATCGCAGGTTCGCGAGTCGAGGTTGCACCGTATAAAAAGGCGGCACACGATTTCGTTCTTTGGAAACCATCAACGCCTGAGTTACCGGGTTGGGATTCGCCGTGGGGCCGTGGTCGGCCGGGGTGGCATATCGAGTGTTCGGCGATGGCTGCCAAGCACCTTGGAAAAACGATCGACATTCACGCGGGTGGCCAGGACCTGGTATTTCCGCACCACGAGAACGAGCTCGCACAAAGTTGCTGCGCCCACGACGGCGCTGATTTTGCGCGCTACTGGGTACATAACGGTTTCCTCTCGATGGATCATGAGAAAATGTCGAAATCGCTCGGCAATGTTGTGCTGGTTCACGATCTGATCAAGACGGTGCCCGGCGAGGTCATTCGACTTGCTCTTCTGGGCGCGCACTACCGGCAGCCGCTGGACTGGTCCGAGGATACGATCAAATCGGCCAGGCGTATGCTCGATCGGTTATACGGTGCCGTTCGCGGCATCGAGGTGTCGGCGGCGATGCGCGCGGAGGCTGAGACACCCGAAGCACTTCTTGCAGCGCTAGAAGACGACATCAATACGCCCCGGGCGATGGCCGAGTTTTTCGCGCTAGCGAAGACATTGAATAAGGCTAGCGATGCCGAAGAAAAAAGTCGCCTTGCGGCAACCATGCTGGCGACTGGCGATTTGATGGGCTTGCTGCAATCGGATCCTGATGAGTGGTTCGAGGGACATGTCGAGGGCGAGCTGTCATCCGATGATATTGACGCACTGATAGAAAAACGTAACGCCGCTCGCGCAGCGAAGGACTTCGCTACCGCGGATGCTGTTCGCGACCAGCTCTCTGCAGCGGGCATCAAGATCGAGGATGGAGCCGACGGCAGCAGTTGGCGGCGCAACTAGAAATGAGTAACGAAGTTCAGGCCGCGCAAGAAGAGCTCGTCGAGGAGTTTCAGTTCTTCGACAACTGGATGGATCGGTATCAATACCTGATCGACCTGGGTCGGCGCTTGCCAGATTTTCCCGAGTCTGACCGCACGGAGGCAAATAAGATCAGGGGCTGCCAGTCGCAGGTGTGGTTTGTCGCCAGTGAGGCCAATGGCCGACTCAACTTTCGCGCGATTTCAGATGCAGCGATTGTCTCTGGACTCATCGCGTTGCTGTTGCGCATTTACAGCGATAGACGACCACAGGACATTCTGGATACGCCACCGAATTTCGTAACGGCGCTGGAACTTGAGCAACACCTGAGCCCGACGCGGAGCAACGGTTTGTCGTCGATGCTCAAGGCAATACGCGCGTTCGCAACCGAGGCCCTGCGGGCGGCTTGATGAAACGAAGCGGTCTCAGCAATGGCTTTGGTCGCGAAGCACCTTTGCGGGTACTGAGTGCTCTGCTGGCCTGGCCCCTGCTCGCTCTGGTCTGGCTATACCGATTGGCTATCTCACCCTGGCTTGGCAATAACTGCCGCTTTGAACCGAGTTGCTCGACGTATGCGCTGGAAGCACTGCGCGAGCATGGTGCTTTTCGCGGCAGCTGGCTCGCGGCCCGGCGCATTGGCCGATGTCATCCATGGGGTGGCTCAGGCTATGACCCCGTGCCGGATAAACAGGAAGATGACGCTAGAGCCGACTAGAATTGCCCGCGAGCTGGCTTACCCGGCCACAAATGCATCTGTGTTGATGTCATACCTGCTGTTTTACGTGCTACTTAAGTTTGCCGCCTCGGGCGGTATTCTCGGACTGTTCCTGACGTTTCTGGTTCTGCCTGGCCTGTTGCGTAATCTGATGCTAATTCTGGAGTCTCGGGCGAAGGGCGAGGAGGCCGGACCCGTCACCGTCGATCATTTCCTCTGGTTTGGCAGTGCCTGGAGCCTGTTTTCGGCCGTACATGTCGTGATTCTTGTTTACGCGACTTATGTTCTGGGCGGCCGCTACGGTCTTGCCGCGATGCTGGCGGCCGTCGCGCTACTCGCCACGGTAATTCCGGCATCGCTGGCTGTGCTGGCCATTACGCGCTCGCCACTGCAGTGCCTGAATCCGCGTCCGGTTTTCGGCGTGATCCAGCGATGTGGCGCGGGCTACTGGGTATTACCCACCTATTTTCTCATTGCCGTATTCTTCGTGCGATGGTTGGGTGTTCTTTCGCTGCCCGACTATGTGCGCGAACTGATCGCTTTCTATCTCGTATTCGCCTTTTTTGCACTGCTTGGTGGCGTCATTCAGCCACATCGATTTCACCGTGAAGTCGACATTCACGATCCCGCTGAGCCCGATCAGGAAACGCTGGGCGAGAACCTGCAACAGGAGCGTACGGCCGTACTCAATCACGCCTATGGTTTTATCAGCCGCGGCAATCGTGCGGGGGGCTTCAAGCACATTCGAGACTGGTTGCAGCAGGACCCGGAACCGGACGACGCCTGGGCGTGGTTCTTTGATCAAATGATACGCTGGGAGATCAAGGAGCCGGCACTGGTATTTGCCCAGACCTACCTGACGCGGCTATTGCACGATAAGGAATATGTCGCTGCCGTGAAGGTGATGACGCGCTGCCGTTACGCAAATCAGTCCTTCCGACCACTGGCCGACGACCGTGAACTCGCGCTGGAGGCAGCTGAGCATTGTCAGAATGATGAACTAAGCAG
>Ga0255052_10002894_pt1 | contig 12128 bp, 14 predicted proteins | sample JV7_2_21_MG_FD_188632 | JGI IMG/M metagenome (GOLD analysis project Ga0255052, IMG submission 188632) | Seawater microbial communities from Jervis Inlet, British Columbia, Canada - JV7_2_21 | ecosystem: Environmental > Aquatic > Marine > Inlet | place: Canada: British Columbia | collected... | reverse complement strand
CGGGACGCAATTGGCAAGAAGATCGGAACTTTGGTTGATTAATTTGGTATCAGGACACAGATACCGTTAGGTGATTTATGAACGACGCTCTGAAAATGCAGATATCCGCCTTCGTTGACGGTGAGCTGCCGGAAAATGAAAGCGAGTTGCTGTTGCGGCGACTGAGCCAGGACATTGCGCTGCGCCAGCAGGTCGCACAATATCTTGAAATCGGCCGTATGATTCGCCAGGAACATGATGTGCCTGGCATAAGCGACTTGCGCGACCGGATTGCGGCAGCGCTCGGCGAGGAGCCGGTACAGCACCGGGCAAGCACCGACGTATCGGGATCGAAGTTCACGAGGCCGGCAATCGGTGCGGCCATTGCTGCATCGGTCGCGGTGCTGGCTTTATTTGCTGTTCAACAGGTGTATTCGCCGGATGACAGCGGAAATATCGACAGTAATTTCGCGGGCCGCACGGTGCCTGATAGTCGAACCGTGGCCGACCGGCCGGACGATGAACTGCTGAAGCAGTTGTATCTCCGCCATAATCCTCGTCTCGTTACCTGGCAGCTGTGGGATGGTTCCCTTGTGGAAATCGAAGCAGAAGATGAGCCGGTGGAGGGCGATGACAGCGGTACTGACGAAGAAAGTCAGGATTAGTTACCAGGCTTGCACATCATTCAGATGAATAACACGACAAGAACATCTGCGCTTTCATCACTGCTGACAATCGGGGTCTTGCTTTCAACGCATTCGGCGATCGCGTCCGCTGCTGACGGGCCACATGAGTGGCTTGGCCGCATGTCGCATGCCGTGCAGAACATGAGTTACGCAGGCACAGTAATTCGAACCAGGCGTGGTGAAGCGGAATCGCTAAAAGTTGTACGCAGAGTAGACGAAGGTGTTGTCAGCGAAAAAATGACTGTCCAGGACGGCGGTAGCCTGGAGATCATTCGCAATGGCGACGAGGTGCATTGCATTCTGCCGGACACGAAGTCGGTGCTCGTCGAAAGTTGGGATAATCAGGGTACCCTGTTTTCGATGCTACCCAGCAGGGACATCAAGTTTGGAAACGAATACGACCTGTCGATCGTCCGCGAAGATCGGGTCGCTGGTCGTAAGGCTGTGCTGTTGGCAATCCGGCCTCACGATGAATTCCGCTTCGGTCATCGATTATGGCTGGATCGTAGTACGGCGTTTCCTCTGCGGACGGAGCTGATCGATGGCGACGGCACTATTCTCGAGCAAATCAAGTTTGCGGACATAAACCTGGATTCCAAAATTTCGGCGGAGGCCTTGTCGCCATCGGTAAGTCTGGAAAATTTCACCTGGTATGCGGAGACCGCAAAGCGGGTGGAGATTGACATAGAAATCGATTGGGATTGCGACGATCTTCCTGCCGGGTTCCGCGTCGTTTCGACGAAGACCGAGCAACTACCGGGTGCAGATGCACCGGTGACGCACATCCTTTACAGCGATGGTCTCGCCACCGTGTCGGTATTCATCGGTCAGGTACGGAAAAAGAAGCTGGCCCGGCGATCCAATATTGGGGGATCCAACGCCTATAGCATGCAGCTGGCCGATTATCAGATTACGGCAATCGGTGAGGTACCCGCAGTAACCGTTCAACGAATCGCCAGCTCGATGCGACAACGATAGCCCGCAGGACTTTGCCTGGCGGCTGCTTTCCTGTTACTGATATAAAAGATATGGACTCACCTGTTGGCAGGATTGTTTCTGTCGCGTCGGGATATGCGACCGTGTCGGTGGATGCCACTCAAGTCTGTGCGCGCTGCGCTGCGGGGAAGGGCTGTGGCGCCGGATTACTCACGGGCGCCAGCCGCTCACGACTGATCGACGTAAACGTACCGCCCGGCATGGACCTGAAACCGGGCGATGACGTTGAACTGACATTAGCGCCCGCTCATCTGCTGCGCGCCGCAGTTCTTGCTTACGGATTGCCGTTGGGTGGCGTCGTCATCGCGCTCGGCATTGCGTGGATGATTAGCAGAACTTTGAACGATGTTCCTGCAGTTATTCTCGCGATTTGTGGTCTGGTCGCAGGCGCACTCCTGGGTCGGCATTTTCTCAATAGGGACGGCTGTCTTAAAAACCTCGTTCCAACGGTGTCTGAACGTAATGCCTGATATTCAGATCTATAGCCGTCCCGGCTGCCATATGTGTGAAGAACTCATCGAGGAAATCATACCGCTCGTAAGAGGCAGGGCTGGGCTCGAGGTCCTGAACATCGATACGCGGCAAGACTGGCAGGAAGAGTATGGCACGCGCGTGCCGGTCGTCGAGTTCGATGGCCGTTTCATCTGTCAGCATTATCTCGACAGGGATGCGCTCGCCAGTGTCCTCGATGATATCGAGGCGTGATCTGTGCAACCTCTCCCACAGCGATATCAACCGTATATACTTCGCCGCTTGCAGGGCCTGACCCGAACCTATGAATCACATACGCAATTTCTCAATCATTGCCCATATCGACCATGGCAAATCGACGCTGGCAGACCGCTTTATCCAGCTATGCGGTGGGCTGCAGGAGAGAGAAATGTCGGAGCAGGTTCTTGATTCGATGGATCTGGAACGGGAGCGAGGTATCACGATCAAGGCGCAAAGCGTGTCGCTGAAGTACAGTGCTGCGGATGGCGAAGACTACGAGCTGAATTTCATCGATACGCCCGGTCACGTCGACTTTTCTTACGAGGTTTCCCGCTCTCTGGCTGCCTGTGAGGGTGCGCTGCTCGTGGTCGATGCTGCACAGGGCGTCGAGGCGCAAAGCGTCGCAAACTGCATGATTGCGATCGACCAGGGCCTTGACGTGCTGCCGGTCCTGAACAAGATCGATCTTCCCGCTGCCGAACCCGAAAAGGTCATACGGGAAATCGAGGACATCATTGGTATCGACGCGCAGGATGCCGTCAGAGTCAGTGCCAAGACAGGCGAAGGCGTACCGGAATTACTCGAACATATTATCGCGAAAATACGGCCACCGTCCGGTAATCCCGACGGGCCTCTGCAGGCGCTGATAATCGATTCCTGGTTCGACAATTATGTCGGCGTCGTGTCACTCGTCCGGGTCGTCAACGGCAGTTTGTCAAAAGGTAGCAAGATTACCGTTATGTCAACGGATCGTTCCTACCGCGCAGATCGAGTTGGCAGCTTTACACCAAAGATGGAAGACCGCCCGGCGCTGGCAACAGGCGAAGTCGGGTTCGTCATCGCCGGCATCAAAGACATCTATGGCGCACCGGTAGGCGATACCCTGACATCGACCAGGAAACCCTGTGACGAGCCGCTAGCCGGATTCCAGCAGGTGCAGCCCCGCGTTTTTGCCGGTCTGTTTCCGATCAAGTCGGATGATTATGAGAATTTTCGCGAGGCGCTGCAGAAACTTCGCTTGAATGACGCGGCGCTGCATTTTGAGCCCGAGACGTCTACAGCACTGGGATTTGGTTTCCGCTGCGGCTTCCTCGGCATGTTGCACATGGAGATCGTTCAGGAGCGGCTGGAGCGCGAATATGGACTCGAACTCATTACGACTGCCCCGACCGTGATATTTGAGGTCGTACAGGCAGGAGGCAAGATACTGAAAGTCGATAATCCATCAAAGCTTCCCCCGGACAATGAAATCGTCGAACTACGCGAACCTATCATTACGGCGAATATCCTCGTGACGGAGAAGCATGTGGGTTCGGTTATCAAGCTGTGCATCGAGAGACGGGGCGTGCAGAAACACCTCAGATATCTCGGCAGCCAGGTCTCGCTGGAGTACGAAATACCTCTCGCGGAGGTCGTCCTCGACTTTTTCGATCGCCTTAAGTCCGTCAGTCGCGGATACGCATCTTTTGATTACCACTTTGAGCGTTTCGAACCCGCATCGCTCGTGCGACTGGATATTTTGATAAATCAGGAGCGCGTTGACGCATTATCGATTATTGTGCACCGGGAAAATGCACAAACCAGAGGACGTGAGCTCGTGGAAAAAATGCGCGAGCTGATCCCCCGGCAGATGTTCGATGTTGCGATTCAGGCGGCTATCGGCAGGCAGATAATCGCGCGAAGCACTGTCAAGGCATTGCGGAAGAACGTCACGGCGAAATGCTACGGGGGTGATATTACCCGGAAGCGAAAGTTGTTGGAGAAACAGAAGGCCGGGAAAAAGCGAATGAAACAGATTGGGTCCGTTGAAATTCCACAAGAGGCGTTTCTTGCGGTATTACGTGTAGAGAAGTGAGAATAAATCTTGAGCATTAATCTTGCATTGATCTTGACGTTGTTGACAGCGTTTACTGGCGCAATGGTCGCCTATGACAAATTTTACTTGCGAAAACGAATTTCCGATTCCGGCGTACAAACGAATGCCGCCCTCAACACCATAATCGATTATTCACGCTCGTTCTTTCCGGTGCTGTTGTTTGTTCTTGTAATACGATCGTTCATTTTCGAGCCGTTTCGGATTCCTTCCGGATCGATGATGCCGACTCTGTTACAGGGCGATTATATTTTCGTCAAGAAATATTCTTTTGGCCTTCGTCTGCCGGTGCTCGACAAAAAGATCATCGAAACCGGCGAACCGGAAAGAGGCGACGTCGTTGTATTTCGCCTGCCATCCGAACCCAGTATTAACTACATTAAGCGCGTGATCGGACTGCCAGGCGACGAATTAGTCTACGCGGCGCACCGTCTGACCGTAAATGGCGAGCTTATCGCAGTCACGAGAGACACAGATCCTCCGATCGAACAGCTCGGTGACCGGGAGCACGCGATTCTTGTCACCGATCCCGGCAATACGATGCGCGATGGCAAATATACGGTTCCGGATGACCACTATTTCATGATGGGGGATAATCGCGATAACAGCCGCGACAGCCGCTTCATCGGTGCGATTCCAGAGACCCACCTGGTTGGCGAGGCCGTGCGAATCTGGATGCACATGGACGGGCTCGAGTGGCCGGAGTGGACGCGGATCGGCACGAAGATAGAATAATGAGGTGTCAGTCACTGATTTCGCGGTTAGAATTGCGCTAGCCTTGGCCGGAGCAAAGTGGAGTAGGTGTATGTTTAGCTCGAATAATTGCGGTCAAATACGCCGTTTTCGACGTCCAACGCTGACGAGGTGGACGCGGCCGCGTCAGGCCGGCATCACGACGGTGGGTTTCCTGATTCTGGGCGTGTTTATCGGGCTGTTCGCGTTCGCAGGCATGCGCCTTGCGCCGGTCTATCTTAATTACGTGAAAATCGTGGGCGTTCTAGAGGGCGTATACAAGGAGTTTGACAGTCAGAATCCGTCGCGTGCGGCAGTTCAGAAGTCAATACGGCGGCGATTCGATGTCGAGAGCGTCAGCATTATCACTGCAAGAGACATCAAAATAGTCAACGAGAGCGGCGGGTTTCGGGTCGAGGCGGTTTACGATCACATCGCACCGTTTATTGGCAATGTTTCTTTTGTCGTACATTTCGACAAGAAAGTGGTGGTGCGCCGCTAAGGGAGAAGCGTGTCATCTCCTTCCGGTACGGACTTGCCGGGCAAAAAAGCCGGCCGAAGATCCGGTATGGACGAGCCAAAGAAATGAGCGACCCCTTTGGATAAGATAGCGACCTGGTTAAAGAAGTCGCTGGATTACGAATTTCAAAATAGTCAGCTCCTTGAGCAGGCGCTTACTCATCGCAGCGCTCCCGGCATCAACAACGAGCGGCTGGAATATCTGGGCGACGCAGTACTCGATTTCGTCATTTCGGAGGCCGTCTATTTGCAGCGTCCCGATGCGCCAGAAGGCGTCCTCAGTCGATTACGATCCTCGCTTGTCAAAGACGCAACGCTTGCGGAATTATCAACCGACCTCGGTTTTGGTGAGCACCTGATTCTTGGCCCGGGCGAGAAGAAAAGCGGCGGGCACAGGCGCGCGTCAATTCTTGCAGACGCATTGGAAGCGATCTTCGGAGCGGTTTATCTGGATTCGGGTTTCGATGAAGCACGACGAATCATCCACAATGCGTTTGCCGGGCGTCTTGTCGAGATTCCCGATTCCGCCGAGCTCAGGGATCCGAAGACGCGTCTTCAGGAGTTCGTGCAGTCAAGAAGGATTTCGTTGCCGGACTACCAGGTTGAACAGATAGAGGGCAAAGCCCATAAACAGACCTTCACTGTTCGTTGTACTATCGTGGAACTCGACGCGAGCACGACCGGGCAGGGCACGACGCGAAGGGATGCGGAACAGGAATCAGCGCAACATATGCTAGCGTTACTTGAAAAAGCGGATTAGTCGGTGCCGGAACGAATTAGTCGTTGCGGGTTCGTTGCCGTCATCGGGCGTCCCAACGTCGGCAAATCAACCTTAATCAACGCGATCCTCGGCAGCAAAGTCAGCATCGTTACGCCGAAGCCACAAACGACGCGACACCGAATTCTTGGGGTGTACACGAGGAACGACAACCAGATTATTTTTGTCGATACACCGGGGCTGCATCGCGGTGCAGCCAAGACGATAAACCGTATGATGAATCGTGCGGCGGTCAGCGCGCTTTCCGACGCCGATCTCATCTTGTTTGTCAGCGAAGCAAACCGGTGGACGGCCGAGGATCAGGATGTGCTCGACAGACTGAAAGAAACCCCGGTTCCAGCAATCGCATTGCTTAACAAAATAGACAAAGTGCACCCGAAGGAAGAGTTGTTATCAGTTTTGTCAGTAATGTCTGAGCGCCATACTTTCGACGAAGTATTACCGATTTCGGCGAAACTGAATGACAATCTCGACAGGCTGGTTGAACTGATTCCAGGCTATCTCCCCGAATCGCCAGCCTTATTTCCTGAGGAAATGATCACCGATCGCAGTGAATCGTTTCAGATAGCTGAGCTCATTCGCGAAAAACTCACCCTGTTGCTGCGCCAGGAAGTACCGTATGGTCTTACCGTAGAGATCGAACGATTCGAAAAAGAGCCGGAGGGCGTCGGCATCAACGCGATTATATGGGTCGAACGTGACAGCCAGAAAGGAATCGTGGTCGGCAAGGGAGGCAATGTTCTCAAGAAAGTAGGGCGTTCGGCTCGGCTCGAGCTCAAGGAGCGACTGAGCATGCCGGTTCATCTGGAACTCTGGGTCAAGGTCAAGGATAACTGGGCAGACAGCGAGAAGGAGCTCCTGCGATTGGGCTACGAATAGCATTATGCAAGCCACGAAACGCGTACAGGGCGAACCGGCCTTTCTCCTGCATCACCGGCCGTTCCGGGACACGAGCCAGATTTTAGACATCATCAGTCCCAGCTACGGGCGCCTGGCACTGGTCGCCCGCGGCAGCCGCTCCGCGAAGTCCCGCCTGCGTGGCATTCTCCGGCCGTTCCTGCCCCTGCGGCTTTCCTGGGTGATCCGCTCCGAGCTCGGCACACTGACGGGCGCAGAGATGGACGGCGCACCGGTGTCATTGAATGGCGATGCCCTCATGTCGGGGTATTACATCAATGAGCTTTTGCTCAAGCTTTTGCACCGGCACGATCCTCAACCGGAAATCTTTACTGCCTACAGGAGTACGATCGAAAACCTCGCAGCATCGACCGACGTTGCCATGCCGCTACGTCATTTCGAGATGGAATTTCTTCGCTTGCTTGGTTATGCGCTGAATCTCGAACATGATACGGAGATGCGCGAACCGCTTCGCTCCGATACGATGTATGAATACCGTGTCGAGCAGGGCCCGGTGCCCGTCGGCGACCGCAAGGGGCCGATGGTGTTCTCCGGTCAGGAGCTCACGGCCGTCAGAAACGAGGATTTCGAGCTGCCCGAGGTACTGAACTGCGCAGGCCGGCTTCTGCGTGAAGTTATTTCCTTTCACCTGGGCGGGAAAGAACTCAAGAGCCGCAAAGTGCTCCTGGAATTGCGGCGGGCAGGCGATATGCATTCGCCGTAGAATTGCAAAACGATTTTTAGCGAGAACATAAGACTTGGACAAGGGAAACGCGCTTCATCTGGGTGTCAACATAGACCACGTCGCGACGCTCCGGCAGGCGCGTGGCACCACTTATCCGGATCCGGTAAGTGCCGCGCTGATTGCCGAGAAATCCGGTGCCGATAGCATCACGCTGCACCTGAGGGAAGACCGTCGGCACATTCAGGATCGGGATCTTTATGCGTTGAAGAAAGCCATGCAGACCCGGATGAACCTCGAGATGGCAGTTACTGAAGAAATGCTGTGCGTAGCAAGGGATGTAGCACCGGGTGATTGCTGTCTTGTGCCCGAAAAGAGAGAGGAACTGACCACCGAAGGCGGTCTCGACGTGGCCGGTCAGCTGGAAAAAGTCACCGATGCGTGTGCCCGTCTTGCCGATCAGGGCATTCGTGTTTCACTTTTTGTCGACCCCGACGCGCGGCAACTGGAGGCGGCGGTAGAGGCCGGGGCAGCGGTGGTGGAGCTTCACACCGGAACTTACGCCGACGCGGACGGTGCGGAGCAACAGGATGAGCTCAAGCGTGTGATATCGGCCGCGTCCCATGCACAGCAAATCGGCTTGATCGTCCATGCAGGCCACGGTCTGCATTATGAAAACGTCACGGCGGTCGCCCGTATTCCCGAGATCGTCGAACTCAACATCGGCCACGCGATCATCGCGCAATCGGTTTTCGACAGCATCAGCGTAGCCGTCGGCAGAATGAAACAATTGATGAACGAGGCGAGAGCTTCATGATATTCGGTGTCGGCACCGACATCGTCGAGCTTTCCCGCATACAGGCAACCTACGATCGATTCGGCGATCATTTTGTCGATCGCTTGTTAATGGACGAAGAACGAAAGCTTTTTGAACTCAACAAGTGGCCAGTGCGTTTTCTCGCCATGCGTTTTGCGGGCAAAGAGGCGACGGTCAAGGCGATGGGCACCGGTTTCCGGCACGGCATGTGGCTGCGCGACGTCGGCATTGTCAATAATAACTGGGGCCGGCCTCTGGTTATTTTTTCGGAACGGGGCCAGGGGGTCTGCGAGCGTCTTGGCATTGCCGCGAGCCATGTCAGTCTGACGGACGACGCCGGGCTCATAGTTGCCTTCGCGGTCGTTGAAAAAACTTAAGGATTCCTGAGACACGATGAACTGTTTTGCTTTCGACATCGAAACGATCCCGGACGTCGAGTTCGGACGACGCATGTGGAATCTCGAAGAGCTTTCTGACGAAGATGTGGCGACGGCAATGAGCTTCATGCGACAGCAAAAGACGGGCAGCGATTTCCTGCCATTACATCAACACAAGGTCGTTGCGATCTCTGTCGCACTCAGAACGGGAGACAGTTTCAAAGTCTGGAGCCTGGGCGACGCGGGCTCGGACGAGGCTGAGCTGGTGCGCCGCTTTTATGATGGCATCGACCGTTACTCGCCGGACCTTGTGTCCTGGAACGGCTCAGGCTTCGATCTGCCCGTGCTGCATTACAGGGCGCTCAAGAACAACATTCAGGCACCTCGGTATTGGGAAACCGGGGATGGCGACAGGGGCTTTCGTTATAACAACTATCTCAATCGATATCATTGGCGGCACATCGACCTGATGGAAGTCTTGTCAGCATTTCAGGGGCGAGGCCGGGCCAGCCTCGATCAGGCGGCTGTGTTGCTCGGCTTTCCCGGCAAGCTGGGGATGAGCGGGGACAAGGTCTGGCCGACCTGGCTCGACGGCGGCATCGACGACATTCGCAATTATTGTGAAACAGATGTCCTGAATACTTACCTGATTTACCTGCGTTTCGAGTTCATGCGAGGCAATCTCGATTCGAAAGATATAGAGCGGGAATACCAGCTCGTCCGCTCTACCCTGGCTTCGCTGGACCGGCCGCACCTGAACGATTTTGCGGCTGCATGGCCGGCCGACCAAAACACGAAATAATGGCCCGGGTGCGCGAACCGGAAACTGCACGTATCGAATCCGTGACCCACGACGGCAAGGGCATTGCCGCGATACCGGGCAAGAAAGTATTCGTGGCCGGGGCGCTCGAAGGCGAGGAAGTGCGGTTTCGGCGCCGCAAGAGAAGGCGCAAATACGACGAAGCGGAATTGCTGGAAGTGCTGTCGGCGTCGCCGAAACGCAAGGAGCCTCGCTGCGCCGTCTTCGGCATCTGTGGCGGTTGCTCGCTGCAACATGTCGACGACTCGGAGCAGCGGGGCATCAAACAGCAGGCCCTGCAAGATGCCCTGGAGCGCATCGGACAGGTAGCGCCTCTGCGCTGGCTTCCGCCGGTTTTCGATGCGCCCTGGAATTATCGTCGACGTGCGCGACTGGCCGTGAAAGACGTGGCCGGCAAAGGGCGCGTACTCGTCGGTTTTCGGGAACGCCATGCCCCGTACATCACCGACATGCACCGCTGTGAGGTGCTTGCCCGCCCCGTCGACGAGCTGATCGATCCCCTGAGTGAGCTCATCGGCGGTCTGAGCATTCGCAGCCGTTTGCCGCAGATCGAAATGGCCGTTGCAGAAAATGCGACTTCACTCGTGTTTCGGGTTCTGGATGCGCCGACCGAATCGGACCTTGAGCGCATGAGGGCCTTCGCTGCGGAACGCGATTGTCGAATCTGTCTGCAACCCGGCGGCCTGGACTCGATATCAGCGTTGTGGCCGGAAGGGCCATTATCGCCTCTCAGTTACAGTCTGCCGGAATTTGATATCGTCATTGAATTCGAAGCCACTGACTTCATTCAGGTCAATGCGCCGGTGAACCGGCGCATGGTCGCCACGGCACTTGAGTTGCTGCAGCCGGACAAGGACGACCGGATCCTTGATCTTTTCTGCGGCATCGGCAATTTCTCGCTGCCGCTGGCACGATTTTGCGGTCATGTTGAAGGTGTCGAGGGGGATGAAGGCCTTGTTGCTCGCGCCAGGGCGAATGCCGTGCGTAACGGGATATCCAATGCCACGTTTCGCTGTGCGGATCTGAGCCGTATTGACGGCAAAGAGCAGTGGCTGGCGGATAACTGGACCGGCTTGCTGCTGGATCCGGCCAGGAGCGGTGCGCCTGAAGTCGTTCGTCATATCCAGCGCATCAACCCGTCCAGAATCGTCTACATTTCCTGCCATACGGGAACGCTGGCGAGAGATCTGGGAGCGCTCGTGTCCGAGCATGGATATCGGCTGGGGGCTGCGGGAATCATCGATATGTTCCCTCATACCGGGCACGTTGAATCCATCGCGCTGCTAGACAAAAAGTAGAAAAAATAATTAGTTAGGAATCAATTCTCGAAAAATACTGCAGTATAGTCCGCAAGGCTTGGACCTTGACGGACCGGCCATCTAGGCTAGTCAGAATATGGCTCTGGGACCCGTCATGCTGGACATCGAAGGGCTTGCCGTAACGCCGGCGGACCGCACTCTCTTGCGTGAGCCGGCGGTCGGTGGCGTGATCCTGTTTTCCCGGAATTACGAGTCCGCGGGCCAGCTCAACGATCTCGTCAGTGAGATTCGGGCACTTCGCAGCCCGCCGCTCCTGATTGCCGTGGATCACGAAGGCGGCAGGGTGCAGCGTTTCCGCGACGGCTTCACCGCCATTCCGCCAATGCGCAAGATCGGGCATGAGTACGATAGTGATCTCGGTGAGGCACTGCTGCTTGCAAGAACGGCGGGCTGGGTGAGCGGATCGGAACTCCGGGCGATGGGCATCGATCTGAGTTTTGCGCCATGCCTGGATCTGGACTGGGGCGTCAGCGAGGTCATCGGGGATCGCGCTTTTCATAAAGATCCGGAAGCCGTTGGCGATCTTGCAAGTGCATTTTCGCGCGGCCTGCGAAGTGCCGGCATGGCAGCAATCGGCAAGCACTTCCCGGGACATGGGGCTGTTGTCCCCGATTCGCACGAGAAGCCTGCGGTTGACCGGCGTGAGTACAGTGATGTACTCGACGACCTGCGTCCATACGATAAACTGGTCGGTAACGAACTGCTGGCCGGCGTCATGATGTCGCATGTCATTTACTCCGAGATGGATCCGCTGCCGGCCGGCTTTTCCAAATACTGGATTCAGTCGGAATTGAGATCGCGCCTGGGATTTGGAGGCGCCGTATTCTGCGACGACCTGAGCATGAAGGCGACCGGCAGTTACGGGACGATGCCGAAACGCGCCAAACTGGCCCTGGAGGCCGGGTGCGATATGATTTTGATCTGTAACGACAGGCGCGCGGC
>Ga0255052_10002892_pt1 | contig 12133 bp, 4 predicted proteins | sample JV7_2_21_MG_FD_188632 | JGI IMG/M metagenome (GOLD analysis project Ga0255052, IMG submission 188632) | Seawater microbial communities from Jervis Inlet, British Columbia, Canada - JV7_2_21 | ecosystem: Environmental > Aquatic > Marine > Inlet | place: Canada: British Columbia | collected... | reverse complement strand
GGTGAGGGGATGGGAACGAAGTCTCCCACGGTCTGTACCAACAGGTCAGAAGCGGCTTTTATGTCCCTCCCATCCCGGCACCTTCCATCATCCTGATTTCAGGCGGGAGTTACCATACAAGCGGCTTCAGCCGCGACATCAAATATAAAAACGCTTAAGCGCCCAACGGGTGAACACACCGCCGACGCTGAGCATCAGGCCCCAGGCCACAGCAACAATCAGCTCGCCGCTCATGACGACATAAGGGCCTTCTTCCGTAATGAGGCCAGCCGCGAGTTGATAGGGCCGGACGTAAACGATGACGAGACCGATCGCCACGATGACGCCCCAGACAATCATCAGTTTCGGCCACATCATCGTTTTTCGAGCTTGCGCCTTATCAGCAAGCTCGGGCGGGGCGACATGTATCGCCTGTAAGAAACGATGTTCTTCCTCGCTGACCGTGCCGGCTCGGGAGACGAGCAGAATCGTGACCAGGCTTGCAAAAGCGCCGACGAGAATCGGATCGAGATAAGAGGGCAGACTGATAACACCGAAAACGACCAACGCTTTGGGTATCGCGCAGCCGAGAAAGCCGATCGCCATGCCCCAGAATGCGCCGGCCTCGGTAACGTTCTTGCTCCACACACTCATGAAGGCGATTGGCCCCCAGGACGCAGCGAATATCGGGCCGACGAAATTAGTGATCCAGAAAATATTCGGCGGTATGACGAGGGCAATGGTCAGCGTGACGATGCCAACTCCGAGAATGGTCAGGCGACTGATACGCAGGCGCTTTGCGTCATTGGCGGTCGACGCATCTGTAACGTCGTTGCTAATGGCAAACCCGACCAGCGTCAGGAATGTCGATGCGGATGACAGACCTGCCGACACGATGCCCGCCAGAAGCAGCGAGCCAGCCAGAACTGGCATCAAATTGAGCGCCGCCCAGATCATCGCGTTAGCCGGTGGATCGATATCGGCGTTGCTGAGTGCGATGACCGGTCCCGAGATGTAAACCACAGTCCAGAGTGCTGACAGTAGACACGCCGTGACGCAGGCCGAGCGAACGACAACGTGCTCGTTACGCGCCATCAGATAGCGGCTCGATTGCCACGGACTTATCGCGAAGACAACTCCCCAGGCCACGGCGATAATAATTGACCAGATCCACATATCGACCGAGGTCGCCCAATAACTATCTGGTCCGACGAAACCTTCAGCGCCAAGGATGCCGGGCCGCGCTTCGAATACGGCGAGCTGTGCGACGCTGTCGAACCAACCGCCGGATGCGCTGACGATGTACGAGAGAGACGCGACACCGACAATCGAAAACAACAAGAACATCATGGTGTCGGTTATGACGACACCTCTTGAACCCGCATAAACGGTGAACGCCGAATAGCCGAGCCAAACGGCGACAAGAGCGCCGACGTAGGAAAACTCCGTGACCTGCGAAATTATCAGAGCGGAACCCTGGGTGACGGTCATCAGGTAACCGCCGAGGCCAATGATCACCGTAACGGCAGCGAGCATCCTGACGCGCCTGCTGTTAAAACGTTTGCCGAAAAACTCAGCTACGGTCATCGACTTCGCACGTCGTATGTAGCGGCCGAAGAACAGCGCGCCAGCGATATAGCCCATGATTGTAATCGGTAACTGGAAAATCAGTGCGAGGGCATAGCCGCTATAGGCGAATCCCGTATCACCGAGAAACGAGTTGGTGCCGATTGCGCTCGCGATCAATGTGCCGACGATTAAGAAGGTCGGTGCACGTCGCCCAGCGACAAAGTAATCATCGAGGTGTTTGACCCTGCGCCCGGCCCAGTTGCCGATCAGCACATAGACCACCAGGCTTATGGCGATAGCTATCGCGTACGAATCCATTCACTAACTCCGTTTTCCGACAAGTACGCGCGCATCGGCGCATTATAGGGAAATCGGGCAACGTTACCGCAGAATATTCCCGCGCCACCGGCAAGTCTCAGCTGAATCGGGGCGCTTTGACATCACCGGCTCAGGCCATGATGATGTCCGGTCATCTCTTCAAACTTGAAGTGCACATGACCGCAAATAACAAGTTACTGTGGACGTTATTGTCAATCGTTCTGCTTGCGAGCACTTTAGCCTCACAGATCCAGAGCTCGGGCGGTCGCGTCCAGGTGCAGGACATCAAGATCCCGACGCAGAACGGGCAGTGGCTCGTCGCCGATCTGTTCAAGCCAAGGTCGGCAAGCAGTGATAAACCGGCCCCGTTGGTAGTTGTTGTGCCGGGCTTTCAGCGTTCAAAAGAGTCGCTGTCCAACATCGCGATTGAGCTTGCGCGCCGCGGCATCGTCGCTATTTCCATCGACCCGTACGCCCAGGGTGGCTCGAGTTCGTCCATGAGCAGGATGGCAGCGACGACAGAAGGTTACGGCATGTTTGCCGTTATCGATTACGCAGCAGGCACTTCGAACCTCAATTACATCGACAAGTCGCGCATTGGTGCGACGGGACACTCGGCCGGCGGAAACGCGGCGATACGAGGCGCAAGTTTCTTTGGCAAGGACGCGCAGCGAAGCGGGAAGCCAAGCAAGCTACATTCAGTGTACGTCTCGGGATACGTGCTGACGCTGACAGATGCGGTTCTTGATGATGTTCGTTCCAACGTGGGGATGAGTTACGCCCTTTACGATGAGGGTGCGTATCGCAATGAGCTAAGGAGCGCGGACATGCGCCGAGCACCGGAGGCACTGCGACTCGTGAACTCCGGTCGAACTCCAGAAGAGACGCAACTCGACGAAGTGACGCTTGGCAAGTACTACGGCGATGTGGAGCAGAAAAATCTTCGGGTCGTGCACAACGAGAGAATTCTGCATCCATTTCAACCGTATATCGTCGAGGCGACAGCCAATCAGATTGAGTACTTCGAGAAGGTCTTTGCTCTGGACAACGGACTCTCAAGTCGCGACCAGATCTGGTACTGGAAGGAACTGCTCAGCCTGATCTCACTGATTGCGGCCGTTGTTCTGCTCGTTCCCATGGGACGCTCATTGTTGCAAGTTCCGGTTTTTGCGTCGCTGGCGCACCCGATTCCCAAAGCACTGTCGCAACCGCAGGGAAGGGGCAGGGTTCTGTTTTGGAGCCTGTTCGCGGTCGCCGCCATGATCGCGTGCTTCTCGTACATACCGATGTCCGAGTTGTCGCAAGTTCTCTTCGTCGCAGCATCTACTCGCGAGCAGACCTGGTTTTTCCCGCAACGCATGAACAATGCCGTGATGATGTGGGCGGTGCTCAATGGGCTTGTAGGATTTCTGATGTTCTGGCTGGCCTATCGCTTTCACGGCAAGCAACATGGCGTCGCGCCAGACATGTGGGGTGCAAAGATCGGTCTTGCGGAATTGCTTCGAACGTTCTGGCTTGCTTTGACCCTGTTTGTCTTCTATTTCCTGCTGCTGTTTACAATCTACTACTTGCTGCACGTCGATTACCGATTCCTGTTCATGGGTGTGCGCATATTTCGGCCAGTTGAGCTGTTACTGCTGCTTATGTATGTGCCGTTCTTTTTCATCTTTTTCCTGTCCAATTCATTACGCGTCAACGGCGCCATGCGCACCGAAGGTCAGGCGGAATGGAAGAGCATGCTCATAGCGGGCATCGGAAATTCACTCGGGTTGTTTCTAATTGTGGTGGTGCAGTACGTAACGTTCGCAATTACGGGAACCGTTTACTGGACCGACGGTTGGTTGTACATCAACTTACTATTCGCAGTGGTACCGATGATGTTCGTGCTGCCATACTTCAATCGCTACTTCTTCAGGATGACAGGCAGGATCTACCTGGGGCCAATGGTCACTTGCCTGGTATTCATCATGATCCTGCTGACGAACACGGTCGTCTACTTGCCACTCTAGGAGAAGTCCAATTGCGTATTAGGAGCGAACAGAAGCGATAATTCACAACCCGTGACAAATAACCCTTTCTTTTCCTTGAACATCTGTTAGAGTCCGCTCCGTCCTGGCGCACATCGGTCGCGCCAATCACTCCGATACCGCAATTCCGCGCTCTCGGAGTCACCAATTAGAATTCCAGTCTGGGCCGAACCGTGCATGGCTACATCTTGCTGCGGGTCAGACGATTCGGAGTACCACCAAATGTTATTTAATCAACTCGGCCTGTCGGCCGAATTGCTGCGTGCGGTCGAAAAACAGGGTTACCGTGAGGCCACCCCGATTCAGCGCGAAGCGATACCTCATATTCTTAATGGCCGCGACATCCTGGCCAGCGCCCAAACCGGTACCGGCAAGACTGCCGGATTTACGCTGCCGTTGCTGCAGCGACTACAAGCATCCAAGCCCAGCAAACGGCGAGTGCGTGCACTGATCCTGGTGCCGACGCGTGAACTCGCCGCACAGGTGAGCGACAGCGTCAGAAACTACGGCTGCAACCTGCCGATTCGATCGATGCAGATCTACGGCGGTGTCAGCATTCGTCCGCAGATTTCTCGCTTGCGTGAAGGTGTCGACATCGTTGTCGCAACGCCCGGCCGTTTGCTCGATCACGTGCAACAAAAAACAATCGACCTGTCCGCTATTGAGACACTCGTGCTCGATGAAGCGGATCGCATGCTCGATATGGGTTTTATTCGTGACATTCGAAAGATCATCAAGCTGATACCGAAAGAGCGGCAGAACCTGCTGTTCTCGGCAACGTTTTCTAAGGAAATTCGAAACCTTGCCGGCGGTTTGCTGAATAAGCCCGTTGAGATTCAGGTCGCGCCGCAAAATACGACAGCGGATCGCGTCAGCCAGCTTGTGCATCCGGTGGACAAGCGTCGCAAGCGCGAACTCCTGTCGCATCGCATCGGCACGGAGAACTGGCGTCAGGTACTTGTTTTTACGCGGACCAAGCACGGAGCAAATCGCTTGGCGAAACAGTTGAATGACGATGAAATACACGCGGTCGCGATCCACGGCAACAAGTCGCAAGGCGCCCGAACGAAAGCGCTCGCAGATTTTAAAGCCAACAAGGTCAGGGTTCTGGTCGCCACCGACATCGCTGCACGCGGACTGGATATCGACAGCCTGCCACACGTTGTGAATTACGAACTCCCGCATGTGCCGGAAGACTATGTACATCGTATCGGGCGTACGGCTCGTGCAGGCCTTGACGGGCATGCTGTCTCACTCGTGTGTGTCGATGAAGAGAAGATGCTTCGAGAGATCGAAGGCTTGCTGAAACGTGACATCGAGAAAGAGATTGTGCCGGGCTACAAGCCCGACCCACGCATCAAGGCTGAGCCCGTGCAAAGAGGGCGCCCGCAGCGTTCGAAAGGAACCGCGAAAAAAAGGCCCCTGCGACGTAAATCGCAGGGGCAGTTATGTAGAGCCTAGAGGGCCAACATGACCTTCGCATAGATAGAATCTGCATCCCAACGATCAGCAAACTGCCGGCTGTACGCGAAACTCATTACCCAGTTCTCGCGAGCGAGGATGTCTATGCCAAGCGAGATGCTCCTGTAGTTGTCATCGACTCCCAGTACCTGCGTGAAGTTCGAAACACTCTCAGGTGCACCAGCGAGCCTGCCGGTGATTCCGTTCCTTGTGCCGGAATGAACGTGCGTAAAAGCGGTACGAAGGAACGGGCGATACAGCATTTCGTTGTCCGCCGCGAACTCGCCACCGATCAGCAAATCGAGTCGTGACGTCAGATACTTGTCGTCGGTACTTTTGACCAGCAGGTCTGACGATCCGCCACCGGTTTCGTCGAATCCGTCGCCCGACACATCAGTCCAGCCGAAATCCAGTCCAGGCCGCAGGTACCAGTTGTCGTACTCCAGGTCGTATGCGTAACCGGCGTGGACAGACATGAAATCAATGTCCCGTTTGCTTGCCGTGAAGACACTCTCATCCGGAGCACCGATGAGCCGCCGCGTCCGGTAGTCACCACGACCCATCGTCATCGAGAAATTGATGGCATTGGGGCCGAAGCGACCCTTGAGAATGCCACCCAACTGCATCTGGCTGCCGTCCCGAGTTGCGAAGAGCGGGATTTCGTATTCGGATTGCTCGAGACCGACTGCGATGCCACCGTGCCAGTTCGCAGTTAGAGCACTTTGCATGCCCAGGTTGATGATCGTTGAGTAGTCGGTTGCACCGGGGAGTCCATTTCTGCCTTCGAACTCGATATCGCGATCCGATACCCGCATCCAGGTGCAGTCGCCTTCACGCGAGAACCGCATGTCGCCGTCCCGGACAGCACAACTGTGCATCGATCGCTCGAAGTCGAGGCTCGAGAACATACGACCGAGTTGATTTGCCACGTAAATGTGTGGGCTCAGCAAGTCGTACGCTGTGCCAAGCGTTTCGAGGTCTGGCTGCGCGACAATGCTGGCTGTCACCGGTTGCATCATCTCGGTGCCGCCGGCGAGTTGAATATCATTGAAGTGCTCACCCATGGCTGCCTGGTTAGGGCTGAGTCCCGCCGGTGCGAAATCGACGTTGTAGTGCAGCGTGTAGTCGGTTGCGCTCGACCCCATCAGCGAGAATGCAACGACGGCCGAGGTCGGGGCGTCGAGCGATAACCCGAACTGGCTGATGCCGTCCGTGCTGGAGATCAGATCCGCTTCCCACAGACCTGGCATGATGCTGCCCGTATCAAGCAGCACAAGTGCGAGTGTGCCGTTCAGATCAGAAGTGCCGTCGACTGCGAGCCAATCCCAGTTGTCCAGTCCGAAATCAAACTCGAGATCGAACCACAGCGTGCCAGCTTCAGTTTGCGTGAAGTCGCCGATCACGTTCGTATCGAAGACATTCATAACACCACCCGGTGCGAGGTCGCCCTCGTTCAACAGCAGGTTGCCGAGACCGAGGTTGTAGATCGAGCCGGAGTTGATCAGGCCGTAGTTGACGTAGTAGTTCTCTCCAGAGCCAAGATCAACCGACCCGATTACTGTGCCGTAGTTCTCGATGAACTCATGACCACCTGTCGAGCGAATGGCATAGCCGTCGATACCCGATACCGACGTGATCAGGCCTTCGTTCCAGATCGAATTAGCATCACCCGCGGCGATGAACAGGCCTGCGCCCATTCCTGATCCGCCCATGACGATGCCATCGTCAAGGACGGCCTCATCGTCGTTGATCGTCAGTGAGATATCACCGTTGCCACCAGGGCCGCCACTGTGCGCGTAAATACCGTAAGCGTTCTCGCCGAATGTCCGTATCGAGCCATCGAGCGTAACATCGACGTCGCCGGCCGCTCCTTGTCCTGCTGCACTTTGCGCGAACAGGCCGTGCGCTCCATCCCCAAGCGTCTGGATATTGCCCGTGTGATCGACGAGCACGGTGCCTGCCGTACCTGCGCCACCAACGCTGCCGGCAAAACTGAGTCCAGCGTCCGTGTCGACGAGCATGTTGAACACGGTGTTGAAGATCTCGCTGCTAGTGATGCCATGCGGGTTGTAAAAGCCGGCAAGGCCACCACCGCCCGCGACGCTCTGTGCAACAACGCCCATTGCAAAATGGCCGGACGTCCAGATATTGCCGTCGCTATTAAGCATGATATCGCCGCCGTCACCACCAGCGCCGCCGCTACCTTGCAGTGTCATCTCGATCGTCGTCAGACCAGTGATGTCATCGAGTACCGGAATGTCGGGCATGATGTCGGCGTTCGAGAACTCGAAGGTCATTGCGCTGCCTCCTGAGCCGCCATTGCCGCCGACGCTTTGCGCGACGATACCGTGCGAGAACGCACCACTTGTCGCGATGTCGCTATCGTTCGTAACAGTGACGTCACCGCCCTGGCCTCCGTCGCCGCCGTCGCCACCGAAAACAAGTGTTGTGTCGAAGCTCATGAGATCTGTGAACGGCACAAAGTCCAGCGGGTCGGCTGTGAGTTCAACGGAGATGACGCGCGCGTCACCGCCTACGCCACCGCTGCCGCCGACACTCTGCGCCATGACGCCGGTCGAGAAGTGACCTTCGGTGATAATCGTACCGTCATTCGCGACTTCAACGTCGCCGCCAATGCCGCCGGCCCCACCGTCACCGCCAATCGCGAGGTTAAACGACATGCTCGGTGTCGGCACCAAATCGTCAACGGATGTGGGTGGGGGCGTGAGGGACAGCGATACTGTCGTCGCATTTCCGCCCAGTCCGCCGCCGCCGCCAATGCTTTGCGCGAATATGCCGTTGGAGAAATCGCTTAGCGTTTGAATCAGACCGGAGTTGCCGACAGTGACGGTCTTGCCGATGCCGGCATCACCGCCATCTCCGCCAATTACGACTGATCCCTGGAACAGGGCATCAACTGTAATCTGAACGTTTGTCGCGTTGCCGCCCCGGCCACCGCTGCCGCCGACACTCTGGGCGAATATTCCATTCGACAGGAGACCGGTGGTCTCGATGTCCCCGAGATTGTTGACGTCGACTGTACCGGCTTCGCCGCCGTCGCCGCCGTCGCCACCAAGCGTAACAGCAGCTGATATCGCTGGAATCTCTACACCCTCGATCTCGACCGGGAAGGCCAGTGATGCAGTCGTGGCGTTGCCGCCGGAGCCGCCACCGCCACCGACGCTTTGCGCGAAAATGCCATCGCTGTTGACGCCTTGAGTGGTTATGACACCGGCAGCTTCGTTTGTGACAACGACGTCGCCGCCTGTGCCACCGTCACCGCCAGTTCCGCCGATACCAACTGTCACGGCCAATGGGCCTGCTACCGCAATGCTTGTTGCGTTGCCACCGCTGCCGCCACCACCGCCGATACTTTGCGCGATAATACCGCTTGAGTTGTGGCCGCGTGTGGCAATCTGGCCTTCGTTCAGAATACCGACAAGACCACCATCGTTGCCGTCACCACCTCCACCAGCGATAGATACTCCGATAGCCGCGAGGCCAGCGCTGCCAGCTACGGAAGAACCACCGTTGCCGCCGCTACCACCGATACTTTGCGCTAATATTCCGTTGGCATTGTCGCCACCAGTTTCGACCGTACCGGAATTGACGACTTCTACCTCGCCACCGATACCGCCAGCACTGCCATCGCCACCGAGAGTCACACTGACTCCCAATGAGCCAACTGCCAGTGTTCCGGCGGAGCCGCCGTTACCTCCACCGCCACCGATGCTCTGAGCCACGATACCTGTGGAAAGATCGCCACCTGTGGAAGGATCGCCGCCAGTCGTGATTGCCGCCGCGTTGTCGATCTGTACAAGCCCGCCATCACCGGCGACGCCACCATTTCCGCCCACGCCGACGGATACGCTAATACCACCGCCGCCTGACCCGGCAAACGCGTTGCCGCCGTTGCCGCCGCCACCGCCGATGCTTTGCGCAACGATGCCGTAGGACTTGGTGCCCGTGGTGTCGATCGTCGTCGACTCCGAGGTAATCACGCTGACGATTTCGCCGGCATCGCCACCACCGCCGCCATTGCCGCCGATGGCGATCGAAACCGTGAAAGCGGGCCCGGCAGGAATGGAACCAGCTACAGCTACGCCGCCGTTGCCGCCACCACCGCCGACCGACTGCGCGTGAATACCGTGAGCGTCATCGCCGCTCGTATCGATGTCGCTGCCCTCGGTAGTGACATGGACTTCGTGGCCGTCACCACCCAGGCCGCCGTCGCCGCCGATAGCGACACTGATAACTGGTGCAATGGAGACTGCATCGCCGCCATTGCCCCCACCGCCGCCGATCGACTGGGCGAAGATCGCCGTGGATCGGTCACCACCCGTCCGCACAGTGCCTGAATCAAACACAGAGACAGTGTCGGAGTTACCACCCGAACCGCCTCGGCCGCCAACCGTAAACCAGCCACCGGCACCGCCGCCATCGCCGCCGCCGCCGCCGATCGATTGCGCGAGGATGGCGTAGGAATCGGCGTTCTGTGTTTCGATCCAGCCGCTATTGTTTATGATTACCAACGCGCCGTCAGATTCACCGCCACCATTGCCGCCTTCCGCATAGATGCCGCCGGCGTCACTGCCGGAGCCTGCACCCGCCCCGACACTTTGCGCGTAAATCCCGTGGGAATTCCAGCCAGTGGTCAGTATCGAGCCGTCGTTGTCGACCGTGACATTACCGGCATCGCCGCCATTGCCGCCGTCGCTGCCTAATGCAGCGATGCTGCTCGGTTCGCCACCCGACCCGCCATCACCGCCTTGGCTCATGGCAAACACACCGTGGCTTTCGGGTCCATGGGTCGTAATAGCGGAATTTGCACCGAGCGTGACAAAAACGTCATTACCGGTGCCACCATCACCGCCGCCTCCGGCACTGGACGCGAACAGGCCAAAGGCTCCTCCGCCGTTGCCGCCGTTACCTCCCTGGCTGATTGCTGCTATGCCGTGTTGTTCTTCTGTGGAACCGTTCACGGTTATCGAGGCGTTGTTGTTAACGACGACCGAGCCCGCATTTCCACCGTTATAACCGTCGTCGCACCACGTATAGACGAGAATAGTGCTGCAGCCGCCGTTGCCACCCGTGCCACCAGTGGAATTCACGACGATGCCGCTGGCATCGGTTGTCGAAAACGGTGCCTCGTTATTTACCGTGAGGCTGCCTGTGATCGTGGCGCCCGATTCTGCGGATGTCGCCGCCAGGAATTCTGCAAGCGCCAAACCGGTGTATGTGTCGGTGCCGATCGTAAACGTCTGGGGATCACCGCCGTTATCAAAGACAAAGTTGCCGTCGACCATGTGCGGTGTAGCGCCATCCGCCGTGACCACGCTCACGGGGTCGGTACTGGAGTCTCCGTCGGTATCCCACAGAATGGTCTCAAAATTCGCCTCGGCCTGCGCATCTGCGCCAGGAGAGCCATATCGACCAAGCGCGATGCCGATGTTGCTGGGAGTTACGGCCGTCTCACTTGCTTCGCCGTCGCCGACGTTTACTTCAGTAACACCGGTGAAATTGGTGAAGTAGCTAACCCCGCCAACCGGCACATCGGTGCAGTCCGCTGTTGAACCGTTTATGTTACAAGTCTCGTTCTGTGCATAAGACTGCGCCGACACGAATATCGCCGATAAGGCGCTGATTGCGATCCAAATAATTGGGAATGAATGACATTTCTGTGAGATACAGTTAATCCTGCGCCGCCGGTACCAACCGGTCGAAGCGCATGGTTTCCGTATGGCCATGGAATTCTCCGAACAAGAAGCAAGACTGACAAGTCGCTGTCAGCAACAGGCCATCATTCGGGGTTACGAGTAATGAATCAACACCGGACAAACCGCAGTACGACTCGTATAAAGTCGCATAGACAGGCAATTGATTTAGGTTCAAACTATGGAAGTGTTCGAAAACTCGGGCAGTCGCAGCTTCAGCAGATTCGCCCTAAGCCCCTGGACGCAACTGCATCCTGTCCATATCCTGCTGCAACGCTGCCGCATGCATGCGTGCGCTCTTCAGGAAGAAAAAACCGTACAAGAAACCACTAATGCCGCCCGCAACGTGGGCGAGCACATTGATCGCACCATGGTCGTCGGAGACGAAAAGCTGGTATACGTCACCGCCGATATACCAGGCAGCGAGCACCCATCCAGGCACAGCAATTGAACCAAAGATGATGATGAACCAGTAGTAGCAACGGATCTTTCCTCTCGGTATCAGGTAGGCAAAAAGCCCCATCATGCCCATGACGATTCCGGACAGGCCCAGGGTCCAGTGGTGGCCGTCGATCAGTTCGGAGACGATTGAATCGGTGACACCGATGATTACGGAACTGGCGGCGATGAATATAAGAAATGCAATCGGGCCAATAAGGGACTCAACCGTGGCCGCAAACGCAAAGAAGAAGACCAGATTGAAAATAATGTGCCACCAATCGCCGTGCGCGAAACTCGAGGTGATCATGTGCAGGGGGTTCCACGAGGCCGTGTTGTAGGCGAATGCATTGTCCGGATCATCCGGCACGATGGAGCGAAAGTACCTGAGTTCGTCATTCAGCATCTGTGTCATGTATTCGCGAGAGTCCTCGCTGCTGAAACCGGTCAGAGGCTTGATAGAGCCTACGATTTCTGCGATATCCTCGGCCTCGTCCGCAGACTGGCTCAGGTGATACATCACCTCGCCGCAGAACTCGGCATCCTGCAGCGCATCCACTCTGGTCATTACCATTTCAGTTAAACGACTTTGTGGTTTGGCGCAGTAGCGCTCAACGGCCAGCCCGA
>Ga0255052_10002891_pt1 | contig 12135 bp, 11 predicted proteins | sample JV7_2_21_MG_FD_188632 | JGI IMG/M metagenome (GOLD analysis project Ga0255052, IMG submission 188632) | Seawater microbial communities from Jervis Inlet, British Columbia, Canada - JV7_2_21 | ecosystem: Environmental > Aquatic > Marine > Inlet | place: Canada: British Columbia | collected... | reverse complement strand
GCAGCCAGGATGTCAAACACCAAGGTGGTTCCAGAGCGAGCGGCACCGACAATAAAAATGGGACCCTGGACCAGTTGTTCAAAAGACTGAACTTTAACCATGTGTTGTAAAATTCTTATACCCTAATATAAAATATAATTTGAAAGGACTCCATTTAATCTTTCCCTGTTTCAGAGTGATAGAATGAATGGAATACCTGATAGACTTTCCCCGCTTCATGAGCAATGTGAGAATTAATGAGAAGCAACCACATAGGAAGGGGTGCCTTAACTCGCCACAGTGACTGAGCAAGCTCCACATAATAATGTTTTGTTAAGTGTGGCTTTATACACTTATTCGTTTCAATTTGTTTTGTGGCTTCATGGAAATAATAACCCCCTCGCCCGTATCGGAACTGCAAGTTTATGTATTCCCACCATGTCAGATTACGGTGGTGCCATACATTTGCGTCAGGACAGTAGCGTTGACGATAACCTTCTGCAACCAGACGAAAACTTAATTCACGGTCTTCAGATGCGATTGTAAATGTTTCGTCAAAACCGCCTAATGCCTCAAAGACTGTACGACGATAAGCGACGTTGTTAGAAACAAGTAGCAACACATTTTCGGTTTTATCAATCCAATAGTCGTATAAAAAATCTACAACATACTGATAGGCTCTTGATGGAATACTTTCAGGAAACGGGTTAAGACTTTGCCCCCCTAATGCGTCCCATTTACCACCTTCAAATCCATTTTCAAACATAAGCAGCCAGTCCTGCTCGACACGACAATCATCGTCTGTAAACGCCAGGTAATAACCTCTGGCCAGCTTCGCCCCAAAGTTTCGAGCTGCTGAAACCCCTCGGTGCTCTATATCCACAAGTCGTACCGGAAGTGACTTCTTTATATCGCTTGTGATTGCAGAGAAGGACCTTTCCCCACCGTCATTTACAATGATCAACTCCCAATCCCTCGAAGGATACTTGAGAGTTGCAAAGCTCCGCAAACATCTTACTAATTCCTCGGGACGGTTCCAGGTTGGGATAATAACGCTAAATTGAGGCATGTTTAACCTTAATCAAGAGAGATAGCCTAGTCGAGCCATCGTAGAGCCGGCGATGTTCATAACAATTTCCAGCTCTTCATCCGAAAGCCCTTTTTTGTATTTACCAATGCTGGTATACCGTATCTTCTTTTCCGAAAAACCCGCAGGATTCACTCCTAACCACCAACTGAGTGATTCTAGTTCCTGCTTTGGATTTTCCACTAAATCTTCGTATCGAATGATATGCAGCTTATCTTTGTGGCGTTCCATCGATTCAATGGTGCGTACCCAGCGCTCAGCAACTTTATCGGCTGTATCAACTTTTTTTGCAAATGTCATGCGCCGCCAGTTTGTACGAGCTTGCTTTAGGGTAGAACTTACAACATCACGGCAGTCGCGATAAATCATTAATAAAAAGAAATTGTTTGTCTCTATGAACTTGTCCAGAAGAAATACAATCCCAGGCCATTTCTCTCCAACGATGATAGCATGTGGGAAAATACTTCGGAGTGCTGCTTCAATATCGTTGATGTCGACAGTGCCTCGGTTATGCTTGAAAATTTTAAATAAATAACGCATCACAAAAAGTAGATTGTTCAGAATCTTTATTCTCTTGTTGGCGTACGAAGAGTCAAAAGCCCTTTTATTTCTTACTCGTCTCCACCTTTTAAGCATAAACAAGCTATACCTTTTATAAGACCTTCCAATGGCCAGAAAATTTCCGAACTCATTTGTCACTGTTATGTCATGATGACTATCACACAGGTTTCTGAGTAAAGTTGTTCCTGAGCGCTGATGTCCTCCGATAAGCAAAACCATATTTTTTCCTATTTTTAATAAGTTCATTCTGTAAGAGGCGTGGCCATTTGACGCTGGTGTAATCTATAAAGGTTCGAATAATGCCCTCCTTTTGAAAGCAGTTCCTTGTGAGTTCCTTCCTCAACAATCTGTCCTTTGTCCATTACCAGTATGCGGTCGGCTATACTCACTGTGGAGAATCGGTGCGAGATCAAAATAGTCGTTTGTCCTTTTGCAAGCTTGCGAAAACGGGAGAAGAGCTTATACTCGGATCGAGCATCGAGGCTCGATGTAGGCTCATCCAGAATGAAAAGTGAAGTGTCCCTGGCAAAAGCACGCGCAATGGCTAATTTTTGCCATTCACCGCCGGAGAGTGTATATTCTCCAAACATCCGGCCAAGGAGAGTTTTGTATCCTTGGGGCATTTCCTCAATCATGTTATGTACCCCGGCAAGACGCGCAATCTGCTTAACTCGCTCATGGTCATGTATCGTATTTTGCCAGCTTCCAAAAGCAATATTGTCTGCGGCAGTGGCCTCAAAACGGCCGAAATTCTGGAAAACAAAGGACAATTGGCTGTGCAAATAGGTAATCGACAACTCTCTAAGGTCGATCCCATCGAACTTAATATAACCCTGAGTCGGATCGTATAGTCGGGCAATCAGTTTTACCATTGTTGTTTTTCCGGCACCGTTCTCACCGACAAGGGCGACAGTTTCACCCGGTCTGATGTGCAGCGAAATGTTTGATAAGATGATCTGAGTAGAACCCGCATAGGTGAATGATACGTTTTTGACTTCGATTTCTCCTCGCCTGGATTCAGGCGTCAGGCCAGAAGTGACTGAAGTCCTTTGTTTTATACTTAAAAACTCAGTAAGATTTGAAATATAGAGGACATTTTCCACGGCATTAGTAATAGAAAGGATCATGTTTTCGATAGTCCTACCTAAACGTGAGGTTATCCCGGCATAGATTGCAACATCGCCTATAGTTAACGAACCCTTCAACGCCCGTACTGCAACCCACAAAAAAATCACGTAGAAGGCTGATGTTGATAGCACTGAAAAAATAGAACTTCCTGTAAAGCTGTGTAGATATAGTTTGCGATCCTGGTCACGGAATTGAGCCATAAGTAATCGAAATTTTTTAATGAGAAATGGTGCCAGATTAAGCAGCTTGACTTCAGCTACGTTTTGTTGGTTTGTCAACTGAGAAGTGTAATACCTTATCCAACGGCGTTTTGTAGCCCTGGAATGCTCTTTCGAATATTTAATCTTAGCAACTCGCCATTGGAAAAAAAGATAGGGAAAGCCGACAAGTACGATTATCAGGGCAATAAAAGGCTCTATAACGATTAGAATCCCTGCCAGAGAAACAACCTGAACAATACTGGTAGCAGATGTCAGTATATTCGTTACAAACTGGTTGAAATGGCCAGCTGTATTCTGCTGAGCCCGTTCCATAATATCTTGAAATCGAGGGTCTTCAAAAAAACTAACATCCAGGCCTGCAGCGTGTGTCAGAATGTCTGACGTGACTCCGAGGTTGAGATCATCATAGAGACGTTGTGTAAAATATTTACTGGCAACACGACTCATTGTTTCAGCAAGCGTAAGCCCAAAACCGAGTCCAAGCCAGAAAAGTAGGATATTGATGTCATTAGTCCTGGTATTCAAATCCGTTGTCACGGTATTGATTAACCCCCGAGCGGTCAACGCCAGCCCGGCCGGCGTAAAGCTTTGTACGAGCGTAACTCCAATTAGACTTGCTGTCAATGAAGCATTCGTTGACCAGGTTCGTTTCAGTGCCCAGCGTACGTTGAGCAATAGATCTCGAATGTTTTCAGTGAAGGATTTATCTTCAAATAAATCTATATTACTGTTCATATTCATAAAGTTATTTCATTTCTCTGTATTTATTGCTGACATCCTCGGTTCTCTTTTTTTAGGTTCGTTAGTTTAACTGTCATACCATATATACTTCCCTGAATGATAAAATAGGGTAAATGTATGAAAAAATAATATGGAATAAAGACCAAAAATTGTACTAATTTGGCGTTGAGCAGCTCAAAGAGAAAAAGATTCCTTAAAAGGAGATATGCCCGGCGAAAGAGAAATCTATTCATGGTAGAGGCGTTTTTATGCCACACCTTTGCCTCCTTTACCACCACTATTCGGAACCCCTTTCGCCTTGCCCTGACATTAAAATCTGTCTCTTCAAAATAAAGCTCGTAAATCGGATGAAATGATCCTACTTTTCTAAAAACTCGTGTTTTTATTAAATTTGAACATCCCATGATGGAATCAACATCAGCTATTTTATCTTGGCAATTCTCAAAAATATCTATACCATATTTCAGTTTTTTTAACTTGCCGGTCCAAAAGTTTATCTTATAACCGGCATTGTCGATTTTTCCACGGTTGGCATAAGAATAAATAACCGGAGCTATTACACCTATGTTCTCATCCTGTTGTCCAATTTCAGTCAGTCTCTTAAGAGAGTTTTCTTCAATAAGGACATCGTTGTTGAATATCCAGATATAATCCACCTCCATGTTTAAGCCATATGCAATACCTTGATTTACAGCTTTTACATAACCAAAGTTCTTTGCATTTTCTAAGAGACAAACCTCTGGAAAAAATCTGGAAACTGCTGTTCGAGAGTCATCATTTGATCCATTATCTATGACCAATATCTTATAATAGGTTTTTGGATAGTTAAGCTTTCTAATTGAAGTAAGACATTCTAAAAGATCATCCATCCCATCCCAGTTTATAATGACTATCAGAACTGTAGGAAGTGACGTTGTGAAAACAGGGTCATTTTTTATAGCTATTTTCATAGGAGTTTAATGCCGTAAAGTTTTTTATTCTCTTACATCTACAATCCTGTTATAGATCCATCCACTCAGTGCTCCATTCTGTGTTCCCGCGGCAAAACTATAAATAAAATCAATAGAATAAGAATTTCTTTTTTGAGATCGAAGTAAGGGAAAATTTAAAGTTGTGTACTATATAACCGGCTGAACCGAAACAGCTAGCGAATCGTAAAATAAGACAATTTCCTTATCGGTGGAAGATTCCCTGTAGCTTGCTGCAGGGTTCTTCAATCCCAATATGTATTGGGGATGGATCTCAAACAACAATCAAACTGCAGCGACAGCCGATGATTGGATTCAGATATTGGATACCGGTCGTATTGTCAAGACGGAATTTTGCGATAAATTGGCCAAGAATCCGAGATTTTGGGTGTAGAATCTAACAAAACTGTTTCGGTATCGGTATTGCGGTCATTCTGTTTTCCCACGGTCTTTTATCCCTTTAGACCCAGTTCTTCTTTTTTCTACATGTAATTTTCTCCCTTTTGACATAAGTCAATTCAACTTCTATACGATGGATTATAATATCGTGGATTTGATTTGGCCATATTATATTAGTTTGAACTATATTTCAAAAAGGAAAAAAATAATGAGTAAGAGAATATATATTGATGAAGACGAATGTATCGGCTGCGGGTCATGTGAGGAGATCTGCCCTGAAGTTTTCAAGCTCAATGAAGAGACTGACAAGGCGGAGATCATTAAACCGGAAGGCGGTCCGGAAGAGCTTATTGAAGAAGCAATAGAGACATGCCCGGTGGATTGTATCTATTGGACGGATTAATCAAAAACTAAATTTTCTATCCATGGATGGACAGGAACCTTTCAATCAGCCAAAATGGGAAGGTATTTGCCAAATTTAATGAGGCAGATGAAAGATTGGATATCCTCTTTCAAAATATGAAGAGTTTATCACTGAGCAGGAGGTAAAAGAAGATGCAAGAGATAATCAGAGCGAATATGCAAGAATTAAAGTCTTTTGATGAGAGAAAGTTTAATCCCAAAGCTTTATATCAAACCGATAACATCAAAGTGATCGCAGCTTACTAATGAGCCATATATATTTAGACCCGAGCGCCGAGCAGGATATTGAATCGGTCTGCGGCTCAAACTCAGGTCAAAGCGGGTGTAAAACCGGAACTCGGCCGATCTGTAAATATAATAACCGGGTCATTTGTCTTATAACGCTTGAAAACAAGGCCTCGAAAAGTTCCGGCTAAACGCCCGCTAAGACTTTCAAACAGTGACCCGGCTGCCGATTAAAAACCCTGCCCGGCTTTGCAGATAAATCCATAGGTAAATGGCAACGGATGTCTAAATAATAACGCACTCATTAGTATTTTAAACCGGGACAGTTTATTTCAGTAGGGGTGAGATGAAATTTAAAAAAGTATCATCAGTCAGAAAGAGATTTGAGGGATTGCAATGAGTCTAAAAGATGAATTCAAAAAGATAATCACGGGGTTAACGACAAAATTTACGCTTCCGCCAATATCAAACATTTTCTTCCCGCCTTTCTACAAAGGCAGCCAACCAAAAGATGCTCAATTTATGGCCATCAGTCTAGAAGGCGGGGCGGCCGGCGTCAGCTTTGTTCTTCTACCTGATGAAAAAATGGAAGAATACACTGCGTTACAGCCGTCGGATTTTATCGAGAAAAATCCACACGGATTTGCGCTTGAATTCGGCAATGACAATCCTGTTAAAGAGATGATCAGTCTGGCGGCCATCAATGCAATTTGTCAGCATGTGATGAGGGAGACCAATTTCGCGGTTGATTATGCTACCGATTCACTGGGGCTGTCATCGGTTTCCGCGGGAGACAGGGTCGGCATGGTCGGGTTGTTCTCCGGACTGATTAAGACCATCGAGAAAGCCAACGCGGAACTGGTCGTCATTGAAAAAAATGAACAGTTGATTCAAAAATTTCCCAATCTGCCTATTACCCTGGATGCGACGAAATTGAGCACATGCAATAAGATCCTATGCACCAGTACGACCATCTTGAACAATTCACTGGATGAGATTCTTGCCCATTGTTCACCGGATGCATTTGTCTCAATTATCGGCCCTACGGCCGGATATTTCCCGGATCCACTTTTTGCCCGTGGTGTAGATGTTGTGGGTGGAAGAATAGTAAAGAACGGCGAATTGTTTCTGCAGCTGCTTGCAGAACGAAAACGCTGGGGAGACGCTACACAAAGGACCTGTTTCCAGAAGCAAACCTACGCCGGTATAATTTAATTGCTGAATTAGAAGGTCTCGACCTCCTCCACAGCCACCTTTACCACATTTTTAACCTCCATGTTTTTCTCAGCATACTCGGCGGTTAATTGATCGAAGAGTTCACCGGAGTTGAGGATACTGCCTTTCCCCCAAATGCGGCAGCCCTTTCTTGCTGCAGCATCTAAACAGATGACGGCAACCTGGGGATTCTCCCTGATGTTGGAGACAGTTCGGGGAGAGGCAATGTCTGCAAATACAACATGTTCATCATCCAGAACGCGCAACGATCCCTTGGCAGAGACATTTGGCTTTCCGGTCCTGCTTGCGGTAGCCAACAACGCTGGGCGTATTTCTCCGATTGCCTTTTTGGCTTCGTCCGTGAGCTTTGTCATAATAATCTCCTTATTTTCATTTTTTGAATTTCCTTTTGGGCAAAAGAAACATAGGATAAAGCCGCTAATGTGTCAATGCCAAGTCCATATTTTGTAATATGCTCTATGCCGGCTTGACAATTACTACAATGTGGCATAGTTTAGATTAAATGTTATCTGGGTGTATGAAGGTATTTTCAGAAAGGCAAGGCATTCATCTTTGGATTCTAACATAATCGAAAAAAGGAGAAAATGTAATGATAGAAAAAATTAAACAGGCTTTAAAAGAAATCAGACCATCTCTTCAAGCAGATGGCGGAGATGTTGAATTTGTTAGCGTTGAAAATGGAATTGTCAAAGTCAGATTAACCGGTGCTTGCGGTGGGTGCCCAATGTCACAGATGACATTAAAGCAGGGAATCGAGAAGTTTGTGAAAAAAGCGGTCCCAGAAATTTTGAGTGTTGAGGCAGTGTAACCTTAGGGTCCGCGCAAAAATAACTTCACACCATCTTTGACCGATGCCTCACTGAAATAGCACGCTATTCCTGTGGTTTTACTCTCTCGGATCAGCCAAACCTGAACCAATATCTAAGCGCCAATTCTGCGAAGTAATTCTGCGCGAACCCTTAGCCAACACCTATGCAATTTCAACTGTCCTTGGAGGTCAATCTGTTCATTTTGTTTACAGACCAACCTCAAGGCCAAGTTAGGTATGATCGGTGCATGGAAGACTACTTCCCCATTGACATACAATGGCCGATTCTCTATACTTTGGCTCCGGAAAAGGGACCTCTGGTATAAGCGTCCACCAAGTGATCCTTTTCGAGTTTACCATAAGGAGGTTTTCAATGGAGCTGAACGGCAAGACAAAGATCAACGATTTGTTAGAGCATTACCCCTTTTTGCTTGATTTTTTGATCACCCTGTCCCCTGCCTTTAAGAACCTAAAAAATCCGGTGATGCGTAAAACCATGGGGAGGCTGGCCTCCCTTGAAAAGGCCGCGAACATCGGCGGGCTGAAAGTCGAGCGTCTGATTTCCTCCCTTAAAGTCGAAATTGAAAAGCAAACCGGCACCCGGCCGGCGACCGGGGTGTCCAACACTGCTTCCGGGGGAAAAACGTTAACAGATCCAGGAGAAAGACAGGAGGCGCTCAAGGGGATCATCAAAGACCTCCATGACGGTGGAGACATGGAAGCGCTCAAACAGAGGTTTCGAACGCTTGTTACCGGAGTGGAGGCCTCGGAGATCGGTCAGATGGAACAGGCCCTTATGGACGAAGGGTTGCCCCCCGAGGAAATAAAACGCCTTTGTGATGTCCATGTGGAAATCTTCAAAGAGGCTTTAGAAGAACAGGATCGACCTGAGGCCCCCCCCGGGCACCCGATACACACCTTTATGAAGGAAAACCGGGCTTCTGAGAAGATAATGAGTGAGACCAGCATGCTCCTGGGACGCATCAAACAGACGCCCGAGCAGGATATTTTCAAGGAGTATGGTCGGGCGTTGGAGGGCTTCATCGAACGGCTGTCTGAAATCGACATCCATTACACACGCAAGGAAAATCAACTGTTTCCGATGTTGGAGTCCCACCATTTTACCGGGCCTTCCCAGGTGATGTGGTCTATCCATGATGATGTCAGGGCTCATCTGAAAAAGACCCGGGAAGCGTTTGCCCGCAAAGATTTTTTGCAGACTGAAAAATCTCTAAAAGAAGCGATACAAACCATACGGGACATGATTTATAAGGAAGAACACATTCTATTCCCCGCGAGCCTGGATATGCTTACCCAAAAAGAATGGATCAAGGTAAAAGAAGGGGAGGCCGACATCGGATTTGCCTGGGTGGTGCCCGACGAAGGATGGCCCCAGGAGATCATTGAAGAGGCTGAGGAAGGTCTGCCGGGTAAACCTGTGGAAGTTCTCAAAGATGTGACCGGGGCGCTGGGATTGGATACCGGACAGATGACGCTGAATCAGATAAACCTGATGTTGACCCATTTGCCGGTGGATTTAACCTTTGTTGATGAAAACGACCGGGTGGCTTACTACTCCGAAGGACCGGAGCGAATTTTTCCGCGAAGCCCTGCGATCATCGGCCGGGAGGTTCGAAACTGTCATCCGCCAAAAAGTGTTCATCAGGTCAACAAGATCCTCGATACATTTAAATCCGGCGCCAGGGACACGGCTGAATTCTGGATCGAACTGGGGGGACGATTTATCTACATTCGCTATTTTGCAGTGAGGGATACCGAAGGATACTACCGGGGGACCCTGGAGGTGAGCCAGGATCTGACTGAAATCCGGAAACTGGAAGGGCAACGGCGATTGCTTGACTGGGAATAGCCGGGCCGGTATTGACCACGCCCGGAAAAGACACGGAGGAAATATGACCATTGAAATGACCGTCTTTTATGACTATTTATGACCCTTTGCTTACCGGGTAGTTACCTGGTTGGAGAGCATCAAGGCTGAGATTCATGGAGGCCTCGCTATTCAGTGGAAGACGTTCTCGCTGGATCAACAGAACTGCAAGAAAGGCCCTGATTTTATGATGTGGGCGCACCCGGATTATCCCAGTCAAGGCATTCCGGCCCTTGTGGCTGCAAAAGCGGCGAAAAATCAGGGGGAGCCGGCATTTATGAGATACCATCTGGCTGCTTTTGATGCCAGACATGAAGAGGGAAAGGATATAGCCGACCGTGAGGTACTTAGAGGATTAGCCAAAACCGCAAGGCTCGATTTGGTCGAGTTTGAACGGGATATGGCAAACGACAAAACCTGGCAGGCCGTGGGAGAGGATCACACCGAATCCAAGAGGGAATACGGCGTATTTGGCGTTCCCACACTGGCCTTTGGAAAGGGACAGGCCGTTTTTGCAAAGTTTTCGGCGATCCCGGAATCCAAAGAAGAAAGAATCTCCTTGTTTGAATTGATTTTTAATATGGGAGTAAAAAGACCTTATCTTCATGAGTTGAAGCGGACCGAAGAAACGGGAGGCATTGGAATCCAACTCAAATGAAAAAACCCTATTGAAGTATATTCGGCATCCGCGTGACCTTACTGGGTCCGCGTCTGCGGATGCTCTCTTTTTTAACGAAGATCAGTGTTAGTCAATGTATCCCCTTTCAGCCTGGAGAATCCCTTCTCCTTAGTTCAACACCTTTAAAGCCGGTCGAATGGATGTCAGACAGTGAGGGAATTATTATCCGGACGGCCGCCAGTTTTGCATTGATATCATTTCACCTATTTCTTATATTGTTTGCAGCACGTTCACTTTCTATTTGCATAAGTGACATCGCAATATCGAACCAAAGATGGCTATTCAAAAAGCACAAAATAGAAAATTACCCACACTGATTTTCCGGTTTTGGACCTGGTTTCAAACCGATTTTGTTGGCCTTGCCCGTGAAATGCGGATGAGTTACCTGCCGCCGCTTATGGTTTATCTAGCGGCCGGTGTCTCCGGATTTACCGGTATTATTGAAAGCTTTTTTGTAAAAGATGAGATCGGGTTATCAGCAGCGTTTCTGGCCGGTTTGGGGTTTTGGGCTGGGCTGCCATGGGCTTTAAAAATGCCCCTGGGTCACCTGGTTGACCTGTTTTGGCGCAGAAAATCGATGTTTGTATATCTCGGGGCCACACTGATGGCACTGAGCCTGCTGGTCATGGTGGGGCTAACCGGGTACAAAGACCAAATGGCCGCTTGGTTACCTGTGGAGGTCTGGTATATTATTTCGGTGCTGGTCTCTCCCATCGGCTTTGTACTTCAGGATGTTGTTGCGGACGCCATGACCGTGGAGGCTGTCCCCACAGTTGATGAGGACGGGTTTTTGTTTGATGAAAAAACGCTTCAAAAAATGCATGTCACCGTCCAGACCTTGGGTCGAATCGCCATTATCGGCGGTATTGCCCTGGTGGCGGGTCTCGGCGGCTGGCTGGCCAAGGCCATCTCCTACAAGGTGATGTACAGCGTTTCTCTGATTATTCCGGTCATTTCGGTGCTCGGGGTTTTGTTTGGCAACTGGATGCTAAGGCGACGTCGGAAACAGATGCAGGGCCTCGAATCCGCTGAAGGTGAAAACCACTCGATCCATGGAGAAACAGATCACCGCCTTCAACCCAACTGGTATATCTTAGGGGGTAGCGGTATATTTGTGGTCATGACACTGATTTTAGGCCTCTCTGATTTTCTGTTGAAAAAGGAGGTGATTTTTTTAGGATCTCTTGGCATCATCATTTATCTGATGACAAATATCTTGCAGGAAATGGACGCAATCAAACGTCGTGAGATATTGGGCATTGCGATTATTATTTTTGTTTTCCGGGCAATGCCGACGATGGGGGCAGGTTCCAGTTGGTGGCAAATAGATGTCCTCGGTTTTGACGAGGCTTTTTTCGGCACATTGCGTCAGATTTCAGCGATCCTGGCAATAGCAGGTATGTTTGCCCTGCGCAGCTGGATGGGCCGGCGACCGGTCCCCTATCTCGTGATTTTTTTGTCTGTCTATAGTACGGTGATGATACTGCCGTTTCTCGGCATGTTTTACGGGCTTCATCTGTGGACGGAGGCCGTTTTTGGATTCGGCGCACATACGATCGCCATTATCGATACGATGGCCGACTCGCCATTGGGACAGGTCGCCATGGTTCCGATGCTCGCCTGGATCGCCAAGGAGGCGCCGAAACACCAAAAGGCCACTTATTTTGCGGTGATGGCCGCTTTTACCAATCTGGCCCTTTCGGCGAGTAATCTCGGGACAAAGTATCTGAATAAAGTTTTTGTAATTGAACGGGGCCTGTATGATGAATTGGGGATGCTGATGGTCGTCGTA
>Ga0255052_10002890_pt1 | contig 12136 bp, 11 predicted proteins | sample JV7_2_21_MG_FD_188632 | JGI IMG/M metagenome (GOLD analysis project Ga0255052, IMG submission 188632) | Seawater microbial communities from Jervis Inlet, British Columbia, Canada - JV7_2_21 | ecosystem: Environmental > Aquatic > Marine > Inlet | place: Canada: British Columbia | collected... | reverse complement strand
TAGAATCACTTCGATGCTTATGATGGCCCCTCCAATAGAATTCAATGAACCAATTGATTGTATAACGTTCTCTGGAGGAGTTGCAGAGTTCATCTACAAAGCCGAAGAGAGGGAGTTCAATGACCTAGGTGCCTATCTAGCCAATTCAATCAAAGAGAGATCTGATGCCCTCAAGTTACCAATAGGAGACCCTGAACATCGAATTAGAGCTACAGTCATCGGTGCAGGCAATTTCAGTCTACAAGTTAGTGGATCAACAACGTTCCTTTCATCAGGTCTTGAATACCCACTACGCAACCTGCCGGTTGTAGTTCCCCATATTGTATCCAGGAAAGCGTCATCAGAAGAAGTTCAGAAATCTATAGAACTTGCCATATCCAGATTTGATTTGAAAGAAGGAAAAGATCCACTTATCCTAGCATTCAATGACTCTGTGCGACCTTCATATGAGAATCTCAAGCAGTTCGCCATTGGAGTAGTAGAAGCACTTCCAAACACCATCGAGAATCAAGCTCCCATCTTCATGTGTTTTGATGCAGATATCGGGAACAGTGTTGGAAACGTCTTGAAGCGAGAGACCAGAGTGACTAACGAAATTCTCTCAATTGACGAGATCCATGTACAAGAAGGAGACTTTCTGGATATTGGAGAACCCATTATCGAAGATGTTGTTGTTCCAGTTGTAATCAAAACCCTGGTCTTTGATACGAAATGATACCCTAGTGTTTTCTAAGTTTTCGAAATTGTGAAACAATCAAGTAAGATATTGGTACTTTGATGCGATGTTCCATGGGTTTTTGGACAAGTGAAATGGGTTGTTTGTCATCTTCAAACCACATTCGATGTTCCTCGTCTTCCCAAATCTCATCCATCATCGGAGGAAGTTTGCTATACCTGACATATAGGTAACCTAACAGTGGGAAGAAGGGAGTTGGAATGAAATATTGAGAGAATTCCAACGCAGACAGATTTAGCAAAGTCAACACTGCAACAGGCACGATCTCTGCAAGTAATCCAATCGAAATCAATCTCGATTTTTGTATTGTTCCTTCGTTGAATCGATAGATATCTCTGATAAAGACAAATCGTAGAGAGAAAACTAACATCACGAAAGGTAGATTATTGAGAGGTGTAAGGTTGAGATAGAATCCATAGAGGTATGGAAAGTCACGCATGAAGGTTGCTATATACAATCGCATTTGGAAAAGGATTGATAGACCCCATATATCACCCCAAGGGTACATTATAATAATTGGGGAAAAGAGAAGCCCAACCCAAAGAAGAACTGGTAAGAACCTTAGTTTTCCGAATCGCATTTTAAAAATAGAAGAAAAAAATGAGAAACTAAGTGATTGCATATTCATTGGAGTACTTCGAATAGTTAACTCACGATTGAATATTGGCAAGAAAATGAAAAGGGAGATTGTGAGAATTGGCACGAAGATAATTGGTACACCCGCATCTATTCCATAGAAGTAAGGATTGAAAATACTGATGAACACGAATCCGAAGGAAAGTAGCCCTATGGCAACTATAGAAATTAACGCCTTTCTTCTTATTGAAGATGATATTGGATTTAATTGGATCTTACGCTCGAAAAATATACCAGGTAGCATCAAGATAATTGCAAAAAGAACTGTAAATAGCGAAGCGAAGATTAGTTGTCCATCGTAATCAACGTGGAACAATATTGATGTCCATTGTTCAAGACCATAATCAAAATTTATCGAAATACCAATTGGAAAAACTAGTACGATGAATATTTTGAAGAGTGTTTTCTTCCATGATACGCTCCCTGTCGTACCTTCGCTCATCTCCACCATATGTGTCATAAAAACTTGTCCTATTAAGAGTACGCAGATTCTAGCAATTATCCTAGTTGACGAGTGGTATCATTCATATACTGGAGAACATCACTTCTCTTTCGAACCGCAATGCAAATCACAACACCCCCAGAATTTTTCGTAGACCCAATTGGGTACATTCAGTTCTACTGGGAAGCCTTGCTACCTTACATATTTCTAATTCTAACTCTTGTCTTTCTCATGGTGATCTACCTTCTTGTCACTAGTCTAGCAAGGAGATCTCTAAACGCAGCAGGGATGGGGCCAGAGGCCGCTACAGGCATCGGAATGGTTCTGAGACTTGTCTTCTTTATTATAGCGATCATGATTGTGGTAAATGCATTTGAACAAAACCTGGCAACCATTCTATCGCTGACTGCAATTTTCGGTACTGCACTAGGCCTTGCATTCTCTCAAGCACTTGGGAATATTGTCAGTGGTCTTTATGTTCTTGCGGCGAGACCGTTTCGAGTGGGAGATTATGTTCGTATTGGGGTTGTGGAAGGGGTTGTACGAGAGGTGACCCTGAACTACACAAAGGTTCTGCTTGCAGATGAGTCCATTCAGCTAGTCCCCAACAGTAAAGTTGTTGGAAGTGAGGTCACCAATTTTCGCGTTGACGTAGAAGAGCTCATTGAATCACGAGAAGAAGAAGTCCAAATATCAATAGAAGAGGGACAAGGTCGAACATATATTAGAACTATAGACAACGCGTTGGACAAACTAAAAGACATGGCTACTGATATTGAAGCCTATAGATATACATTTGATCTGACAATTCACATGAGTTTTGACCATCTGGCGATGAGAAAGCACTTCGACAAAGTATGTACAGAATATGAGTCAATCTTCTTGGACCGTCCCACTTACATGATCTGGGCAAAGCCAAGTGCAGCAGTCACCTATAGATTTGCATTTATTGTGGAAGACCCAATGGTAATAATCCACAAGAACTCAGTGTTCATGGATGACCTGCTTAAGCTCTATATGAAAGGAAGATAACCTCAGAGTGTTATAGTATCATGAATCTAAAAACAAGACTCTTCATTTCAAATCAATTACCATACTCGGTGGATTAAAAGGACTCAGTGTATCGTTTCATTTCAGGTGTAATTCGTGAAGTCAATAAAAATCGGGAGCGCTCAAAGTGAACCCGGCAAACTAGTGTATGGGTTCATCGATGCGATGGAATTACCAACAGGAACATCAGACAAAATACCAGTCATTATTGCTCAAGGAAAAACATATGGTCCAACATTCTTCATCTCTGCCAATGTTCACGGAAATGAACTCACTGGAGTAGCTGTCATTCATGAAGTCATTACAGATGAACTCGTAGAAGAACTAAAGGGAACGGTTGTCGCAATTCCGACGCTCAATCCAACAGCTCTACGATTGTATCAAAGATATCCAGAGTATCAGGATGCAGATCCTAATCGTCAATTTCCAGAAGGACGATTTGCAAAACCCGATGAGGATGATGAGGATCCGAAATTCCTTAAACCGTACGAACAAGTTGCTGATCTACTCTATTCATTGTTTGAAAAATATGCTGATTATCATTTGGACCTTCACAATCATTCTCTAAGGTCTATTCCTTATTCTATTCTAGACCGTATTTTCTATAATGAGGAAAATGAGAAAGAAGATGCTGAGAAACTAGCGGCCAAACAGAAAGGAATGGTTGAAGCCTTTGGAGCAGGAGGTATGATTGTGGCTGACTTCCCACCAAAGACCTACATGAATCTGAAATATCACAGGTCTCTATCTGGAGCAGTTCTGAATTCTCTGAGGAAACCTGCCTTCACTGTTGAAATGGGTAGTAACAGTGTACTCATACCAGAAGTGATAGCAGGGTCCGTTAAGGCCACTAGGAACGTATTAAGATGGGCAGGAATGCTAGACTCTCCGAAGGAGGAGATAACAGAATTCGAGGTGCCTAAACCAGAGTATCGAATCAGACGATTTGAACATCCTCGTTCAAAGCATTCAGGCATAATTAGGATACTTGTGGAACCTGGTGAAAAGGTAACAAAGGGGCAAACTATCGCAAAAATCACCGATATTCATGGGAGACCCATAGGAGATGGCGTCATCAAGACAGAGCACGATGGATACATGATTGCACTTCGCGATCAGATGACAATTTATCCTCAACAACATATTGCAGAGATGGGGATTAAAGACGAGTTTGATATGGTTGCTCCTCAAAAACCAAAGAAATGAAGTTATCTTATCCCGACGTCAGTAACATAGTTGAAACAGCTACTCGTAGATCGTCGTCGGCTATAAATCCAGCAAGACGTTCTTTTCCAAGATGTATTGTAGGTAATGCAGGCAGGTCATCCTCTTTCACATCAGAGTCTGGTTCATCGACATTAATGATCTGAATGGCTGACTGACTGACTCCTAATTCCTTTAGAATCATAGTCAGAGAGTCATAAACAGGTGTGCAGAAGACACAGTGGTCAGATTTGTAAAAGACAATAGGTGGCACCTTCAGTTGTTCTTTCCATGCTGGAATCAGAAGGACAAACTTGCTACCCTTTGAAGGATCAGCTTTTACTTTGTTTTCTACCCAGACTCTGCCACCAAGATCATCTATGTATCGGTCCACTACCGTGAGGCCAAGTCCTTTCCCTGCAAACTGTTCTTCAAGACCTCCAGTTCTTCGAAATATCTGGTCTTTCAATTCATCTGGAATTGCTGGACCATTATCCAGAAATTCAATGCGAACCATATCACCATCTTCAGTCAGTTCAGCATTGATATCAATCTCAACTGTGGAGCTTGTATCTGTACTCGCGGAATAGTGGAGGATATTGAAAAATATGTACCATAAGAAAGCATGACCAACAACATCGAAGGATTGATTCGGGATATTCGAGTTCACTTGAAGAGTCTTCCACGCAAAGTCACGCGTAGTTTCACTTACAGCTTTGTTGAAATGAGGTTGAAGCCGAGTCAGAACTTTATCAGGGGGATTTTGTCCTAGTGATATCAAGACGCCCATATTTGCAATCATTCTGCCAGCACGTCGAACACTCCAGGATGTTTCGCTGAGAAGACCTTCAAGACGTTCAGGCAAGTTAAGTGAGATTCCCATATCTTCCATTGCAAAGAGCACATTTTGATTTGTCATGTTCAAGTCATTACTCATGACCTCCATGTACAAATTGGCTCGCTCACTCTCTTCACGCATTTTCTCTTCAAAATTACGTCGGCTAGTCACATCAAACGCCGTAATTCCAATCTCATTCGGTTTCTCTGTACCAGAAACAAGAGCACGGGACGAGATGTTGACCCAGATTAACTTCTCATCACGACGTTTCATTTGAATCTCGAGACCAGTAACGGGATTACCTCGCAGAACCTCTTTGACTATGTCAGCCCCTGGATCATAGAGTGGTTCAGGTTCAGGAAGATATTCAGATAGAGATTGTCCAATGAGAATATCTGCTTCACAACCAAGTAGCTCTTCAGCCGCTTCATTGACTTGTTCGATGATACCGTTCCGATTAAGAGTAAAATAAGCAACGGGGGACATATCATACAAAGTTGCGAAACGATTCTCCAACTCTGAAACTGCCGCCTCAAGTTCCATATGAGAGGTGACATTCCTCACAGTAGCAATAACTACTGATTCACCCTCGAGCTCAATTTCAGTCGGAGTTATCTCCACATGTAGAACATTACCATCTTTTGCCGCCAGTCGCGTAATGAATCGGGTTGCCTTCTCTCCAGTGACAAACGCTTCTATCAATTCTTTATCGCGATTTCGAGACTTTTTGTCTATGAGGTCCTCAAATTCGGTATCTAGTAGTCCATCTCTTTCGTAACCGAGCATATCAGTGAATGCGCCATTTGTAAGAATGATGTCTTCATCCCGAATGACAACGAATCCATCACGGACTACTTCCATCACTCGATGTAGCCATGAAGTGTCTCGTTTTTCGTTTGTCACAAACCTCACCAGTGTCTATTACGTTTGCCATACTCATACATAAACAAATGTATCGAGTCTTCAATTCGATTTTTAAGATGAATGATGTAGAATTAGAGAGAATGACCTTGAAAGAAGAAACTATCTGGACGTGTGCGGTTAGATATGCGATATGAATGTGTTAAAGCAAAATCACTTCTCTCTAAACCACATGTCGCCGATAGTTGGTTTCATATGAATCGAAGCTTGAACGCATTCAGAGGATGTGAACATGGATGTGTCTACTGTGATGGAAACTCTGAGTACTATCATGTAGACAACTTCTACTCTCATATCAGAGTGAAAGAAAATGCCGCGGATGTTCTTCGAAAAGAGCTGAAAAGGCTTGGTTTCACTTCCAGGTCAGAACTCGAGAATGAAACACTGTGGTCGTTTCTAGATGCTGAAGATGCAAAAAGAATTGCTGAGAAGGTTCCGAGGAAATTAGTAATCGGTGCTTGTGGCGGTGTCAGTGATGGATTTCAACAAGCTGAAAGAGAACATAAGGTGACATATCGAATTCTTGAAACCATTCTTGATTATGGAATGCCAGTATTCATTTTGACCAAATCTGACTTGGTCTTGGAATATTTAGATCTTCTTAAGGACATTCATGAACGAGCCTTCGCAAATATTGTTTTCACAATAACCTGTGCGGAAGATGAAGTACAGAAAGTTTTCGAACCAAATGCGGCTACGACATCTGAGAGATTCGCCGCACTCAAGAAAATTCGAAAAGCAGGACTCTATGGTGGTGTTATGGCAACACCCATTATTCCTTCGATTGGAGATTCCATTGAGAATATGACACAACTTGTTAAAGATACGAAGAAAGCAAATGGCGAGTTCATTCAGTTTGGCGGAATGACTCTCAAACCTGGTCGTCAGAAGGATTACTTCATGCGTGTCATTAACAGAAGATATCCAGACAATTTTGACGCGATTGAAAGAATCTACAAAAACAACAACACATACGGGCAACCTATTTGGAAGCGATTACCTGTGAACGTTATGATCATGGGACGTCATGCGTGCAAACAGGCTGGAGTTAGAAACAGGTCTGTGCGTCACAAAATACCTCATGAATATGAATCTAACAATCTTGTTCTGGGAGTATTACTTGACATCATCTTTCGGATGGGAATGTTTCTTGGCATGCCTCGGAGTGCGACAATACCATATTGGGAGCTTGCTGCACGCATCGAAAGAGGCGTAGATGAGCTCACAACGCTTCAGAAGGAAGGAGAACTTTTCCAACGACTCATGATTGATAAATCGATGGGTCAAACAGTAGAAGAAATACTAAAATCTGGTTCCTGTCAAGTTCTGAAGAACCTTGAGGTAACAATTAATAGAAAGTCACAAACGGAACTCAATCCAGAGATTCACGTCTCGCTTGATGAGTTTGTATAGCAACATCATTCTGTATAACGCTTGACTAATTTTCTAAACCATTCCGGAACTTTGGCATTATCAACTCGATCAGAGGAGGGAAGGTATGGTTTAATGTCAAGAATTGGTGTTTCATCATTAGCGGATATCTGGTCAACTATTAACCTATTCGATTCAGAATCCACTCCTTCAAGCTTTACAATTGACAAACAAAGTAGATTCGGTCTCGCCGGAGATCGACTGGCAAAGACTCCAGAAATTTCTGCACCTTCAACTGGAGGTATGTCCTTTAGATGACTTCTCCCTTCAGGATTGTCAAAACCATCGGCCCACCAAATGACATGAAGATGAGAGAATAACTCGATTCTTAGGGCAGCATCCCAATGCTGTGGCTCAATCACGAGAAAAACAGGTGCTCCCTCTTTTTTGTCAACACGACCAATGGGATTCAGTTCATACTTCAAGGTCATCACGGTTCAATCAAAAAGCCATGTCCGTCAAGTAGTCACTCCACTTGCGGTTACATCTTCGTTTAGCATCAGCCGTTATTCTTTGAGCAGTTGTTTTCCCTCTGTCCTTAGTTAAGTAGATCTCAACCAGATTTGCTACCTTGTCCATTGTTGTGTATATCTCATCAAGCTCCTCTGGGCCATAATAATCTTCAAGGACTATAATGACTCTGTTTGTTTTAGTTAGTCTCAACCTAGCAACCCAAGGGTTCTGGTTTATCACCGCATTGATTGCCCATAGAAGGTATTGTTTTGCTTTCCAAGGTCCAAGTTCTCTTGCACAAGACTCCATCAGCTCTGAGAGAATACATTCATTGAAGAGTACCAAACGACGTTCAAGGGAGATCCTCTGAATATATCCGCTATTAATGAGTGACCCCAATTCAAGCAGCACTATTCCTTTGTTCTTTACTGCAACTGCATTCATAACCGAAGAAACTGTACTCCTTCCATCCAATGCTCCAATAACCATGAGAGTTGACGTGTTTAAATTCAAAGGAGTTTTCCTTGAAAAGATGACACTCGACGAACCCTCTGAGAGAGCAAGAATCTCGTTGTCTGGAGGGACATATGTTATTTGAAGTCGCTGAAACCATGCAATACTGGATATAAGATTTTTAACATCGCTAAGTGGTTTCTGCAATAGTCTAGCGGTTTCTTCAATCGAGATATTGCTCAACTCTGAAAATCCTGTAGCTTCTATTTCAGACTCACCAACTTTTCGAAATTCCTCAACCCATCCTGCAGGATTTACTAACAGAGTTCTATTCGATAGTTTCGAGTCGATGAAGACTCGTCGTACATACTTATCAAACTCATCGTATATCCCACCTTTGATTGCATTAGCGTCTCTGAGAAATGCAAAGCTTTCTTCGAATTCTCCCACTACACGTCTGAGTCTACTTCGTGATTCAGTCGTTTCTCGGCCTACGGCAAGAACGCCCAATGTCCATTCCCCACCTTCAACAAGAATTGAGGAATCTGCACCATAGACTGTCTTCCATTGAACTTCTTCGGTTCCGGTGACCTCGCCCATGAAGTTTCCCATCGCAGAAATAAAACCGGATAACATTTGGGGATCTTCACTATTGGATACAAATTCATGCGAATAGGGTGCCACTCCTGTAAATCGATTTAGGATGAACAGAACTCTTTCATTTGAAAAGCTCTCTGACCCATCCCTTGTATCGCTTTCAGAATTTCCTCTGACTCGTGATTGGTCTTCATTTTCAATTGAGTTGTCCAAAGAGTAAATCCCCTGAATGCGTGTTGATTATGAACAGCTCCATATGAAAGTGTCTTACATGTACACACACGAAACTAAGAACCGACAAAAAACGTTTACCCAATGTGTTCAGTTACTTCGAGTAGGTCTTTCACGAACATCTTTTCTCAATCCCTCATCTACGATATCACCCAATAATACCTGAGAGATAAGGTGCCCACTTCTCATAGCAGAATTTCTTCGCTGTTTTTGACGCAACAGCCAAGTGCTCATACTTCTTATCTGCCGACAAATAATTAGTGAGATTATTGATAACAGATCCAAGCGCATCGTAAATAGCATCAAGATCCTGATTTGTCATATTCTCTGCAAGCGCCATTGAACTATCAATTCTTCAGATATGCGTATTCGTGCAATCCATGGATGAGTTCTAATTGTTGATTCTATCGCAGCTTGAACTAATTCAACAATACGGGCTCGTCCAAGTATCCCTCTACAATCATTGATTATCTTGTTAACCACACATTCGTGCACCAGAATCAGTCTTCGTTAGATAGATATTCTATGAACATACCCCTTACTTGCTAAATCACCTAGTTCTACGAAAATAAGTTGCATGTCAGCACGTTTCATGTTATGTATGAAATCAATAAGCGGTGTACGTCCATCAAGTAATGCAATCAATTGGAGCGTCCTTATAGAAACTCCTAATGGATTACCAGTACTCAGGAGTAAACTAAGCGAACCTTCAGTTAACGCTAATATGTCTATATCTGAAGGAACGAAGTTAATGTGAATTGCATTATTCCAAACGATTCGTGATACTAAATCCATTGTTTCATCAAGGTGTATTTTGAGTCTTTTTGATAACTCTTCAATAGTTTGTCCAGTTTGTGCAAATTTCACAAACTTCGAGAAATTAAATGATAAACTAGGAACCTCAAATGATTCCATTCTAGTAGAGAAATCAGGTCCTAGTAGAACAATGGACCTGCCAGTAAGCCTCTCCAAGACAAACATACGCCGAACAAAGTGATCGAACTCTACAAAGCAACTACCGTCAATTCCATCTGCATCTCGGAGTTTATCAAAACTCTCTTCAAATTCTCTCAGTATAGTTTTCAGTTTACTTTGGAGTTCATTAGTTTCCTTAGACACAGCTAATACTGCCACTGCCCATTCACCCCCTTCAACGATGAGTGTTGTATCCTCACCAAAATCCGTGGTCCAGTTCTTCTGTGTTGTACCTGTAACTTCTCCCATGAAACTTGTCGTAGCTGAGATAAAACCTGAGAGGATATTTGGGTCATGCATGTTGTGTACAAACTCATGAGAATATGGTGCCAATCCAGTATTTCGATTGAGGATGAAAAGTAGCTTCTCATTTGTCATTGTTGAGTAGTCAACATGAGGTGAGTCAAAAGCAGAATGGTTCAATTTCCCATTAGAGCCATTCATTGAAACTCATATCCTATTAATGAATGTCAATGTACTATTCTAGATATTTCTCGATTGCCGCGAACAATCCAGCACTACGAATTGGTTTTGTGAGGAAACCCAAAGCGCCTGCTTCTAGTGCTTCAGTTTCAACTGTATTATCTGCACTGATGAATAGAATCTTGACAGATGGATCAATTTGTATCAACTCACGGGTTGCTGATGTTCCGTTCATCACAGGCATTCGATGATCCATCAATATTAGGTCTGGTTTTGGATTCATGGAAACGTACTTCTGAATTGCCTCAGATCCGTTGTATGCCTGTTCTAGGACTTTATGACCACCGATTGCTAAGATTCGAGTCAATACTTTGTGCAGGAAAATATCATCATCGACAATCATTATTGAAGCCACTATTGACTGACCTCCTCTGCTTCTTTCCTCTTAGGTTCGTGCCGGAGAAGAATGACAAAGTTTGCACCCTTTGTATGGTCTCCTTCGACTCTATCCTCAATATTGATGTAAGCGCCATAATTATCCAAGGCCATTTTGACTAATGAAAGACCCAGACCTAGTCCAGCTATACTATCTCTACGATGTGAGATCTTATCAAAAAGGCTCTCCTTTTCTTTATCTTGAATACCTGGACCTTGGTCTTTCAGTTCAATGCGGACGAAAGGAGTGTGTTTGATCTCTCCGACTTGGACTTCAACGTTCACTTTTTTCTTCGTATCGAATTTCACTGAATTATGAAGTAGACTATAGAAGACATCAGTAAAGAATTCATCAGCTTTTACTTGATATTGGTTTTCTGAGATGTTCGTTTCTAATACAAGTTCTTTATTCGTAAAGCTACTATCAACCCTCTTTGCAGCATCGGTGAGTGTAGTCCAAAGATCGTGATATTCTACTTTGGGTACCATTGAGTAAAGGCTTGAAATCTTTCTGACGTTCTCAACAAGATTAGATCCTCTGTCCACTTCATCTAACGCTTCTGTGACCAAATCCTTGAGATGCTCAGGAAAATCGGGATTCATGAGAAGAATTTCGATTACAGACAAAACTTCTTGATTGATATTAGTGATATCATGTACCATACAATCAACAAAGAATTCTGTTCGGGCCCTAGATTCACTAAGTTTTTCTTCGCTTTTCTTCCGTTCAGAAACATCACGAAAGAACCCAGTTGCTGCAACAATTGTGTCGTCAACCATTCGTGGAAACATATTTCCTTCTGCAAAAATTTGTTCACTGTCCTTAGTGACAAATGTGACTTCAACATTAGTTAGTTTTTGTCCACCTAGGATTCGCCCTACTAACTCTGAATGCTTCTTCATCTGTCCTGGAAATATGACATCTTTCAGAGTTAATGACTCCAACTCATCATCCACATATCCTAATGTTTTGAGCCATGCTTTATTGACAAACTCAAATCGTCCGTCAGGCGTTACACTCTGGATGAGGTCGTTTGTGCCCTCAATCAGGGAGATAAGTAGTTGCAGTTTCTCCATTTTTCTCACATCTCTTTCCTTATCCATTCTGCATTATTGGGTCAACCACCTGACGTAGCCGATCTGAGGTCATCGGTTTCTCTAGCCATCCCACTAAACCAAATTCTTAAGGGTCAAGATTCAATTCTTCCTGAATGTAGCCCGTCATAACAACAACCTTTGCTTCAGGTTTATCTGCCAAGATTTTCTCTGCTAATTCCAAACCCCCCATTCTTGGCATAGCCATGTCAGTTAT
>Ga0255052_10002887_pt1 | contig 12142 bp, 11 predicted proteins | sample JV7_2_21_MG_FD_188632 | JGI IMG/M metagenome (GOLD analysis project Ga0255052, IMG submission 188632) | Seawater microbial communities from Jervis Inlet, British Columbia, Canada - JV7_2_21 | ecosystem: Environmental > Aquatic > Marine > Inlet | place: Canada: British Columbia | collected... | reverse complement strand
CGGCGGCCTGTGCCAGCATCGGCGTCCATCGTGAGCGTTTCGGCGTCGCGATCGCCTGTTCAATGCCCGGCCACAAGTCCCTGTCCGGGCTGATCTCGGTCGACAACGCGCTCGCCGCGGCGATTAATTCGTCATCACGTTCGATATCGTTCATGCCTCAAACCCTTCTTCTTTCAATTGCTGCGCCAAAAGTCGGCGAGCTCTGTGTAACTGCGCCTTGCTGGTGCCCGGCGCAATCCCGAGCATTTCGCTGGCTTCGTTGTGGCTGTATCCGTATACCGCATACAACACAAATACATGTCTTGCTCCCTGCGGGAGTTTGTCCACTGCATCTGACAAGTCCCGTAGCTCACCTGTGTCCGCAATCGACGCCGGCGATGTCATAGCCTCGGTCGCGACCTGGATGCGATCCTGCTCTCGCTTGGACTTGCGCATCCTCCCAAGTACAGCGTTGACAGCGATGCGGTGTAACCAGGTTGCAAAAGCACTATCACCGCGAAATCTGTCGAGCTTGTTCCAGGCCTGAATAAATGCCTCCTGAGCACAATCCTCTGCCTCTGCAACACTTCCCGTCATGCGCAGACAAAGTCCGTAGATCTTGTCGATATGCATGCGGTAGAGAGACTCAAACGCCTGCGCATCCGACCGCTGTGCCCGCGCTATCCAGTCAGCTTCGTCTGTAATCCCCGGCTTGTTTAATGCAACCATCTGAGGACTATAGTCGCTGGCTCGTGCCGTCAAAAGCGCTTCCAAAGGCATAATCTCCCGTTTCTCTGATATTTCGATGACTGTGGGCCGGGATTGGTTTAAAGGCCGACCGCTCAATCCGCACAAAAAACCGCATAACCACCTGTCATTACACGCGATTCTGGTATTATTTGCGTGGCTCGTCGCGACACCGGCCACCACTGGCAACTCAATCAGAAAAGGTATTATGACAGGGCATTCCATCGTCTATCTCGGTCGTGGTGAATTCGCAGCCGACTATCTGAGCGAACTGGAGACTCTTCCTTGTTGTGCCTTGCTGACGCGTTCGGCGACGCTGGAAGTGCCGACGGACGCCCCGTCAATTCTTGACCTCGTGCTCCTTGAGGCAGGGCCGTCGATCCCTCAGTCCGGAAAATCATTAGCCGACCTGATCAGTACTCTGCAAGAGCATCCGGTTGTTGCTTTGACAGCCAGGGACCGTGAACACCGGGGCATTGCTGCAGTTCGAGCGGGTGCGCAGGCTTATATTTGTATCGATGACATCACGGTCGAGGGACAGGAAAGTGTCTTCGAGCATGCAGTGCAACGTCATCGCCTGCAGCATCGGCTTTCGGATACCGATGTCACGGTGTTGTCGATATTGCGCAACATCAACGATGGCGTCGTGATCGTTGACCAACAAGGTCATGTACTCGACATCAATCCAGCGGCCAGAACCCTCCTGGGTCTGGGCCCGCGCGTTCAGCCCGATATGACCTGGGGCCAGATGTTCTGCTGCATCGATGCGCACGGTGACAACTATCGCAACTCCGCGGATTTGCCGCTCGTCCGGGCGCGCAGCGGCGAGAAGTTCGCGAACCAGGTCGCTATTTATCGAATGCCCGAACAACCCGACACAATGCTATCGATCAACGGCCAGGGCCTTTTCGATGGCAATCGAGAGCTAATAGGCGGAGTCGTAACATTTCGCGACATAACCGATGCCGCAAGAAAAACCAGCGAACTCGAGAAACTCGCACAGTACGATGAACTCACCAACCTGCCTAACCGCAGTCTGTTTGCCGAACAACTGGCGCGAGCCATTGGCCGCAGTCAACGCAAGTCAGCGCCGCTTGCCGTATTGTTTATCGATCTCGATCGCTTCAAATCCGTCAACGACACACTCGGGCACGACATCGGCGATGCGCTGCTGCGCAAGGTCGCCGGGCGGTTGCGCAAGAATCTTCGTATCGGTGATTTTTCAGGTCGCTGGGGCGGCGATGAGTTTGTGGTTTGCCTCGAAGACTTTGGAGATTCTGGCAACGCAGCGGCCGCGGCACAGAAACTGCTGCTCGTGTTATCTGAGAAGTATGAAATCGGCAGCAGCGAAGTATATGCGACGCCCAGCATCGGCATTGCGATCTACCCCGACTCAGGTGAAGCCGCCGATCGCCTGATCAAGGCCGCTGATCTTGCAATGTACGAGGCGAAGAAGCGCGGCGGCGGGCGCTTCCAGTACTACTCGCACGCATTGAACACCAAGCTGGAGCAACGTGAAGAACTTGAAGTTGGATTGCGCCACGCGCTGGTACGAAATGAATTCGCATTGCATTATCAGCCGCGTATCGATCTGAACACAGGCCGTCTGATCGGGTTGGAAGCATTAATACGCTGGCAGCATCCTCGCTTCGGTTTGCTGCCACCGGCACGCTTCCTGCCAATACTCGAGAGCAGCGGCCTGATTCACTCAGCTGGTGAATGGGTTATTGCAACCGCCTGCCGGCAGCTCGCGGCTTGGCAGCGTCAATTCGAGTTACCTGATCTTTCGATCGCTATCAATCTGTCCCCACAGCAACTGATGCACCAGCGCCTTGTCGACACCGTTGCTGAAACGATCGCCAATACGACGGTCGATCCAGGCTGTATCGAACTTGAGATCGGTGATGGCGACATCGTCCGCAAGCGCAGCAACGAACTCCGTACACTGCAGTCATTACGTAAGCTCGGGGTACGAATTTCTCTCGACCACTTCGGCACTTGCGATGTTTCATTCGAGTCACTGGACAATGGCTACATAGACAGTTTTGTTCTGGATCAGTCGCTGATCTCCGATGTCGATGAGAACGGTAGTCATCAGCGTATTGTTCGTGCCGCCATCGCGATGGCACAAGGACTCGATATAGAGGTTGCCGCTGAAGGCGTCGAGACGCTGACGCAGCTCGAATTCCTGAGGAGTTGCAAATGCGACCTGGCGCAAGGCTTCCTGATTAGCAGGCCGATTCAGCCAGAGAAAGTGGCGGCAGTTCTGCGCAGCGAGATAGCCGGAACACGGTTACTCGCCCGAGGTATGCCGTAGGAGCGCCTCTCGAAGCGCATTGTTGGAGCGCTCCTTGGAGCGCGACCTGGTCGCGCCTCGAGAGGCGCTCCAACCGATCAACCGCGCATTGTTGGAGCGCTCCTTGGAGCGCGATTTGATCTCGCGTTAATCGCACCTCGAGAGACGCTCCTACGATGCTCTACCACAACTCCAGCAAGCCGCGAACTGACCTTCGTTTTCCTCGCCACACTTACTGCATTTCCACGGCTGTTGCGGGCTCTCATCCGAGATCGCCGCGTCGATGAGTTGCTTTGCCCTATCGTAATCCAGCTCATTGATGACCCATAGTTCGGGCCAAACCTCGAAGAACGGCATCTCGCCAACAATCGAACCAAGGTGTTCGTTTTTTATGCGGCAAGAAATACCTTCACTCTCGAGTACGTTCTTGAAGTGATTAATTGTGATCAGAGACTCTGATGACGTCAGTTTCTTCACTTGCCACCCAGCGACCGCAGAAACGGCCGCGGATCTTCGCCACTTTCAAGGACCTCGACCAACGCAGAGCCAACGATCGCGCCCGACGCATATTGCCCGACGTTGATGACATCTGCTGCTTCACGAATGCCGAATCCTGCACATACCGGCAGCCCGGAAGTGGATGACACCTTGCCGAGATACTCGGCAAGATCATCCGGCAAACCGCTGTCACCACCTGTAATGCCGGTAATCGTGACCGCATAAACAAATCCCCGAGATGCATCGCAAAGCATTTTCAGACGTGCATCCGGCGTCGCCGGCGTCACCAGCTGAATCAAACCAAGACCATCCTCTTCGAGCGCCGTCTTTAATTCAGCACACTCTTCAAATGGCAGGTCGGGAACGATAAACGCACAGACGCCGGTCGCGCGTGCCCTTGCAGCCAGGTTTTCATAACCGAACGCCAACAGCGGATTCAAATACGACATCATGACAAGTGGCGTATCGAGATCCCCGGCCATTTCCAGCTCATCAAAAATCCACTGCAGACTCACGCCGTTCTGCAATGCGACAAAGCTCGAACGTTGAATCGTCATACCGTCAGCCATCGGATCCGAAAACGGTATGCCGATCTCGACCACATCGCCGACTTTGGCAACCTCTTGCAGAGTATTAATAAATTCGCCTGGTTCGGGGTAACCCGCCGTTATGAACGGGATCAGTGCCGGCCGTCCCTGTTCATTTGCAGCCCTGATCGTTGCCGTCAATTTCTTATGCGCTGGCATGGCTGAGAATCCTTGCTGGAAATTTCTTCAATGTTGGCATGTCCTTGTCGCCGCGGCCGGAGTTACCAATTAATACCCGTTTGCCCGGGTTCTCCTGTGACCATTTACGTGCTGCCGCATAGGCATGCGCCGTTTCCAGCGCCGTAAGTATGCCCTCGGTTTCACACAATTCCTCCAGGGCCTCTAGTGATTCGTCGTCGCTGGCTGACACATAGCTTACGCGCCCTGTCGCCTGCAATAATGCATGCTCGGGACCGACACCGGAGTAGTCGAGCCCGGCCGATATCGAATGTGTTTCCTGCACCTGGCCGTCCTCGTCCTGCAAGATGATCGTGTATGCGCCCTGCAAAACGCCGGGAGTGCCAGTTGCCAGCGTCGCGGCGTTTTGCCCGAGTCCATCACCTGTGCCGCCAGCCTCAACACCGATCAATTCAATGTCGTCGCCCAGTAAGGGGTGGAACAGCCCGATCGCATTCGACCCACCACCCACACACGCAAACGCAACATCGGGAAGAGCGCCGGCCTGGTCGATCATCTGTTGCCGCGCTTCAATACCGATTACCGACTGCAGTTCACGAACAAGATACGGATACGGATGTGCGCCGACTGCCGAGCCGAGCAGGTAGTAGATTCCGGATGGATCGGTAACCCAGCAACGCAGCGCTTCGTCGATGGCGGCCCGCAGCGTTTTGTCGCCCGTTTCTACAACGACGACTTCGGCGCCAAGGCGATGCATCCGATCGACATTCGGTGCTTGTCGTTCGATGTCTACGGCACCCATGTAGACGCTGCATGGGAGCCCTACGCGAGCACAAGCCGCAGCCGAGGCAACACCGTGTTGTCCTGCACCGGTTTCAGCGATCACGCGCTTCGCGCCGAGTCGTTTTGCCAACAATGCCTGACCTATCGCGTTGTTAATCTTGTGGGCCCCAGTGTGTGCGAGGTCCTCACGCTTAAGCCATACGTCGGTACCCCAGCGTTCACTCAATTGCGGCGCATGACTCAGCGCCGTAGGCCGTCCAACCCATTCACGCAACTCCCTGCGATAATCGTTCTGAAAGTCCGCCTCATGCAGGTACTTTCGAACGCCCTCCTCAAGCCGCTCGAACGCCGGCACGAGCGTTTCCGGCACGTAGCGCCCGCCAAAGGGCCCAAATCGACCGCGTTCATCCGGCAATTCACCTTCAATTGTGGCCTTTAGAAGCGCGCTCGCCTCTGCTGCCCCCAGTTTCGACTTCATTCTTTATTCTCCGCAGCGCGCACTGCGCCAATAAATTGTCGTATTAATTCGACGTCCTTTTTCCCACGACTTGACTCCACTCCGCTCGATACGTCAACGCCCCATGCCCGGCTTGTTCGAATGGCCGTTGCGACATTGGCAGCATCCAAGCCACCTGCAAGGATCATCCTGCCGCGTTCGGCCATAGCCCCGGCGCGCGACCAGTCGACCGTTTCGCCCGTACCACTTGCCATCCCTTCATAGACGAAGACCTCTGGCAGATCGTTGTTTGCGGCTTCACTTCCTTCGCGAACCACGGGCCAACTCAAAACGTGCGCTGGCACATCCAGCGCCTCGAAATCTTCAATATCAGTTTGCAGCACGTCTGGCGCGAATGTCTCGCAGACGGTCTGCCACACTTCGTTTGACGGATGACGCATAACCGCCACGCGTTGTACGTCAGCGGGGATATCCCGCGACAAATCATGAGCCGCGCTTGCGCTGATCTTGCGCACCGACTCCGCAAAAACAAATCCGATCGCATCAGCGCCGGCCTCGACTGCAGCGACGACGCACTCCGCGTCCCGCAAGCCGCAAATTTTGACGAACACACTCACGCTGCAACTCTCGCGCCACCGGCTGCACGCATTGCGGCGATCAGTCCGGCAGGATCATCGCTGCGCATCAGCGCGGTACCGACAAGGGCAAGCTGGTAACCCATTCCGGCTACCCTCGCCACATCATCGGCATCGTGCAGACCGCTTTCCGCAACGCAGTATCCTGCTGGCAGCTCCGGCGCCAGCCTGGCAAGTCGGTCAGGATCAACGTGCAGCGTACGCAGATTCCGCGTGTTGACACCGACCAGCCATTGACCTCGCTGTACCCGCTCCTGGTCCGCGGCCTTATTCAACAACCTGGATGTGCGCACGAGATCGTCGCTACTGAATGATTCGAGCAGAACGAACATGCCATGCTCGGCTGCGCAGTCGAGCATCGCTCTGAGTTTTTCATCGCTGAGCATTGTGACGATGAGCAATACGCCACTTGCTCCCGAGCGGCGAGCTTCGAGTATTTGTGCACTTTCAACAAGAAAGTCCTTGCGCATGACCGGCGTGCCCGGAACGGCTGCGACAACTTCCTCGAGATGATCGAGTGAACCCGAAAATTTGCTCGGCTCGGTGAGGACTGAAATCACCGCGGCACCTCCCCTGGAATAGAGCTGTGCGCGAGATGCTCGGCCAAGGTCTGCAGTAGAAAGATCGCCTTCTACGGGCGAACGCTCCTTTATCTCCGCAATAACGTCAAAACCGTCAAGTGTGAGCGGTACAAGCGGTTTGTCGAGATCCGCAGAGGTAATCTGTGCAGCGGCGGCAGCTCGCTGCGCGCTGGATGCCGCCATCGTTTGCAGAAAATCGCTCATTGACCCTGAAAGTGATCGTGTAATCGCTGCAGCAATGTTGCGGCATTGCCATCGTCAAGCGCGGCCGCCGCCATGTCGATACCTTGCAGGGCATCGCTCGCACTGCCCTGCACCTCGAGTACGAGCGAGGTTCCCATCAAGAGCGCATCACGATGCGCCCCTTTATCGTCGCCACTAAAGACACGCACTAATTCGTTTGCGTTGTGTTCGGCGTTACCGCCGGCCAGATCTGCGGGCGCACAGCGCTGCAGGCCGTAATCTTCGGGTGCGCGCGTCGTTTCGCTTACTTTGCCGGGTACAACGTCGAATAACACAAATTCGCCGATCGGTGTTGCCTCGTCCCAACCCGGTGCGCCATGTACAACAAATGCCCTCTCGATTGGCATACCGGCGAGCGTCTCAGCCATCAGTTTCGCGGCGTCGTAACTCCAGGCTCCGATAAGCTGGAATGGCGGAGCGGCTGGATTGGTCAGCGGTCCGAGCATATTGAAGACAGTACGCACAGACAACGCTCCGCGAACCGGAACCACCGCCTTCATTGCCGGATGATAGGCGGGTGCAAACAGAAACGTAAAACCCGTGGCTGCAAGACAGGCAACCGCCTCTTTCTCGTGCAGGGGCAGTGGCATGCCGAGGCATTCGAGCATGTCCGCACTGCCGGAACGGCTCGATACCGAGCGGTTGCCGTGCTTCACCACTCTCGCTCCGCAGGCTGCCGCCAACAGACCCGTGCCCGTCGACAAATTCAGGCTGCCGGACCCATCACCGCCTGTGCCAACCGTGTCAACCGTTGGCGCACCATCAGGAATTGCCGGGTGTACGGCCAAATCCCGCATGGCCGTCGCGAAGCCTCGTATTTCCTCGGGCGTTTCGCCTTTGGCGCGCAATCCGGCGAGCAAGGCACCGGCCAATGCGGCGGGCATGTCGCCTTCCGCCAGTTTGTGCATGAGCGCATTCGCCTGGTGCTCGCTCAACGACTTGCCGTCGAGTAACTGGTCAAGCAATGCGCTGAATTCCTTGCTCATGATGTGCTCATCTGCAAGAAGTTGGCCATGAGCTGATCGCCCTCCGGCGTCAGCACGCTTTCCGGGTGAAACTGCACACCTTCGAGTGGCAAGGTCTTGTGCCGCACGCCCATGATCTCACCACGATTCGTTTGCGCTGTCAGCTGCAGGACGTCGGGCAAGGATTCGTGTTCAGCACAAAGCGAATGATAGCGACCAACCTCGAAAGGCTGCGACAGGCTGCCGTAGATGGTCTTGCCGTCGTGCTTCGTCATCGACGTTTTTCCATGCATCAAGCGCTCGGCACGCACAATTTCTCCACCAAAATGACTCACGAGACATTGATGGCCAAGGCAAACGCCCAGCATTGGTAACCGCTCGGCGAACGCCGCGATCATCGCAACCGATACGCCGGCATCTTCCGGGCGGCCCGGCCCTGGAGAAATAACGAGATGTGTCAGGTTGAGCTGCAATGCTTCCTCAACGGTGATCGCATCATTCCGCTGCACGATGACCTCTGCCCCCAACGCTGCGAAGGCCTGCACCAGGTTGTAGGTAAACGAGTCGTAGTTGTCGATAAGCAACATACGCACACTGTCGAAGCTCCGGGAATTCGTCGTCACAAGCCTTCCCCCGCGATTTCAAGTGCGCGTCGTAATATTGCGCTTTTCGCCAATACTTCCCGATATTCGTTCGCCGGCACCGAGTCCGCAACTATGCCGGCACCCGCCTGATAACTGTACTCGTCGCCCGAGAAAACGAGCGTACGAATTGTTATGGCCTGATCCATATCACCAGAGAGCCCAAAGTAACCAGCGGTGCCCGCATACAGACCACGCCCGGCATGTTCCATTTCTTCGATGATCTCCATCGCGCGCACCTTCGGCGCACCGACCAGGGTGCCTGCCGGAAAACTCGCTGCAAAAAGATCGAACTGATCGTACTGCTCCGCAAGCTCGCCCTGCACGCCACTGACAATATGCATGACGTGACTGTAGCGTTCTATCGCTCGATACGGTTCGACTTGCACAGACCCGGCGCGTGCGACGCGACCCAGGTCATTGCGCGCAAGATCGACCAGCATCACATGCTCTGCCGCTTCTTTTGGATCAGCCAGCAAAGCGGTCTCGTTTGCGACATCTTCAGCTGTCGTTGCCCCGCGCGGTAGCGTTCCCGCGATGGGCCGTAGCGACGCGGTCATGCCATTCAGCTTAACGAGCGCTTCGGGCGACGAACCGACAACCTTGAGGTCTCCAAATTCGAAAAAGAACATATACGGCGACGGATTCAATAATCGCAACGCGCGATATACCTCGAACGGCGCAACGTCGGTTCTGCCGCGAAACAACACTGAAATCACGATTTGATAAATATCGCCTGATGCAATGTACTCTTTACAGGCTTCCACCCGCTCGGAAAATTCGGCCTCGCTAAAACTGGTTGTCGCGGTGCCTATTTCGACGGGCCCGCTTCCGTTCGGTACCGGTCCGCGCAGGCGGCTAATAACATCTTTGCGCAGAGCCTGCCGTTCCATCTCCGGTCCGTCATGCAGCAATGCAACTCGCCGGGTCAGGTGATCGAAAACGAGTAGCGAGGCAGGTGCAACAAACGCGGCGTCGGGAATATCACGCTGCGGTTTCGTGGCGTGCGGCAGACGCTCGAACAGCCGAACAACGTCGTAGCCAGACACGCCAACAAGGCCGCCCGCGAACGGTAGCCCTTCTACCTGCGGGCCGGGTCGTGGCGCAACCGCCAACGCGCGACGCAGTGCGTCCAGGTATTGCTGTTTATCGACGGGCCGAGCTTCGCTTTGGTCATTTGTGTAGAGCGCATCGGCATCCATACGAAGCTCCAAAGCCTCGCCAAAACCGAGAAAGGAATAACGCGCCAGTCGCTCCCCACCTTCCACGCTCTCGAGCAGGAATCGCGGCTTCAGATCACGCAGCTTCAGGTACGCCGATACCGGCGTATCAAGATCTGCAGCTATGTCGAAAGGTGCTTCCATATTCCTTAAAGCTGGTGCCAAAAAACAAGGACAATAAAAAAGCCCACCCCCACATTGGCGGAGATGGGCTTTTGGTATTTGTGTTCAGCTAATACCTAGCCGACCGCCATCTCCTTTTGGGACAGCCACCACCAGTTGTTGATACGCCGAATCGTCATGGGGCGAGTATTACCGCCGCTTGCACGAAGGTCAATTGTTACAGCTGATACAAGGTTGGCAGGATCAACGAGAAGCCGAGCCACATAATGACAGTCAGCGGTATGCCAACCCTCAGGAAGTCGCTGAACTTGTATCCACCGGCACTGAGTATCAACAGATTTGTTTGATATCCGTAGGGCGTTGCGAAGCTCATGTTCGCGCCAAACAGCACCGCGAGGATGAAAGGCTCCGGGCTGACTCCCAGTTGTTGAGCAATACTGATGGCGATCGGAGTACCAATTACTGCTGCGGCGTTGTTGGATACGACGTTGGTCATAATGGTCATAAGCAGCAGGAACGCACTGAGAATCATCGGCGTAGGCAAGCCTGACGCGGCGCCAACAAAACTGACGGCTAAAAAATCAGCCATGCCAGTTCCCATCAACGCTTTTCCTAATGCAAGTGCTGTAACAATGATCATCACGATTGGAGTCGATAGCGCAGTGGCCGCGTCCCGCCAGCCCAGACAGCCCGTCACAATCATCAGCCCAAGCCCGACCAGGGCGCTTACAGAGATCGGCAAGATTCCGAGAGCTGCAGCCAGTACGACGAAGCCCATGATCGCGAGGGCGCGTTTGGCTTTATGTGTGTGTGGCAAATCGGTCGTGCCATCGAGAACCAGCATCGAGCCACTGTCTTTAAGCTTGCTGATCGCCTCGCCTGATCCTTGCACGAGCAACACATCACCGGCCCGCAGGCGAACCATGTTCAGATCACCTGTCGCTTGCGAACCTGGTGCCCGTGCCCGATGCAATGCGAGCGGCATCAAGCCATAGCTGCTACTGAAACGCGCGGCCGCGAGGCTGCGCAAGTGAAGCGGCGAACCGCGAGTGACGACAAGCTCGGCGAGTTGCTGGCCCTCGGCCTTGAGCGGGGTCTCTTCGTCAACCGGGTGTTCAAGGTCTGAGATATTAAACAGTGTCGCACCAAGCAGTTGCTCGTAGTGTTTCAGGTTCTCCGGAGAGTCCTTTACGAATAGTCGGTCTCCCGGTTGAATTTTCACCGACGGCAGTTTGGCCAGCACCAGTGAATCGCTGCGCTGAATCTTGTCGACGCGCATTTGCCCGCCCGCTTTGGCGAGTACTTCGGAAAGTGCTCTGCCGTCAGCAAAACCGCCTTCCTTGATATGCAGCTGCGCGCTAAATACTCGTGGCGTCGTATCGGCCATCTGCGGAGCACGGTCCGGCAATAGTCGCGGCGCGACGAGCCACAGGAACAGCAATGCCACGCCACCCACAATCGCGACCGGCAACACCCACTCAAACATGGTGAATTCATGGTTGCCGAGATCTTGTGAGATGCCGACAACCAGCAGGTTGGTCGACGTGCCGATAGTCGTAGACATGCCACCGACAATCGTCGCCAGGCCCATTGGCAGCATGACGCCCGAGACCGGAAATTTCGACCGCAGCGACGCCCCAACGAGGATTGGCATGAGCAACACCACAATCGGTGTGTTGTTCATAAACGCACTCAGGATCGCGCCGGCAACCAATGTTGTCAGAAGTGCGAGCGTCGGTCGTGTCGACCAGGCGCGACCAACGAGGTTTGCCAGTGGCTGCAATGCGCCGGTTGTCTCCAGCGCCTTGCCGACCATCATTAATGCGCAAATCGCGATTAGCGCTTCGTTGCCAAAGCCGGCAAAAAAGTCCACCGGACCGAGAATTCTCTCCCCGTCGCGCACATACGGAACCAACTCGAAGCCGACAACGAGAATTATCAGTATCGCCAGTGATGATGACTCAAGCGGAATCCTGTCGCGCGTAAACAGAAACAGCGCCAGGACAGTCAGGACCAGTACTGCGATTCCATGTGCGTCAGGAGTCATCACCTGCACCGTATCTTAGTTCATATTCGCTCTGCAATCTGGTGCGCAGCATCTCTTTGTTGTAATACCGCCCATGCCCGTTGGTGGAAGCTCTTGAACTGCTTGACGTTCCAGTGCGACAGGTCGGGTGGCCCCGAAAATGCGCAGGCATCAGCAAATCCAAGGACCGGCAGCAAGTCAGAATAGCGATAGTCGGCCCGCC
>Ga0255052_10002886_pt1 | contig 12144 bp, 9 predicted proteins | sample JV7_2_21_MG_FD_188632 | JGI IMG/M metagenome (GOLD analysis project Ga0255052, IMG submission 188632) | Seawater microbial communities from Jervis Inlet, British Columbia, Canada - JV7_2_21 | ecosystem: Environmental > Aquatic > Marine > Inlet | place: Canada: British Columbia | collected... | reverse complement strand
TTGAACCTCTTCCTCGAATTGGCCTCGTTCAGCAAAGTCGAGGAAGAGGTTCAAGCGAGCAGTGGCTGATAACGGATCGAGCTCTACAACTCTCTGGTTTTGGCGAAACGCGTCGTCGGTGCGGTCTGTCCGAGCAAGGTAGTATGCATAAGCTCTGTTGACGAAAGCCGAATTAGGATTCAGCTCCATGGCACGGAATATGGCCTGTTTAGCGTTGTCCAGCTCTTTGAACCATTTGGCATCGACAGAACCATTTGCGGTAGTTGAGGTGGGTTTCGGCCTCTCAAGAATAACCAACTTCCAATTGTGAACATGGAACAAAGATGCCCAGGCTTCTGCCAGTGAGTCATCCAGTTGGATGGCCTTGAGTGCTGCTGTTTCGGATGCCTTGAGCGCTTGCTCTTCGCTTTCTTCAAGTGGGCCGTACCAGACGGCGAGTTGGTAAGTCCAGGACAGATTCGCATACGCCAGTCCAAATTCGGGATCGAGTTCTATGGTTCTGTCGAAATGCTCCAGTGCCCGCTCAAGGTTTTCGGAGAGTCGCCTGTTCATCTGGTGCCTGCCCAACATATATTGGTCGTATGCTTCGGCGTTCGTTGTCATGACTTGTTTGGGACTCCGGAACCCTGGGCGCAATGTTTGAGCGACGCTGAACGCGATCTCTTCCTGAACCGCCAGCACATCAGCCAATGTTTGATCGTAGCTTTGCGACCAAATGTGATAGCCGGTTTCCGCATGAATCAGTTGTGCAGTGATACGGATGCGATAATCAAAGCTGCGGATGCTACCCTTGAGAATCGCATCAACATTGAGTTTCTCCCCAATGTCGCGGACGTCGATTGCTCGATCTCGCAAGGCAAATGAAGAGGTGCGAGCAACGACTCGCATGTCTGGAATACTTGATAATGTGTGTAACACCTCGTCTGCTATGCCGTCGCCGAGATAGTCCTGATCTCCGCTGCCACTCATGTCGATGAACGGGAGCACGGCAATAGATGCGACCTGTGACGCCGAAAAGATTTTTTGCGCAGAAGAAGTAGAGACATCCGAGCTGCTCAGGACTAGGAAGCATGTGGCCAACAGCATCGATGTCATGGAGACAAAATGGCGAGGCTGCGCCCGAAACGCGCGACCTCCTCGGCGTGACTGGGTCCGACCCGATTCCTCCGATTCGACCCGGACCACCGGTACGATTAGGCGATACCCCCCCTTGGGGATGGTTTCAATATAGTGAGGCTTGTAGGGGTCGTCATGGAGCGCGTGCCTCAATTTGGCAAGCTTTTGGTAGATCGCACTTTCGGTGACGATGCTGCCGCGCCAAAGTTTATCGATCAGCTCGTTGTGGCCGATCACTTCACCAGCGTGATGGGCAAGGTACACCAGCACCTCCATCACCTGTGGCTCGACGACGACTGTGTCCCCATTACGCGATATTTGATGAAGGGCGGGATCTACTCGCCACTCGCCAATCGTAAATCGTGCTGATGCGCTGCGCTCGCTCATATACGGCGACGCTCATGTTCGGGGCAACGCAGCAAGTATAGCCCAAGGATACGGCCCTCGGGTTGGGGGCAGCCAAAAGCGAAACGTAAGGAAAACGTAAGGTGGAGATCAGGCAATTCCAACAAAAATGTGGAAACCTGTGCCTCAATTATCAGCCGGCGAATGCTTCAGGACTCAAGATCGCCGGGCTGCCTATTATGCATCGACCGAAGGGGTCGCGGGAGGCACCATGAATATCAATCGACTCGTTTCATCGCTGATCGTAGGGCTTGTGCTGCTTAGCCTGGCGACAATAGTCTCTGCTGGCAAGCCTGAAGGTAAGGGTAGCGGTGGTAAAGCCGAAGAAGTGCCGAGCGAGGCGAATCTATTTAACTTCAACTCCGACCAGTGTGGCGTGGGTGCATGCTACGCGCTAGGCGGTGATGGGGGAGACCAAGGAGTCAGCCTCTACAAGCACGCTACCCTGGAGCACCCGGACGGATCTAATGATTGTGCGCTCGTTATCGCCACGCGCATTGACAAAGCGAGTGGTATGGGCTTCCTCTGGGTCCCTCATCCCCGGGCGGACGACGACTGCGGAGGGGACATGAACCGAACGTTTCGGATCTGGCAACCCGAGTTCAATAGCCCGTGGCCAATGAATCCGCGTATCGACTTCAACGGAATGGGATTTCCTGATCCTGTAGAAGATGTAGAAGAAGTATTTGCGAAAATCGAACTGGCAGGGCTTTACAGACCGGTTGAAGATGCCGAACTAGACGGTGCAAACGTCAACATCGCCATTGGCCCATACCGGATCGCATATTTGTCGCCAGCAACGATAGTTGTCGACGAAAACCCGGACATTCGAACTGTCACGCAAGACGATGGATTGGCCGCTATCTGCAAGTGGCAAAAAGTCGGCAAGAAATTGAGACAAGATGCCTGTGTGCCGATAGATCAGGACGCTGACGGGGTTCCAGACGATATCCGACTGCCATTCAAAGTCATATTCCACCGCGATCCACCCTAGTGATGGGCATGATGCCCTCGGATAGACTTGATGGCAGTCGCTTCTATTGGGGTACGTTTGAAGGCTAGTTCGATTCCATTGCGATCCGTTCGAACTCGTTTTCGGGTTCATCGTCATCCAGATAGGGCATTCGAAGCATTTCCAGATCGCGCTCATTGTCATAGCCTGGAAAGGCCCTGAAATGTAGGCCTGCCAATCCATCGGAATTGATACCCAGAAACAGTCGTGACTGCCCGAATTCCCCCAGGGTCAGGAGCGACAAACTGCGAATTTTGCTGGCACGTGTCAGGGCACTTGCGTCCCGGAAATCAAATTCGGCGATTGGTTCCGCCCGGTTGCCCGAGTGGGCGATGGCGTCGACCGGTCGAAGGAGCTGCCAGTGGGATTCATATGCCAAATCTGCGAGCAAATCTTCGACAGCGCGCGTTTCCAGCGACAGCGGCTCAGCAGCGGTGCTGGGTGATTCCTCGTCATCAGCAAGGCCGGCCGACGGCAAGAGCATGCCGATTGTTAACAGCGCCATCCAGCTGGCTTTGAGCATGACCTGCCTCCCTGCCAAATCGCAGTCGCTCTTTCGGTTTAATCGAACGATGTGTTCCCTGATAACTACAATCTGACAGAAATCATCGTCAATTTCCTTGGCCTGCATCACGCCGTGGCGTCCTGCTGTACCAGGACTTATGTAAGGTAGCGATGTGGTAATTCGAAATCGTGCGGGCCATTTGGTCGGAGTGTCGACGACAGCCCCTTCGACCGTGGATCAGGACACTAGGAAATTACTGGTTCAGGTCGTTGGCAGTTGCCGAGAATAGCTTTCGATCGTTGCCGAAATGGTAGCTGAATGTCAGTCCAAGCATGTCGACGCCGGGGTTCTCGCCGTCCAGTCCGGCATTGGAGGTGTGCTGATAGCGAAGCAGGAAACTTGTTCTCCGATTCCTGTCCAGGTATGCCCCGACGCCTAAATAGCTCGTAAAGAAGAAATTGCCACCAAGCGGCTTGCCGTGGAATTCTGAGTTGCTCATGTAAGTCGGTAACGATCCGACATCCGCAAACCACCTGCCAAATTCTGTACGACCAATGTGAAATCGGTAAGTGGGGCCAAAACTCACAAATTCTGCCGTATCGGCGCCGCATTCGAGCCATCCCGCTGAAAGTTCGAGTGAGGTCGGGACCCAAAAGCGATCGGATTCGTCGCGTACGCGATAACCGATCGCGACGCCATGCTGGCGCAGCCCGTCGAACTTCTTTACCGCGTCCGCCTCGAGGATGCCGACGGTGTCGGGCCGAAGATCGGCGCTCACCGGCCGTACAAACAAGACCACGAACAAGGCCATACCAAGTTTTGAAAAAAGGTTGTAAATCTCTCGCACCTTTATTCTTTTTGTTGCGACGAGTCCCGCGGCGGTGCGCTACGGGATGCGGGAGGAGAACCTTTGACTCTCATCCAATTTCTGACTATTTTCAGGCACATAAGACGCTAAATCAACTCCGTTTGGTTATTTGGACGGTTGCGGCTCGAAAAAGCGGTCTGTGCTTGCGACGAATGGCATTGCGCCACAGCGGAAAATTGCCTTATAATCCGCGGCCTGCGAGGTGGTGGGATCAGGCGAAAAGCTGGCTTGTTCTGCCCCCGCTACCAGAGACTTGGTAGAGAAAAGGCCCCGCTATGGGGTTTTTTGTTGTCCGGGGAAGATTCCCCGAGATGGTAAAAGCAGAAAAAGAATGGGCCGGAGGCCCATTTTTTGTTTAGGAACAATAAGTTAGGTGGTATTGGCGGTGACAGGCGCGGAACTAATGAAACTGCTGGGGCCCGCCGTCGAACGACTGGGTTACGAGCTGTCTGATATCGAGGTCAAACTCGGCGGCCGGGAGGGCATCGTCAGGCTTTTCATCGATAAGGCTGACGGCGTTGGACTGGAGGATTGTGAAGCGGTAAGCCGGCAGGTAAGTGCGCTCTTGGATGTCGAGGATCCCTTGCCGGGGCATTACGTGCTCGAGGTGTCTTCTCCGGGCCTTGATCGAAGATTGACAAAAGTTGAGCATTTTCAAAGATTTATGGGAGAGGATATCCGCGTGAAAATGCGCTTTCCGATTGGTGGACGAAGGAATTATCGCGGCGCCTTAAAGGCCGTGGACGAGGAAAACATTGAAGTCGAGGTGGACGGGGAGTCGCATCGTTTGCCGATGGCGACGATCGAGTCGGCCAGGTTGATACCGACGCTTTAGCGGAGTTTAAAGGTAAATGAGTAAAGAAATTCTGATGGTTGTCGATGCCGTTTCGAACGAAAAGGGCGTCGAGAAAGAGATTATATTCGAGGCCATCGAAGCTGCACTGGCGTCTGCAACTCGCAGACGGCACGGCGAGGATATCGACGCACGCGTCGCCATCGACCGCGAAACCGGTGACTACGATACGTTCCGGCGCTGGCTTGTGTTCGAAGACGAGTCGACAGAGCTCGAATTTCCGGACCGCGAGCTTCGCATGATTGATGCGGTGGATGTCGACGAGAATGCCGAGCCGCAAGGCTACGTTGAAGTGCCAATGGAATCTGTCGAATTCGGCAGGATCGCGGCGCAGACTGCCAAGCAGGTGATCGTGCAAAAAGTACGAGAAGCCGAGCGCGAGCAGGTTGTCGAGGAATACAAGGACCGCGAAGGCGAGTTGTTGTCCGGCATCGTCAAGCGGGTCGATCGCAATGGCGTCTACATCGATCTGGGCGGCAATGCGGAGGGATTCGTATCGCGAGACCAGATGGTTCCACGTGAGCCCGTTCGGCCGCAGGATCGAATGAAAGCGCTGCTGACCGAAGTTCGCTCCGAGCAACGTGGCCCGCAGTTGTTCATGACGCGTACCTCGCCACAGTTCCTCGTCGAGTTGTTCAAAATTGAGGTTCCCGAAGTCGGCCAGGGGCTGATCGATATTCTTGGTGCTGCAAGAGACCCGGGGCTTCGCGCGAAGATCGCCGTCAAAAGCAACGATGCCCGCATCGATCCGGTTGGCGCTTGCGTCGGCATGCGAGGCTCCCGTGTTCAGGCCGTATCGAACGAGCTTGCCGGGGAGCGGGTCGACATTATTCTCTGGGATGAAAATCCCGCACAATTCGTCGTTAATGCGATGTCACCCGCTGAAGTCGTATCTATCGTCGTCGATGAAGATGCCCACAGCATGGACATTGCGGTTGACGAGGAAAAGCTGTCGCAGGCGATCGGTCGCGGCGGCCAGAACATTCGTCTCGCGAGCGAGCTCTCAGGATGGGAGCTCAATGTGATGACTGAAACGGATGCTGAACAGAAGAGCGAATCTGAAATGCGTGAACTGATCGAGCTGTTCTCGAAACAACTCGACGTTGACGAGGAAGTTGCGCTGATCCTGGTTCAGGAAGGCTTTTCAACCATCGAGGAGGTTGCCTACGTGCCGACCTCGGAGCTCGTCGAAATCGAGGAGTTCGACGAGGACATCGTCAACGAGCTGCGCAATCGCGCTCGCGACCTGTTGCTGACCCAGGCCATCGTACAGGAAGAGAAGATCGACGAGGCTGAGCCAGCCGAGGACCTGCTGAGCCTGGAAGGCATGGACAAGGGCCTTGCTTTCAAACTCGCTAGCGAAGGTATTGTCACGCGGGAAGATCTCGCGGAGCTGGCGACCGATGATTTGCTCGAAATCAACGAAATGGATTCCGAAGAGGCAGCGGCGCTGATCATGAAAGCGCGCGCGCACTGGTTTGAGACGGAGCAGTCGGCCTGAATGGCGGGCTGTCTGGAGTTAGAGAATGGCTGAAGTCACCGTTGCACAATTTGCAGATGTACTGAAAGTACCTGTTGAGAAGTTGTTGTCGCAGCTTGACGAGGCGGGTATCAAGGTCAATGGGTCGGACGATACGATTTCCGAGGACGCCAAACTCGAGCTACTGACACATCTCCGGCGGAGTCACGGCCAGGACGACCCCCTGGTTGCCGACGGTGCGCCACGCCGAATTACCTTGCGTCGCAAATCGCAGTCCGAGTTGCGCCTGGCAGGCGTGCAGGGTCGGTCGCGAACGGTCAATGTCGAGGTTCGGCAGAAGCGAACCTATATCAAGCGCGATGTTTTAGAGAAACAGGCGCAGGCGGAGCAGGAGGAGCTCGATCGCAAGCGCCAGGAAGAGCAGGAAAAGCTTGAGGCGGAAAAAGCCGAGCAGGAACGCCTGAAAGCCGAAAAGGAAGAGAAGGCGAAGCTGGAAGAAGAGGGTCGTCGCAAGGAAGACGAAGCCAAGCAGCAGGCAGAGTCCGAGGCGCGGCAAGCAGAACAGGCAGCAGCGGTTGCCGCGGCAGAAGAGCTGGCGCGGGTTGAGAAAGCCGAACAGGATGCTCGCGAGCGTCGCGCAAAGGAAAAGGACAAGAAAAAGGGCAAAGCTCCGGACACTCGCTACGGCCGCAAGGAATTGCACGTCGCCGGCGACAAGAGTGGACGCCGCAAGCGCAAGACGCCGGTCAGGCGCCGACCTGTATCCCTGAGTACGGACGGACAACACGGATTCGAGAAACCGACTGCACCGGTAGTCCGTGAAATTGAGATTCCTGAGAACATTTCAGTCTCGGAGCTGGCAAATCGCATGGCCGTGAAAGGCAACGAAGTCGTCAAGGTCCTGTTCAATATGGGCGCCATGGTGACGATCAACCAGGTCATCGATCAGGACACGGCAGTTCTCGTGGTCGAGGAGCTGGGGCACGTCGCGAAAGCGAGCAGCGGTTTAGCGCTCGAAGAAGACTTGCTCTCAGAAGAGGCGCCAACAGGTGACGAGGTTCAGCGCGCACCGGTCGTAACAATCATGGGGCACGTTGATCACGGCAAGACCTCATTGCTGGATTACATCCGTCATACCAAGGTTGCGGCGGGCGAGGCCGGCGGTATCACTCAGCACATCGGCGCGTACAACGTCAAAACAGATAAGGGCAGTGTCACGTTCCTGGATACGCCGGGCCATGCAGCTTTTACCGCTATGCGGGCACGCGGCGCTCAGGCGACCGACATTGTCATCCTGGTTGTGGCGGCCGATGACGGCGTCAAACCACAGACGGTCGAAGCGATCGAACATGCCAACGCGGCCAAGGTGCCGCTCGTTGTTGCTGTCAATAAGATCGATAAGGAAAACGCCGACGTCGAGCGGGTGAGGAACGAGCTGTCGCAGCACGAGGTCATTTCAGAGGACTGGGGTGGTGAGCACCTGTTCGTGAATGTCTCGGCACAGACAGGAGAGGGCATCGATGCACTGCTGGATGCTGTCCTTCTGCAGGCCGAAGTCATGGATCTTAAAGCAGTCGCTGATGGTCCGGCGCGCGGTCTGGTGATTGAATCCAGTCTCGAAAAGGGCCGGGGCGCTGTAGCCACGTTGCTGGTACAGGCGGGAACGCTGAATCAGGGTGACATGATCATCGCGGGCGAAGAGTACGGCCGAATTCGAAACATGTTCGACGAGGGTCAAAAGTCGATCAAGTCTGCAGGGCCATCGACCCCGGCGGTGGTACTTGGACTATCCAAGACGCCAAGCGCAGGTGATGACTTCCTCGTCGTCAAGAACGAGCGCAAGGCACGAGAGGTCGCCGAGTTCCGTCAAGGCAAGTCGCGAGATTCCAAGCTTGCTCAACAGCAGGCATCGAAAATGGAAGATGTGTTCAGCCAGATGACCGAAGCTGAAAGCGCCGTCGTTCCCCTGCTGATCAAATCGGACGTACACGGCAGTACCGAGGCATTGCGTGATGCACTGACCAAGCTGTCCAACGACGAAGTTCAGGTCAAAGTAATCAGCTCCGGCGTCGGCGGTATTACCGAGTCGGACGCTACACTCGCTGCAGCATCAAATGCGATGATCATTGGCTTTAACGTTCGTGCAGACAGCGCCGCACGTACTGCGATCAAGGAATCGGGCGTGGATGTTCGCTACTACAGCATCATTTACGAGGCGATCGACGATGTGAAATCAGCCTTGAGCGGGCTGCTGGCGCCAGAGATTCGCGAGAACATTGTCGGGCTCGCCGAGGTCAAGGAAGTATTCATCTCGCCGAAACTCGGCAATATTGCTGGCTGCATAGTGACCGAAGGCTATGTGAAACGGGCAAACCCGATTCGCGTCCTTCGCGACAATGTGGTCATCTACGAGGGCGAGCTCGAGTCTCTTCGACGCTTCAAAGACGACGTCAATGAGGTCAAATCCGGCACGGAGTGCGGTATTGGTGTCAAGAACTACAATGACGTAAAAGTCGGTGACCAGATCGAATGTTTCGAACGGGTCGAAGTCGCCCGAACTATCGACTAAGTGCGTCCAATACCGGCAGAGTAAAGAACAATGCCCCGCGAGTTTTCACGCAACCAGCGATTGGGTGCGCAGGTGCTGCGCACTTTGAGCGAACTGCTGCGCTTCGATGTCAAAGACCCGAGCCTTGACGGTGTATCGCTAACAGCGGTCGAAATGAAGCGCGATATCAGCGTCGCCAAGATCTATTTCAGCCTGCTGAATCCGGACGACGATCCGGCTCCGGCGCTGGAAGGATTGACGAGAGCCTCTGGTTTCTTGCGTAGCAAGCTCGGCGGTGCACTTAAGATTCGACACGTGCCGGAGCTTCGTTTCCTGCACGACGATAGCGTTGCCCATGGCATTGAGATAAGCAGATTGATCGACAGCGCCAACAACGCAGATACGAACGGGTAATCGGCAATGGCAACACATCTCGGTGATAGGCCCCTGAAGGCGCCAGTCGATGGCTTGCTACTGCTGAACAAGCCGGCCGGCATCACCTCTAATCAGGCGTTGCAAAAGGTGAAAAGGCTGCTCAAGGCAAAGAAGGCCGGACATACGGGTAGTCTGGATCCGGCCGCGACGGGTATGTTGCCACTTTGCTTCGGTGAGGCGACCAAGGTCTGCGCTTACCTGCTTGACGCTGACAAGACCTACCGCGTAACAGCACGCCTCGGAATAGCGACCGATACGGGCGACGCCGATGGCAAAGAAACGGCGACGGCAGATGTTCCATCGCTTGAGCGGCAGGAATGGGAAAAAATCCTTGCAGGATTTCTGGGCGACATAGAGCAGGTGCCGCCGATGTATTCGGCGCTGAAAAAACACGGCAAACGCCTGTACGAGATTGCCCGCATGGGTGAGGTCGTTGATCGAGAGGCGCGCAACATTCGGATTCACGACATCAAGCTGATTGAGGCCAGCGGCAGGCGGCTGGTCTTTCGCGTGCACTGCTCGAAGGGCACTTACGTGCGGACTCTGGTAGAAGATATTGCGCGGGTTGCCGGGACGGTGGCGCATACCGCCAACCTGCACCGCGAGTCGGTCGGGAATTTTCGCGCTGAGGACATGATGGACCTGCCGAGTGCCGAGCTCGTCGCAGAGGCCGGTCCCGAAGCACTGCGCAGGCAGCTTTTGCCAGCTGACGTCGCGTTGGCGGCCTGGCCGCAGAGGCAGATCGATGAGGACGCAGTTGAACGCTTTACCGGTGGCCAGGCCGTGCCCGTCGGCGCGGATAATGGAATTACTGGCCAGACCGGTCGGGTGAGGGTCTATAGTGAGGGAGACGGTCAGTTTCTAGGCGTGGGTGAGCTGGCCGGCGACGGCACGGTCGCACCACGTCGGATATTTCGGGTTGCCGCTGAAAAGCCAGCCCGGGGGCAGGGAAAAAAACCCTGATTTTTAGCTGATTTAAGCTATCAACCGGCCCAGTCAGGCGCTAGAATAGCGCGCTGCAAAATAGGGTCAGAATAGAGAAAGATTGGAGTCTCGTAGAGATGTCACTTACCAGTGAAAACAAGAGCAGCATCATATCGGAGTATTCCCGTGGGGACGCCGACACAGGATCGCCTGAGGTACAGGTAGCGCTGCTATCCGCAAGAATTTCAGAGCTCACCAGCCATTTTGGCGAGCACAAAAAAGATCACCATTCCCGGCAGGGCCTTTTGAAGATGGTTAACAAGCGACGCAAGTTGCTCGACTATCTGAAATCGAAAGACCAGGACCGGTATCGCGAGCTGATATCCCGGCTCGGTCTCCGCCGCTAAATTTTATCCGGCGCCCTGGCAGTGAACCAAGCAATCGGTCGGCCCTGAAACGGGTTCGTAAGCGATTGCCTTTGCCATTACAGATTCAATAATCAGAGTAGAAAAGTGAAAGCAATTACAAAGACGTTCCAATATGGGGAACATGAAGTAACGATGGAAACAGGCGCAATCGCGCGCCAGGCAGACGGGGCCGTGATGGTCAGGATAGCCGAGACGGAAGTGCTCGTCACTGCCGTAGGCCGGAAGGAAGCAGATCCGGGCCGTGACTTTTTCCCGTTAACCGTTAATTACCAGGAAAAGACTTATTCGGCGGGAAAGATTCCTGGCGGCTTTTTCAAACGAGAGGGCCGGCCAGGCGAGAAAGAAGTCCTGACTTGCCGGCTGATCGATCGGCCCGTTCGCCCGCTTTTTCCGAAGGGCTTTACTAACGAAGTACAGATCATCGCGACTGTGATGTCACTGAATCCGGACGTGGATCCGGACGTTCCGGCATTGCTCGGTGCCTCCGCCGCGTTGGCTATTTCCGGCATGCCGTTTGCCGGTCCGATCGCTGCTGCCAAAGTAGGTTACAAAGACAGCAACTATATTCTGAACCCCGGCGCTGCGGCACTGCTTGACTCTGATCTCGAGCTCGTCGTCGCGGGAACCGCACACGCGGTCTTGATGGTCGAGTCCGAAGCCGACAGCCTGGCCGAAGATGTGATGCTCGGTGCTGTCATGTTCGGTCATGAACAAATGCAGGTCGCGATTACCGCAATCAATGAACTGGCGGCAGAGGCCGGCAAGCCGAAGTGGGAAACGCAGGCAGCGGCCGTTGACGAAGAGCTCGAGAAAGCCGTTGCAGACTCTGCCGAAAGCGGTTTATCCGATGCATATCGTATTACGGACAAACAGGAACGACAGGCGAGTGTCGGCGACACCAAGTCGGCCGCAAAAGAGGCTCTTGCCGGTGGCAACGATTCACGCTGGTCGTCAGACGAGGTCAAAGGCGCTCTGTCCAGGCTCGAGAAACGTATTGTCCGCCAACGAGTTATATCGGGCGAGGCAAGAATCGATGGTCGCGACCGGACGACAGTTCGGCCAATTGACGTCGAAGTCGGAGTTCTGCCACGTACGCATGGCTCAGCTATCTTCACGCGTGGAGAGACTCAGGCGATCGTCGTGGCAACGCTTGGGACGGGCCGCGATGCTCAGATCATCGATGCCATAGAGGGCGAGCGCAAAGACCCGTTCATGCTGCATTACAACTTCCCGCCGTACTGCGTCGGTGAGACCGGTTTTATGGGTTCGACGAAGCGCCGCGAAATCGGCCACGGAAAACTGGCTCGCCGCGGAATTCAGGCCGTCATGCCGAGCATGGAAGAATTCCCGTACGTTATTCGGGTTGTCTCTGAAATTACCGAATCCAACGGCTCCAGTTCGATGGCTTCTGTCTGCGGTACCAGTCTTTGTTTGATGGACGCAGGCGTGCCGATCAAAGCGCCGGTAGCTGGTGTTGCGATGGGCCTCGTCAAAGAGGGCGATGACTTCGCCGTGCTCACCGATATCCTGGGTGACGAAGATCATCTCGGCGACATGGATTTCGAGGTCG
>Ga0255052_10002885_pt1 | contig 12149 bp, 9 predicted proteins | sample JV7_2_21_MG_FD_188632 | JGI IMG/M metagenome (GOLD analysis project Ga0255052, IMG submission 188632) | Seawater microbial communities from Jervis Inlet, British Columbia, Canada - JV7_2_21 | ecosystem: Environmental > Aquatic > Marine > Inlet | place: Canada: British Columbia | collected... | reverse complement strand
CCTCTCCCCGTATATAAAATTTTCAAACTCGGCACATCGAAAATAAATTTCCCATCTAGAAAAATTTGGAGTTTTTCAACAGTATCGGTCGATAGCCGCCTCTGAAAAATCAATTCTGAGCGTCCGCTTTGAAGAAATTAATTCCGAAGGTTACCGCTAAATCCAAAATTTAAGAATTTTTCCCTCCAAAGCCAGAAAATTTCCGCAAAGCAGACACTCGAGTTAAAGAAGAGAGCGGCGACTTACGGCCATTTTCGGACGCTTGGCTTTGAATTGATTATCGCTGAAGAATCCAGAATACTGCGCGATCTGCCCGAAAGATTAGCCTGGGAGGTTTTATGCCAAATGGAGGAACAGGACATTGTGGTAATTGCTGTTATTTCGATTCCAATAGCAGCAATTGCACTTTGAGGGAAGTATCTATAGAGAGTTTTCACTGGACCACTTGCCGCAGCCGGAATAGCCAGAACAGCGAAGTTGTAGGACCCGTTTATGCAATTATTTGCGAAGTCAAAGATGGTGCTGCCGTGTACGGAAGTGTTCCTTATTATGATGGATGCCGAGTAGATACAGTACCGGTCCCAGATGGTGGCGACACGGTAATTAAATTTGTCGACAACCAGGGTGTGTCACATGAGTTTGCCACTGTTTCAGAATACATGGACTTTTATGAAAGTGCTGGCCGGGAGATGTGATTAGCTAGACAATAATCGAGTCCAGTTTGCTGCTGAAGCGGAAAATTTCAGCGCCTGATTTCTCCAAAGGAGACGCTCAATAAACTGGGATGGGCGGCAATCTTCGGCCAATAACGGACATTCGTTTCGTCGAGAAAATTCTCTAAAGCGACTGAATTTGAAAGAATACTGGTCGTACCTGCATTGGTTTACTTTAATTTATCAAGAAGTTCCTGGGCTTCAATCAAATCCGGGGTGTCGAATCCTTCGGTAAACCATTCGTAGATAGGGGCAAGAATCTTTTGGGCTTTATCTTGCCTACTCTGTTTCTGCCAGATTCCGGCAAGACCTATAGCAGCGCGGAGTTCGAGAAATTTTGCACCTTGTTCGGTGGCTGCATCGAGAGCCTGCACAAACATTCTCTCTGCCTCTTGCGTGTTGTTCAAATGCTGGCTAAGTAAAACCTTGCCATAGAATATGCGGATTCTTGCCTCCCACACGCGTTCATCTGTGCGCTCAACCAATTGAAGGGCTTCAGTAAGAGAACTTATTGCCTGGCGTGTCTCGCCGCCGGTGAAATAGGCTTCTGCGAGTAGCGCAAGAAATAATGGCCAACAAGGGTTAGGTGATGCCGGTTCAAGATCCTTAAGCCCCTGACTTAAAAGTTGTACACCATCCTCATTAGTCACCTGTACACTTGCACTCCATCCAGCTATCACGCGGCCGAACCCGAGCCACAAGTCACTGTGTAGCTTCTCCGACAGCAGCAGTATCTCTTCCGCATACTCACTAGCTTTTTGCGAATCATGTCGTAGAGTTGCCGGTAATGCTCCTGCGAACATAAGCCCGTAAGCCAGGCTAGACATATGATTGATTGCGCGTGCGTAGTTGAGAGCCTCCGCTGTGGTCTTCGTTGCTTGCTCCGGATACCCGCAAAGGGTTTGAAGAATCGCGCGAACTGAAAGTGTGGCTACTCGGGGATCGTGGGCATAGCGAAATTTAAGCCCTTCATGCTGCTCAGGTTGATACAACCGTAACGCTTCATTTATGTGACGCATGGAGGCAGTTAACTCGCCAAGATACAAGGAACCCCATCCAACGATCCGATGGCCCTGCAATATGGCTTCGACATCATTTTGTTGTTCACCCAGTCGTAGAAGCTCAACACCTTTATTTCGTGCGGCCTGAAAATTGGCGAGCGTAAGCTCGCGCATGTATTCTCCATTTAGCACTGATTGTAACTGCATGGTCTCGCCCAGCAACGTGCAAAGCTCGCGCGCACGCGCATAGGTTGCAGCTGTTTCCTCCGCACCCCACCCCTTGATGATCATAATAGGACTACATAGTGCCAGCTGAAAATCGAGCTCCTGTCGGGCTCGTGCCGATGATTCGGGAAGGTTCCTCAGTACTTCAAGTCCTTTACTGAGATGTGCGACAGCCTCTTCACTGGCCGAGTTTTCAGCCGCTCTTTGGCCTGCTTGCAACCAAAATTTAATCGCGGTTTCATTGCAATTAGCCTCAGTGTAATGATGCGCTAACAACTCGGGCTGTGCTTCGGCGGTCTCCGCGAACAAATGCAGTAGGGCCTCAGCAATATGCTCATGCAAATTTCGGCGCTTACTGCGTAGCAGGCTCTCATACGCTGCTTCCTGGACCAATGCATGCTTGAATACGAAACTCACACTCAGGCCGTTGCCATGGCGGAATACGAGGCCGCTATCAACCAACTCATCAAGCGCTTCGTTGAGTTCCAACGGTTGTAGCCCGCATGTAGGCTCAAGCAGCTTTCGATTAAATTCGCGCCCGATGACAGCGCCTGCTTGCGCAACCGGCTTTCCCTTGGCCAATCGGTCAAGTCGAGCCATCAGTGAATCTTGCAAGGTCGCAGGAATAGCCAAGCCTGAGAGTTTGCCTGATAGTGCATATCGGTCTGATTCCTCGGTGAGCAAACCTGACTCTAGAATGGTTTTGGTTAGTTCCTCGACGAAAAGCGGTACGCCGTCGGTTTTTTCGATAATTTGTTGCTGAACTGCTTCGGGGAGCGATTTCCCGAGGGTGACCTTATCCACCATAGTTATCGCGAGGTTGCGGGTAAATCGGTTCAGCGTGAGCGTGGTGACGTGGGTATGCCTGCTCCATTGTGGCGTGAACTCAGGCCGGAAAGTAATTACGATGAGTGCCTGAATACTCTGTGCCTTAGCAATCGTGAGTTCCAAAAACTCGATCGAAGTCGGGTCCGCCCAATGTACATCCTCGAAGATGAATAGTATTGGTTGGTGATTGCTCAAGCCTGTCATCTGCGCAACCAGTGCCTCAAGCGTTTGCCTCTTTTGTTGTTCAGGCGTCATTTGCAGAGCCGCATAACGACCATTGGTTGGGATAGACAATAAGGCTGCAAATAGTGGGATCACCGACTCTATCTCAGTTGTTCCGAGCATAGACTCTAGCTTATCGAGTTTTACCTCAGGCGAATCCCCGGCATCGAACTGCGCCGCGCGCTCGAGTTGTTCGATGATCGGGTGCAGTACACTATTCGTGTGATAGGGTGAGCATTGATAACGTAGGCCAACCGGATCATTCCCGGTTATACGCTCGCGCAGCGCCTCGGTGATTCGCGACTTGCCGATCCCAGCTTCCCCGGATAACAACACCGCCTGGCCATCGCCGTGCTTGGCTTGCTCCCAGCGCTCTAGCAACAATCCAACCTCGTGCTCCCGACCAACCAGTGGAGTAAGACCACTTTGGTGGATTGCCTCAAAGCGACTATCAGCCGCAAATGGCGCAACTACCCGCCAGACCCGCACCGGCTCTGCAATGCCCTTAAGATTTTGGTCCCCCAGGTCCTCGTATTCGAATCGGGTTGTCACGAGGGCGTGGGTGCCTGGGCTAATCATAACTGTATTACGGGAGGCAAGGGATTGTAACCGGGCGGCAAGGTTAGGAGTCTCTCCAACCACGGCACTTTCTTGCGAGGCAGCCTCCCCGATGAGGTCGCCCACGACGACAGGACCTGTTGCAATACCTACACGAACACCGAGATCAATACCCAGCTTATTGAAGACATTCATATCAATACTGGGAACCTCATGGACGACACCCAGACCCGCTAGGATCGCACGCTCTGCGTCATCCTCATGTGCTTGTGGGAAGCCAAAATAAGCGAGGACGCCGTCACCCATGTAACGGGCAACATATCCCTCATAGAGTTCAATGACCGTCTTGCAGGTGTCCTGGTAGGCGCGGTTGATCTCACGTAAGTCCTCCGGATCAAACCGTTGTGACAACTCGGTAGAACCCGCTAAATCACAGAACATTACGGTGAGTTGACGACGCTCTGCTTCGCCTTTGGCAGTCACAGTAGTAGTTGGTTCGGATTCATTCTGAATCAGCGTCTCAATGGCACTGAGAATTGTTTTTCGGTGGCCGAGTGAACTTATCCCGAGTTCTTTCAGATCAACATCCGTCAATTGTGCCAGGAGTTGAGTGTCAATATCATTATTGGTGAAGTTCGAGGCATATTGACCAAGGCCTAGTTTCTCCAGCCACTCAGGGACATCTTCAGGCATCCTTTGTTATACCGTTTCATCCGGAGCAACAGTTTACCAAATGCTATCCGAGCATGTGGTGGGATTATTGGGAGGTCAACCTCCAAGTACTAACACCACGAGAGTCTCCTATGGGTCGGAAGCCGCCGCTGATAAACGGATTCCGAGCGTCTGCTTTTGAGAATTTATTGCCGATGACTACGGCTAATTCCAAAATTCAAGAATTTTCCCCAAAATAACCAAACGATTTCTCCAAAGGAGACGCTGAAAAATGCTACTTGGGCGTCTCAGTTCGGCCAGTAACGGACCCTGAGAAAATCATGATCTACTCTTATAGAAGTGCTGCTTCAATATCTGGCAAGGCAAACATTAATTTAGCTCGTGAAGTTTCTTCGTATACCCTTCGCAGTTCTTGGATTACATCGCGACTGCGGTTACCACGACCATAGTCTGCCAAAGCGCGGCCTCTGTCGATGAAGAGTTTACAGCGGGGAATTGGTTCGGCAGCAGTGTACTCCTCTAACGCTTGTGCGTACCGATCTACCTCATCCCATTCGCCCGATTGCAAACATACCTGCATTGCATCTTCGTAGAAATCGAGATAGTTATGGTCGAGACAATCACCAGCCAGTATTTTTTCAGCTTCTTGTAAGGTGTCGTGACGCAAATCGGAATCGTCTACGGTAAGTGCATATATCCCAAGCGCAGTAGGACCACGATAGGACATGCCTGACTCTGCCTCTTTTAAGATCGATACCGAGTCTAGTGCGTGTTTTCTTGCTTGTTCAGAGTCACCCTGTAGATGTGCTATCTTGGCAAAGAAGAATAAATACTCTGCTTCGAATAGCTTCGATCCAAGTTTTCGAACAATAGTGAGACCCCTGTCTAACCAATCCATGCCTTTTTCCAAATCACCCATTTCAATCCACAATAAACCGCCTGTTAAAGCCATAAACTCAGATCGTAGATCACGTGTTTTCATCGCGAGGTCAACCGCTTCATGATAATCCGCTATCTTGGCTTCAACATCATTTCTAAAATGAGAGATATATCCTCGCATCGACAAATTTGCGGCTAGCACCCGACCAAATCCGTGCTCACGTGCAAACTCTATACATTCATCGAAATACTGGTAAGCAGACTCAAAGCGGCCACGATTATATTCGGCATCTGCCATGCCACTCAAAGCCTGGGCGATCATTTCCGCAGAGTTTGAATCTTTTGCGTATTTAAGAGCAGCACTGCTTGCATCGAGACAGGCTTCATTGTCACCTTTAAAGAAAAGCACACCAGCTCGCAATACTAGAATTTTCGCCATTTCAAGGCTTAGCGAATGATTCTTCGCTAGTTCTTCCGCCTCCGCTAACACATTTATTAGTTGTTCATGCTCGTCGGAAATTTTCAGTCCCTCAGCAATACCTACCAGTGCTCGACAAAGCGCCACACCATCGGTAGCGACCTGGCTCGCACTCCGATAAGCCTTAATTGCTTCGGGAGTAGACCCCAGTACGCGGAGAAATTCTCCTTCAAGGCACCTAAGTTCAAAACTGTCGGCGTCCGGTACAATATTTAATCCCGCGCGCACCAAGTGTAGCGCCCGCTCAAGTCTGAATAGATCAAACTGTTCCCGGGCAGCACTACAATACGCACCCGGAGCAGCAGCATCGCCAGCATATTCAAGATGCTCAGCATGTAATATCAGGTCACGCTCGGCATACCAGTTTGCAGCCTGGCGATGCCATTCGATACGCTGTTGATTTAGTAAGGAACTGTATGCACCCTCTTGGATCAGTGCATGCGAAAAAAGGTAGAGCGAACCTTCGGGTCTTAGCAAATGTCGCTCAACTAGCTCCCGGCATTCATAACCAGGCGTATTTATCAGAAAACGCAAGCTATCAAGCTCAAAGCGTTGTCCCAATACGGAAGCGGCTTGCAGCGCCAGTTTGTCTTCATTTGACAACTGATCCATACGTGACAATACCAAGCTTTTAATTGAGTCTGGAACGCTATCACTTGTACCCTTTTCGACACTCAAAAGTAGTTGTTTCAAAAATAGCGGGTTTCCCGCGGCGCGCTCTATGCAACGTTTAGCCAAGCTATCGCTTGCATCGATAAAATCAGACACCAGTCTTACCGCTTCTTCCTTGCGCAATGGACTCAGATCCCAAGTTACAATTGGGGCTTCCCCGGCTCTGGCTCTCCAAGTGCTATCGATAGGATCGCCTTCGGCACGAGATGTAAAAACCATAAGCGCTTTGCAGTCGGCGACAGCAGTAGCCAGCCGTGCTAGATAATCTAAGGTGATATCATCTGCCCAGTGCAAATCTTCGACCACGACAAAAATAGGTTTACGGATTGCCAAATTTTTTAATATTTCAACCAGCGCAGCACGTTTGCCTTCCTTGCGTGCCTGATGATCCATTGCGTCATACAGCGTTCTGAGTTCGAGGGGTTGCTTCAAGTCGAGTAAGTCATTCAGGAACACCCTATTATCCGCTTTAACATTGCCTTCTTGTTCGGCCCTCTCTATCGCTGACTCTCGATCGCGTTTGCTGCTACCCTGGGTTATATCGAGCAAGCTCCTGACCAGAGACGGGATCGCCTCCTGACCCTTGCCTGCGCCAAAATCGAGCACCAGCACCTTGTGACAAGAAAATGTGCCATCGAGAGCAAGGCTTGTCATTTCCTCCACCAAGCGGGTTTTACCGATGCCAGCCTCGCCGCGCACAAAAATAGTTTGCCCATGCCCACTTTCTAGACACGAATACAGCAATCCGTGAAACTGCGCCAGCTCCGATTTTCGTCCGATAATCGGTTGCCTAACGGTGGCGATCGATGAGTCACTGGCGGACTTAATCGCTCCCAGTTGATATACAACTACAGGCTGTGAAATCCCTTTTACTTTGATTGCGGGCAGCGCAGTGGTATCAATTAAATCCCCGGCCAAAGTACGTGTTTGTTCGGTCATTAAAATTGTGCCGGCTACGGCCGATTGTTCCATGCGTGCGGCTAACGGCACAGTTGCTCCGGAAGCATCGTATTCCGGCCTTTCAGGGTCGTCGCCGACCTCCAGTACGACCACTTCTCCAGAGTTCAAGCCAACCCGAATTTGTAAGCCTGTGCTCTGGGAAGATTCTAGCATTTCCGCATACTTACAAACTGCAGCCTGCATATCGATTGCGGCTCGGCACGCTTCCAGCGCGTGGCGCTCACTTGCAATCGGAGCGCCAAACATTGCCATAATGCCATCGCCCATGAAACGGCACACCGTCCCTTGATTGTGCTCAACGGCTTTGCACATAAGTTGCGTAGCACGATACAGCAGTTCGTGCGCTTCTTCTGGATCCAGTTTTTCAGTCAGATTGGTCGAGCCGACGACGTCGGCGAATAACATCGTTACCGGCTTGCGTTCACCTGGGGTGCGCGACCATGCCGTAGTGTCTTCTACGGATAAGGAAGATGGCGCCGATTCTTTCGTGTCTTTTGCATCAACTCCGGAAACAATTGCTGGTTGTTCCGTCGCAAGTGCCGTGGTTGCCCTCAGGATGCGTAAACGATGCCCAGCAATACTGACTCCAATATCCTTCAATGTCTCTTGGTCAAGTTCAGGCAAAAGCTCCAAATCAATGGCATTTTCCTCAAAGACGGTCGAATATTGACCAAGTTCGAGATCTTCCAGCCATGCTGAGACCTTTTCTGACATAGATAGATACCGTTTCTCTCCTCGAAACAGTATATCCAGCATTGAACCAGATGTCCGCTTCGGGTCGTAAGCAGCCGCTGGTAATCCAATTTTGAGCGTCTGCTTTGGCGAATTTAATGCTGACGGATACTGCTAAACCCGAAATTTAAGAATTTCCCACTGAATAACCAGGCGATTTCTCCAAAGGAGACACTGAAAAATGCTACCTGAGCTTCTGCCTTCGGCCAGAAGCGGACTCTCGTCGCTAAGAAATGTTCGTTCTTTCTATTTTTGCAATCAAAAAGGGTTTACAGGCAGAGCTGACTATTTCCGCTTCATCTTTGAAGATCATTTTCTGCATCGCAACTAGTTCTTCATCTGTCAAACTGTCGAGTAGCAGGCTGCTGCCGCCTAGTACTTTTTTTCGTAGTCTCTCAAGAACAACTTTCGGATTTTCGTCTTTGCGCGGAGTATCAGACATGCACCAATAATATCACTAATGAGTAACTGCCATGAAATTGGTTCATATTGATAGATACTGATAATCCCAAAGGAGACACTGGTAAGCGTTACCCGGGCTTCCGGGATCGGCCAGTAGCGGACATTCAGAATTTAGTCCATAACCTCTGCTTTCGGCACTAAGCCGACGTTAGGTTAAATATGATTTCGATCTATAAAGTGCCCAATTTTTACGACAAGTAACGCGACGGTGTTGTGCCCAGACGTCGACGAAACATTGCGCTGAATGCACTGGTGTTTTCATAGCCAAGTTCCAATGCAATGCTGGTCACGCTCTCACCTGTCGCTAATAGCTCTACCGCGTGCAACAAGCGTCTCTGTTGCCGCCATTCCCGAAAGGTCATACCGGTTTGTTTCGGAAACAAGCGCACCAGAGTACGTTGACTGGCGCCAACCATTTTCGCCCAGGCTTCGAGTTCACGCGAATCTGCCGGATTGGCGATGAGTGCTTCCACAATATGAAGTAAACGCGGATCGGACGGTATAGGAAGAGCGAGAGATGACACTATGGGTTGGGCGCGTATCTGATCGAGTATTACCGACATAATTCTTGACGTAGGGCCATCCGGTTCATAATCGATCCCGGCGGCTACCGCTTCAACGATCAGTTCCCGTAACAGGGGCGTGATCTGTAGAACACATACCTCATTCGGCAGGTCTACACCAACCGATGTATCAATGTATAAGGTTCGCATCTTTACCCTACTGCGAGCTTCAATACTGTGCTCGACTCCACCCGGCATCCATACGGCTCGTTGAGGTGGGACGACATACGAGGACGATCGGGTTTTAACCATCATAATTCCCAGGCTGGCATACACTAATTGAGCCCGACGATGGCGGTGAAATGGCAGTACGTCATCTATTTCAAAGTTTTGACCGAAACTCACAATCGACTGAGGTAGATTGTCTATCTGTTCCTCGACCGCATTATCAACTGCCACAACTTGGCGTGTAAGAGACATAGATTGGCTATTTGTAGTAAGTACGCCTAGCTATTTTTAACGACAATGTCCTGAAGTTCAAGCCCAAGGTGTCTATATGAAACGCAACAACATCAGATTCCTGTTTCTCAACATAGGCCATTTTGTCGATCACTTCTTCGTGCTGATATTTGCCACCGCGGCTGCTTTACAGCTCACCATCGAATGGGGAATGAGTTATGCCGAACTTATTCCCTACGCCACTCCGGGCTTGGTCGCATTCGGTTTGTTCGCTATCCCTGCAGGCTGGCTGGCGGATAAATGGAGTCGTGAAGGCATGATGGTCATTTTCTTTATCGGTATTGGTGCAAGTTCTGCATTTTCAAGCCTTGCGAATACTCCATTTGAAATCAGCCTCGGCCTTACACTAGTCGGCACTTTCGCCGCCATTTATCATCCGGTCGGACTTGCCATGGTAGTCCACGGACGAGACAAGATAGGAGTGCCGTTGGCCATCAACGGCATCTTCGGCAACATGGGTATCGCCAGCGCCGCACTGCTTACGGGCCTGCTGATTGATGTTGCTGGATGGCGCAGCGCATTTCTAATACCAGGGATCGCATCGATGATACTAGGGATGCTTTACCTCGTATTTGAATACGGCGGACGAAGAACCGAAACGGAACGGGACTCAGGCGCTATCGAAAATACACAAGCCGCTATCATGTCGAAGAATACGTTGATTCGTGTTTTTGCGATAATTTTCTTCACTGCCGCAGTCGGGGGTATTATTTTTCAGAGTACGACCTTCACCTTGCCCAAGGTGCTAAATGAACGACTGGGGGACCTGGCAGGTACTGCTACGCTTATCGGTTTATACGCTTTCCTTGTGTTCTCAATCGCAGCATTTGCGCAGCTAGTTGTAGGTCACCTGGTCGACAACTTCTCGGTGCGAACTGTGTTCGCCTGGGTTGCCCTGCTTCAAGCAGTTCTATTCGCAGCAATGATCCAGCTTACAGGGATGGCCGCGCTAGTTGTTTCGATTGCCTTTATGCTCGTAGTCTTCGGTGAAATACCGATAAACGATGTTCTGGTCGGACGTGTGGCCCGCAGCGAATGGCGCAGCCGAGCCTATGCGGCCACTTACATTATCGGTTTTACCATCAGTGGGTTAACGGTGCCTTTGCTTGCCTGGATCCATGGCAACTGGGGATTCGATGTAATGTTTGCGGTGCTGACAGGACTGGCAGTGCTCATTTTTATTGCAGTGTTGTTCCTGCCGCACACACGGTCGCCAATGACGTCAATTAAACATACTTCAGCGTCACGCTATCCTGATCAGCTTACTATTGGTATGGGGACTCGTGATTCTGTGGATTGAGGTTGACTATTACTCGTCTATGTTGAACGTCTGAGTTGGGTCTATTCTGTTGAAAAACTCCAAAATTTTCTTGGCGCCAAATTTATTTGCGATGTAACGATTTCTAAAATTTAATTTATGGGGGGAAACCTATAACTAACGATCTTGATCAACAGAGCTACGGGTGAGCTTACATGCCAAGTGCTGTGCGGAGTTCAGAATGTTTTGGTTTTCTGCAGAAAAACATCCCTTCATTTTTTTCGAGTTTTTCAACAGAATAGGTCGTTAGCGGACTCTGAAAAATCAATTCTGAGCGTCCGCTTTCGCTCAATTCAGGTTGTTTTTTAAATGATTCACAACCAATTCCGATACCTCGCCAGGAAGGCATTGGTTGTGCGCTCCTCGGCGGCAATCTCAATATGTTTCGGATATCGGGCGGGTAAGGTTGGCCTAGCAACTAACTCACGATAGATGTACCCCAAACAGGGTAAATTGGTGAAGCAAAATAGTCTGCTTCTGACTTTTGTGATGTCGGTCACAAAATTACTACGGGTATTAACACTACATTTCCAGAAAACCGGTAAGGGGGCAAGATGCTGGTACTAGGCTGTACAAACCATCAATCTGTCATCATCGATGACGTCATTAAAGTCACTGTTCTTAACAACAAACAAGGTCAGGTTGTACTTGGAATCGATGCTCCTGACGGCATCGAAATTCGGTGCGAGGAAATAAATCCTGCGATTCAGGAAGCAGAGCAATCGTGAAATAACGATTTCTAATGGAATTTCTATCTAACTCTAATAGTGAAAAAGAACCCGTCTTCATAGAAGGTGATAACGGATTTGATTTAGAGGTTGTTGGTGAATCAGATTACCAGGGTCATCTAAAAAGTATATGTGGTGGTAACTTAAAACAAGGCAGTCTAAAAAGAGCCATTGCCGAGTTGCATTATGAGGATAAAAATCCCCGCGATAGCGAAGCTATAAGAGTCGACGTAAGCGGTAAGACCGTCGGCTATTTGCCTATTGAGGAGGCAAGGTTATATAGGAAGAAGATTGAAAATACAGGATACGATGAAATCACTGTCTCATGTAATGCCATTATTTTTGGTGAAAAGAAAGTAGGGTTTTTTAGGAATACAGCTATCGGGGTTTGGCTTGATTTGCCTATCGAGAAATTGTAGTGGAGGTTAGAAAGTGTTTCTCCTTCCTTCTAGTCTGATAATTTATTCTACAGCTCTTTTACTGTCTCAGCTTGATTCCTGTAAGCAGACACTCATCCGTAAATTCTGGGGGTCTGCTTTTGAGAAATTAATGCCGACAGATACTGCTAAATCCGAAATTTAAGAATTTCCCATTGAATAACCAGGCGATTTCTCCAAAGGAGACACTGAAAATCACTTCACCAGTGTCGTTCTTCGGCCACAAGCGGACCCTCGAGAAT
>Ga0255052_10002884_pt1 | contig 12149 bp, 8 predicted proteins | sample JV7_2_21_MG_FD_188632 | JGI IMG/M metagenome (GOLD analysis project Ga0255052, IMG submission 188632) | Seawater microbial communities from Jervis Inlet, British Columbia, Canada - JV7_2_21 | ecosystem: Environmental > Aquatic > Marine > Inlet | place: Canada: British Columbia | collected... | reverse complement strand
GATCTCGTTCAGGACCTCGAGTTCCTTGCCCGCCTTGAGGACGGCGATGTCCCCATCCTCGTCGCCCAGGTAGACCTTGCCGTCAGCGACGAAGGCCGAGCCCCAGACTGCTGCAAAGGCGTCATAGGTCCAGTAGTGCTCGCCGGTGTTGGCGTCGAGACAGTAGAGGAATCCCGAGAGATCCGCGATATAGAGCAAGCCATCCTTGATGGCGGCAGTGGAGATGGTGCGGTGGAAATCCTCACCGCCGCGATGCCAGATCGCACCCTTGCCGGTGATATCGCCGGTTCCCGTGGCGTCGATGGCCCAGAGATTGCCGCCGCTCTCACCGTGCTCGGGATCCTGACCGACACCGACATAGACCTTGTCTTGCCAGATTACCGGTGTCGAGATGAGGCTGTTGCGGGTGCCGGCGCCGCCGAGCTCCCAGACCGAGTCCTTGGGGTTGGCATCGAATTTCCAGATCAGGTCACCGGTCTTCGGATCCAGTGAATAGAGCCAGCCGTCCCCTCCCGGGAAGATCACCTGCCGGCGGCCGCCGATCTCTCCGTAGGCGGGATTGGACCATTGGCCGTGGAGAATCTGATTGCCGGGCAGAGCGCTTTCCCAGACGAGGTTGCCGGTGTTCTTGTCGACAGCAATGAAGCTCGGTGCAAAGGGGGCGGGGATGTTGATATGTCCTTCATCCACCCCGTTGCCCGTCACTGTGAAGAGCAGATCGCCTGCGATGATTGGGTTGCCTGCTGCCAGATTGTGGGGAAAGACGTCCAGCTCTCCGATCATGTCGAGGGACCAGATAATGTCGCCATCGTGCTCACCAACAGCCTTCTCGTCTGCGAAGGGTCCGTCGTTGGTCCCGTCGCGGAAGCCCCGGGTGTCGGCGCTCACCACCTGAGCCCGATTGGAGACGTAGTAGAGACGATCGCCCTCGACGTACGGACCCGAACAGACCCCCTGCAGGGGCCAGTCGTGGACCCGACCATCGGGCAGTTTGTCGTGGATGGTCTGCCAGAGAAACTCGCCATCGGCGGCGCTGAAGGCCATGACGACACCCTTGTCGCCCTCGATCTCCGGGTTGCGGCGCCCTTCGTTGTTGGTCCCCACATAAACCTGGCCGCCCGCGATCACCGGTCCGCCGTAGGCCTGCGAGCCCAGGGACTGGCGCCACTTGATGTTCTGTCCGCTCCTGAAGTCCCAGGTGTCGGGTAGGCCCGTAGCGTCGGAGACCATGTTCCTCGTCAGCGTGCCACCGAACATGCCTACCTCCTGAGCATGTCCCGAAACGCTGGCCAATAGGACTGCAAGCGTGAGTGCGGCGATCTGAAGTGTTTGTTTCATCATGACTCGTTACTCGTCACCTTTATGTTGTCGAAATAGACCGGAGTGGGTGAATATCCGTAGAGGCCCGGGCTACCCTGTCGGATGGGCAGCGGATCTTCGGCGGTGATCTGCCATTCCTGGGGCTCGGGCTCGCCCTTGGGCCAGACCTTGCCGCGGATCAGAGCCCTTTCGTCGCCGGTGTCGACCCGCATCTTCATCCGGTACCAACGGTCGGGCTGCCACTCGAAGTCCAGCCGCTCCACCATGCGCAGCGCCGACGCCCATGACCGGATCTCGATTCTCTGGTGGTTGCCCATCAGATCCATCGTGTAGCCGCTGTTGATCAGCCCAACGTCGGCCAGTTTTCGGCCGTCCTGACTCCCCATGAGATCGGCCTCGATGGTGTAGCCGGTGTCGTCGTGGGACCCGAGAAATGTGATGTGGCGATGGATCTTGCGTGGTGAGGGTCCTTTCGCCAGAACTCTGTTGCCGTCCATCTCCTCGACCGCGAAGCGACCGACATAGGCGAGGAAGTAGCCCGGGCGACTACCGACAGGGACATCCTCGAAGTCTTCGGCAATGGGCAGGGGGGCGACGACGCGGACCCTGGCCCTGGCCTCGAGACGGCCGAGCTTGGCAACCACATAGCCTGCCTGGGAGCCAGCCGCCGCTGCCGGCTGCAAGGTGCCGTTGTCGATGACACCCTCCAGACCCTGGAGGCTCCACTCGGCGGTGGCAGGCCCCAGAGCCCGGCCCCTGGTGTCGAACGTCTCGACCCGAAAGGACGCCTTGTCCGCAGTGCGGATCCCGAGCTCGGCCGGCGTCACCCGTAGGATCGCCGCAGCGGTACCGGCGGCCACCGGCTCCTCCTCGAGAATCCGGGTTGAGCTCGGGGTGGCTTCGAATGGGACATCGGGATCACCCAGGCAATAGATCCCTTCCTCGGTAGTGAAGTAGATCCGACCGTAGGCAACCGCGGGCGAGCCGTAGATCTCGGCGTAGCGGCCGGTGGGCAGCGAGATCTCTTCCGAATCCAGGACCTCGGCGCCGTCGGTCCCTGGATCGAGAATGTGAAACCGACCGTTGACCTCGGTGACGTAGAGTTTGCCATCTGCCAAGACCGGTGAGGATTTCCCGACAGTCCCGATGCTATGCACCCAGCTCTCAGCACCGGTCTCGGCATCGAGAGCATGAACATTGGCCGAGTTGTCGAGAACATAGAGCGTCCCTGTCAGGAAGCCGGGGCTGGAGTAGCCGACACCCAGAGGCACTCGCCACTTCTCATGGGACTGGGTGATGTCACCGCTACCTGTGGCATCGATGGCGACCACACGACCCATGGTTCCTTCGTCCAGGTTCTCCTCGCTGTGAGAGGTGTACACGGTCGTGCCTGCCACCAGGACTGAGGTGTTGATGCCCCTCTTGCTGAGGTGGAACTCCCAGACCTTTTCGCCGGTCCGCGCCTGCAAGGCATAGATGTTGCCGTCGCCATTTCCATGGATGACCAGCCGTTGCCCGTCGATGACTGCAACCGATGGGGTCGACTGGGTGTTCTTGTCCATCTGGAAGGTGCCGGGTGTGGAGGTCCAGAGGAGTTCGCCCGTCCGTTTGTCGAAGGCGAAGGTGCGGTGCAGCGGGCGCGCCTGATCGCCCCAACTCGTGTTGGAGAAGGTGATAACGACACGGTTCTCATCAAGGGCGGCTGTTTGGGTCCGACCACCGTACCCCTCCATGAAGCCGAGCTCTTCGATGAAGTTGCGCATCCAGACCACACGTCCGTCCTTACTGTCGAGACAGAAGAAGAGACCGCCGACACCCTGGAGGTAGATATAGCCCGTATCGCGGTCACCTGTGACATTGCCCCAGCCGACCCGGGTCCAGGGAACCGTGGTCTGGTAGACGTTGAAACGATGCTCCCAAAGGTGCTCGCCGGTCTCGGCGTCGAAGCAGGCAACCATCTCCTGGCGGGCAATGCCCTCTCCCACACGACCGTTGGCACAGATTCGCCCGTCGAGGGCGACAGGCGTCGAGCGCCCGGTGAAGTCCTGTCTCCAGAGGAGATTCGTTCCCTCCGTGGACCACTGGGAAATCAAGCCCGTCTGCGTCGATGTGCCTCTTACCTGGGGTCCTCGCCAGTTGGGCCAATCGGCTGCCAGTGTCGTTCCCGTAGCGATAAGAGCGACCAGAAGACAGGTAGATGTGGCGATCTTGTACGTCGAAACTCTCATCGGCTACTCAATCCCCGTCGGAGGTGGCTGGTTTCAGAAGGCGGCGACAGAGAAGACTATCACCGGATTGCCCCGGTCCTCTTGTCAGCTCTTGGCCTTCATCCGGCGGCGCTCCTGCTCCAGCAGCAGGCGATAGGACAGATAGTACTTGTAGATATTGCTCACGTATCGCACCGGCTCCCGTCCGACGTCGTGGGCAACGACGACCTCGACATTGCGAAACCAGACATTGGGGTCGAGTCCCTTTTCGGCCGTCTTTTTGCGCAGCCGCTGGATCCGGTTGGGCCCGGCGTTGTAGGACGCAAACCCGAACAGGTGCCGGTTGACCGGATCGAGTCCCGGCTCATCGAAGTAGTGGTCGACCAAGAAGCGCAGATACTTGACCCCGGCATGGATGTTGGGCTCCAGCTCTTCGATGTTGGGGATAGCGACGTTGGGGTCGTTGGCGGTGCTCTTGAGGAGCTGCATGACACCGATGGCTCCGGCCTTGCTACGAGTGCTTTGATCGAGCCGGGACTCCTGATACCCCTGAGCGGCGATCATCAGCCAGTCAAAATCATACTGACCAGCGTATTCCTGGAAGAACTTCATGGTCTCTTCGAACCGCCTGTAGTCTTCGTTGGCCAGCGAATTGCGCACGAACTTGGTGTTCTGATAGTACCGTTTGTACAGGATGTTCCCTGTCAGGGTGCCCTTTTTGTGACCTTTGACGAATCGGTTGAGCACCGCTTCGAGCTCGGGGCTGTTCTTCCGAAAGGCCCAGGCAATCTCACCCCCAGTGCGGATAGCCAGCTCGGGATGGGGTTTGATCTTGTCGAAGATCTGCCCCCAGAATTCGGCCAGATAGCTGTCTGCCACCGTGATCGGAACCAGGCCAGCGTTGACCATCTCCAGGACGTCCTCGGTCTCGAGGATCTCGTCGGCAGCCTTGAGACGGATCTTCTTCTTGCCTTGCCGATCAAACTCCGCGTTGAGGCGCTCCAAGCTCTCCCAGTAGCTGCTCGAACGGCGAACAAACACCTCCTGGCCCGCCAGGTCCTCGAAGGATGAGATCTGAGGGGCTTTCGGTCCAGAGACGATGATCTCGCTGGTGCTCAGGAAAGAGTTGGTGAATTCAACCAACTCCTGACGCTCCGGGGTGATGGTGAGATTGGCGGCGGCGATGTCGCCGTACCCTTCGAGCAGGTCGGGAATCAATCGGTCACGCGTGGTAGGGATGACCAGGAGGTAGACGCCGAGCCTGCCCGTCTTGAGATTCTTGTTGACCTGCTCCTCGAAAAGCTTGAGAGCCTCGAAGCCGGTGCCCTTCTGGTCGACTCCATCGAAGAAATAGGCCGTTCGGTTCGGCACGATCAGTGCTCGAATCAATCGCCGCTCCGCCATGGCATTGAAGTCGCCCTTGAAGACATCAACCACAGATACGATTCCCGAGGGCAGGCCGCCATCTTCGGCGTCGAGGAGGGAAATAGGGCCCGGGAGTTGTGTAGCACCCAAGCCCCCAGTGCCGTTGGCATCGGACTCCCCGCAGGCGATAAGAGAGCAAGCGGCAATCAGGCCGAATATCAGGGGAGAAATGTCAATGGTTTTCATAGCGCGACACTCCTTTGAACGGCGGTTGCAGCATAACCGATTCCCGGTTCCTGCGACGGGCTTCACTGCGGACGTCCGCACCCATCCAGTAATATCCCGATAGGTTCCCGGCTGCCAGAAGCGCTCGCCAGGGACGAACGAGGTAGGCAAAGTGAGCCAACGCTGCAAGATCTCCATCCGCAACGGCAAGCGCGAGGTGTCCCATCTCGCCGTGCGGATCGACCAACCCCAGGTCGAGCTGGAGGATCATCTGGCGATCCTGTATCTACACGGCTTTGGCTCCAGCCAATCTGGCAAAAAAGCCAACTTCTTTCGCCTGCAGGCGATCAGACATGGTCTGACCTTCTGCTCCTTCGACTTTCAGGGACATGGCGACTCGGGCGGCGAGATGGTCGATCTCACGCTCTCGAGAGATCTGGAGGACGTTCGCAGGGTCCACGATGTTCTCCGTGCCCGGGGTCATCGTCGCATCGTAGTCGTCGGCTCGTCAATGGGTGGGCTGGTAGGTCTCTGGTACTCGGCCCTCAATCCGGCCGAGATGGTGGCTGGAATCCATGTGGCACCCGCTCTGAGCCTCGAAGACGGGCTGGCCCGTTGGGCCGGCGAAGACGGTTTGATCCGCTGGCAGAAGAAGGGTGCGATCCAAGTGGAGAATGAGCTTGGGACCTGGGATCTGGGATGGGATTTCATGGATGACCTGCTCGAATTCCACGATGAGAAGCTCATGGAGCTCTATCGGACACCCTGTCTCCTACTCCAGGGCCAACAGGACGACCGGGTCGATTGGGCGCGGGTCCAGGAATTCGCTGCCCAGTGTCCCTACCGGGATATCGAGTTCCACCTCTACGCCGATGGGGACCACCGGCTGGCTGATCGCAAGGAGAGGATCTGGGACCTGATGGTCACCTTCTTGCGCGGACGCGGGCTGCTGAACTCACAGGTCTTCTAGGCGGGCCATCTCACCAGGCAGCTAATTCAGCCGCAGGACAATTCGATCGTCATCCTGCTCCAGGATCACCTCTTCCTGGGTGATCTCGGTGATGCGATAGGTGCGAATCAACTCGCCAACCCCCACGACCTGGCCGTTGAGTAGGGCATAGGGCTCCGATTCGGACCATGCGATTCCCCCCAGATCGATGAGTTGGCCATTGCTCAGCACGGCCTGACCCACAAAGACGCGGTCGGTGGAGGAGACTCCTGCTGCCGCTCGCTCGACCGGCACAGATTCTGTCGTTGTGGGTGGGGGCTCTCGAGGCTCGGTGGTTACTGCCGATCCGTCGCTTGCCGCGGCCATCCCCTCATTCTGAGTAGTACCAACGGTACTCATATTGATCGGGGATTGCTGGGGAACCGGGACGCTGCTTTCGGCAGCCGGTTGGCTGCCAGGAGCGGGACTCAGTTCAGCTCCCTTCGTGGGGTCGCTCTCCTTGGCTGCTGCCGCGACCGATGGCAGGGGCTGTGTCCCCACAGAGGCTTCTGTAGAGGATGGTCTGGTTGGCAGTTTCGAATAGAGATCGAAGAGGAGGAGAACGCAGATGACGAGGGCCGCTGCCAGCGGCACCAATGCGAACGTCAACCACCGACTCCTACCCTGGAGTCTCGGAACGGGGGCGAGAGGCAGGCCTTTGGTCGCGGCCTGACGACGGACGGCATCATCGCGGGCGCGTTTCAACGCCTCGACGATCAGGCTCAACGGATGTCTCCCTCGAGCTCGCGAATGGCCCGTTTGAGATGGCGCGCGGTGAGGTGATCGTCGCCCTCCACGTACCCGCAAAGCAGAGCCTTGTCACAGACGGCGTTGATCAGCCTTGGTACACCGCCGGAGTAACGATAGATGCGGCGCAGGGCACTGCGATTGAACGTCGGCCGAGCATTGGCGCCCGCAACTCGCAGGCGATGGGCAATGTACATCTCGGTCTCGGGATAGTCGAGAGAGGTCAAGTGGTAGCGTACCGTGATCCGTTGCCGGAGCTGCTTCAGACCGGCATGATCCAGCATCTTGCGCAGTTCCGGCTGACCCATCAAGACAATCTGGAGGAGCTTCTGGCGGTCTGTCTCCAGGTTGGAGAGCAACCGGACCTGCTCCATCAGATCGGGGCTCAGATTCTGCGCTTCGTCGATGACCAGCACCGCGTCGTGATTCTCGTTGACCTGATCGAGCAGAAAGGTGTTCAGGGTGTCCAGGAGCGAGACGCGATCGGGGCCTTCCGTCTGGAGTCCGAACTCCTCGACGATGGTGTGCAGCAGCTGCAGGGCTGACATGCTGGGGTTGAGAATGAGCGCCGTGCGGTACCCTGGATCGAGGGCTTCCAGCAGTGCCCGACAGAGGGTGGTCTTGCCGGTTCCCACCTCGCCGGTGATCTGGATGAATCCTTTGCGCTCCTTGATCCCGAAGAGTAGATGACCGAAGGCCTCCTGATGGCGCCCGCTGAAGAACAGGAACCGGGGGTCGGGTGTGATGTTGAACGGCGATTCGTAGAAGCCGTAGAACTGTTCGTACATGGGTTCGGCACCGTGACGGTTGATTCGCCAGGCTGCAAGTCTAGCACCCGGTGGGCTCGTGCTAGTCTCTCCCGGAGCGAGCAGGGAGGCATTCCGTCTGTTTGCGATAGCGCTCGCCAATCACCAACCTGGGGGTAGTCATGACGAGTCCGAGAAGGTCGCGTGCATTCGTTTCAGGCCCGATGTTGATTGCTGTGTTTGGAGCCTGCCTGGTCGGCACGACGGGGACCGCGCTCGCCGATGACGAGTTCGACCCGGAAGCTCGGTTGCAGGGTCTGGGAATCGAGCTGCCGACGCCGTCGGCCCCGGTGGCCAACTATGTCCGTACCGTCAGGACTGGCGACCTGGTATTCACCTCCGGTCATGGACCGAAAGGTTCAGACGGCGAGTACGTGACCGGCAAGGTCGGTGCGAATCTGACGTTGGCAGAGGGGTACGCGGCAGCGAGGTCGACCGCCGTTGCCCTTTTGACGTCGCTGAAAGCGGAGATCGGAGATCTGTCTCGAGTCCGGCGTATCGTCAAGGTCTTGGGGATGGTGAACTCCGATCCGGGATTCACCGATCAGCACAAAGTAATCAATGGCTGCTCGGATTTGCTGGTGGAGGTCTTCGGGGAACGTGGGCGTCACGCCCGCTCGGCGGTGGGCATGGCCTCACTGCCCATGGGGATCGCGGTGGAAATCGAAATGATCGTTGAGATCGACTGAGGTTGGCGGAGGGCTGAGACCATGGCAAGGCTTCTGGCAGGACGGACGGTCCTGCTCGTCTCGATCCTGACAGGTCAGGGTATCGGTGTGGGCATGGCCCACGCCCAGACGAGCCACGAGCCGGGGCAGGGCAGGGAGATCACCGATCCCGGTGCCGTGCTTTCGCAGCGGCAACGCATTGAGCCCGTCAACGAGGTTTTGCGCCAGAGACTGGAGGAGTTGCTGCCGAGGTTGATGCGTGAGACGGGACTCGACATGTGGCTCGTGATCAACCGCGAGTATGCAGAGGACGCGGTCTACTTCAGTCTGGTCCCCGAGCCGGTCTTCGCGGCCCGACGCACCACAATGTTGGTCTTCTACGACCGAGGTTCCGAAGAGGGCGTCGAGAGACTGACCGTCAGCCGGTATCCTCTGGCCGATTCCTACGAGGCGGCCTGGGAAGGAGGCGATCTGGAGGAGCAGTGGAAACGGTTGGCGACGGTGATTGCCGAGCGGCAGCCAAAGCGGATCGGCATCAACACTAGCTTGATGTGGCCCGTGGCCGATGGACTGACTGCGGCGTTGAGGGCCCGGCTCGTCGATGTGTTGCCGGCAGATCTGGAAGACAGGCTCGTGAGTGCCGAAGAGCTGGCGGTTCGCTGGCTGGAGACACGTTCGGAGCTGGAGGTCCAGTCGTATCCACATATCGTGTCCCTGGCCCGGGGGGTAATCGCCGAGGCCTTCTCGAGTCGGGTCATCACTCCGGGTATCACCACGACCGATGATGTGGCCTGGTATATCCGCCAACGCTATTCCGATCTGGGGCTGCCGGTCTGGTTCATGCCTTATGTCAACGTCCAACGGCAGGGTGAACCCTGCGAGGTTGACGACCCGTACTGCGGCACCAGTCCGGTGGCCATTCAGCCGGGGGATGTGCTGCACACCGACGTGGGAATCTGCTATCTCCGACTCTGCACCGACACCCAGGAGATGGGCTACGTCATGCAGCTCGGAGAATCGACCCTCCCGGCCGGGCTAGCCAACGCCCTGGCAGTTGGCAATCGCTGGCAGGATCTGCTGACCAAGGAATTTCACACCGGTCGGACGGGTAACGAGATTCTTGCCGCCGCTTTGGAATCGGCCCAGTCGGAGGGCATCCAGTCGACAATCTACTCCCACCCCATAGGGTTCTTTGGCCATGCGCCGGGGCCGACTATCGGGATGTGGGACAACCAGGGGCCGACAGTGGGTCGCGGTGACTGGTCTCTACACCCCAACACGGCTTACGCTATCGAGGGCAATGTGAAAGTAGCGGTCCCGGAGTGGGACGGCCAACTCGTGCAAATCAAGCTGGAGCAGAGTGCGGTGTTCGATGGCGACACGGTCTATTATCTGGCTGGCCGTCAGTCGAGCTGGCACCTCGTGCGTTGAACAAGGCCTTGATGATCGAAGGATGAGCCCGCCGCCTGCAGATCGCCGAGACCGGGAATCGATGCTGGATCTGCCGCTGAGGCCGGGAGATACGCAGGCGGGGCTGCCGTTGGGACCGGACCGCCTACAAGAGGGTCGATCGGTCGCCCCGCCCTCGTCTCCACCTCCAGTCCGTCGGCCGCGACCTCGTCTCAGTCGCAAGCGACTAGGGCTCATCGTGGCAGTGGCCATCTCTGTTCTGGTCCTGGCCTACTTGGTCTTGTGGCCCAAGCCGCCAGAGGCTGCGTTCCCGGCCAACCCTTTCGTCATGGAGAAGGTCCGACTCGGGGAGGTGGGCGAGCTCCAGACCCTCACGGTCACCAATGTAGGCGAGCGGCCCATGCCGATTCAGCACCTGAGCGTGGACGGCGACGAGGTCACCGATTTCGTCATGGAAGAGGATGGATGTGGAGCACAGATTCTCCAGCCTCAGGGGACTTGCGCTGTCCTGCTGCGCTTTCAGCCCGGCGGCAAGGGACAGCGGCAGGCCGTTCTGCAGGTTCATGCCGAGATGCCGGATTCTCCAGCGGAATTGATTCTCGCCGGTGAAGGCACAGCCCCGGTGTTGGCGGTCGAACCGCCGGCGGCCCGATTCGGGTCACAGGATGTGGGGGCATCTTCGGCAGCGGTCGATCTCGCAGTGGTCAATGAGGGTACGGCCACGCTGCTCGTAAGTCGGGTGACCTTGGGGGGATCCGGTGAGCGGGACTTCCGACTGACACGGAACAATTGTTCCAAGACCACCCTGGCACCGGGTGAAGCGTGCTCTCTGCGGATGGTCTTTGTACCACGGGCTGCCGGCCCGCGGCAGGCGGAGTTGGTGTTTGATAGCGATGCCATGGAGCCGGTCCCCACTGTGCAGCTCGAAGGTGAGGGGATCTGGACGGGAGCGGCGTTCGCCGTCGAGCCTAGGGCGTTGGACTTCGGCCGCCATCTGGTCGGCACAGGACGGATTCACAAGAGCGTTCAGGTGGTCAATCGCCAGGGCACGACTCTACGAGCTCTGCGGGTAGGCCTGGCGGACTCGGATCGCGGCTTCAGCCTGGGCAAACAGAGTTGCACTGGCCGCGGCCTGGCTCCTGGCGAGAGCTGCAGGATCGAGGTTGGATTCGAAGCGAGTGCCGAAGGCGACTTCAGGTCCCTGCTACAGATCAGCCAACGCGATGTGGGAACACTGGGAATCGAATTGGAGGCCCAAGGGGTAGCACCGCGGTGGGTGCTGCAGACTAGCGCTTTCGAGTTCGGGGAGGTTCGAGTAGGGGCAGCCAGCGAACCTTGGCAGGTCGAGCTGAGAAACGAAGGTACCGCCGGTGCCAAGATCACCGGGGTGGAGGTCAGAGGTGGGGATGGAGCGGCATTCGAGCTTCAGCGTGAGAGGTGCACCGGTCGGGAGGTAGAGCCTGACAGTGACTGCACACTGAGCGTGGTGTTTCGGCCCCGACGGGAGGGCGATCACCGCGGGGAGCTTCTTCTCCATGCCGCGGCCGGGGTGAGCCCGCAGCGGGTTTCGCTAACCGCCAGGGCCTCTGCGCCGCGGCTCAGTCTCGATCGGGAGATAGTGGACTTCGATCGCGTACATCGGACGACCATGCGTCAGGTCGAGCTCGGACTGGCCAATCGAGGCACAGCGTCCTTGCAGCTGGGGCCCTTTTCACTTGCGGACAATGCCCCAGGGAACTTCGAGATCCTCGGCGGCTCGTGTCTGAAGCTAGCGTCATTGCCAGCCGGGGAGCGCTGCTCGATCACGATCGCTTTCGCACCGACCGCCGAGGGCAGGTCGACCGCCCGGCTGGAGATCGAGCATGACGGCATCTCGGGACCGCATGAGGTGCCAATGGCGGGGATCGGGCTGCCGCCCCCGATTCCGAGGATCCTCATCGCAGAGGCGAGGCTCGATTTCGGGCCGCAGCCAGTGGGTAGTCGGAGCTCGATTCTCACGCTCACGCTGCGGGCCGGTGGAACTGGGTTTCTGGAGTTTCGGGAGTTCTCCCTGGAGGGGGCCAACGCTGGCGACTTCCATATCGTACCCGCGACCTGTGATGCGGCACCTTCTCTTCAACCGGGTAGCGATTGCGCTGTCGGCATGCGCTTCATGCCGACGGCGGGGGGAACGCGGGCGGCGCGCCTGGTAATCCGTCACAACGCCGGCTCGGGTGTCAGCACGGTCGAGTTGAAAGGCGAGGGGTTGGGGGGCCCACCGGGATAGGAGAGCGGTCTAGTAGGCTAAGGGTAGAGACGTTCCATCGACCAGCCGTTGTCTTCTCGCAGGTACAGGAATCGGTCGTGCAATCGGTGAGCCTGGTTGTGCCAGATCTCGATCCGATCCGGTACGAGGCGAAAGCCTCCCCAGAAT
>Ga0255052_10002883_pt1 | contig 12149 bp, 10 predicted proteins | sample JV7_2_21_MG_FD_188632 | JGI IMG/M metagenome (GOLD analysis project Ga0255052, IMG submission 188632) | Seawater microbial communities from Jervis Inlet, British Columbia, Canada - JV7_2_21 | ecosystem: Environmental > Aquatic > Marine > Inlet | place: Canada: British Columbia | collected... | reverse complement strand
CGCCGCCCTAGCGCAATCTGTAATCCCTTGTGTGTCAGGCGGACGCCCTCCGCATCGTTTCCGGCGAGCAGTTCCTGGGCTCCGTCGTATAAGGGGAGGTTGCGCGGACCGATTACGGTCTTCGCCTGTGTCTCACTGTCCATCCTGTCGGCGCCCTGTCCCCAGCAAGGAGGCGCGAGGAAAACAAGCACCGTCAGAAGTGCATATCGGCTGCCCATGTTTTCAAACTCCGGTGATACCTGCAATTTTAGACCATTTTGGCACTCCGGGGCGTAACTTCGTTCCCGGGATGGCCTTGGCAAAACACCCTCACCGCCGGGCAGCAGTATCCGTGCGGGTCGGGTTATTAATCAGACCGGATTCCCGCGGAAAAATTCAATCGTGCATCGCCATGCCTGCTCGGCCGCAGCTTTGTCGTTACGCGGTGTCGTGTCGTTAAGAGTCTCCGGATCCCAAAAAAAACGGGCCATGTGGCCCGCTTTTTCCTGCCCTGCCGGAAACCGGACTAATTGTCCTTGTGCACCCGGCCCTTGATATTCGAAAAATTCAATCCGCCGCTTCCATCGTCAATGATAATCAGGTCCTGTTCGACGTCGCTTACGTTGATGCTGCCGGAACCATCGTCAATGATCACGCTACCGGCTACGCCCCGGACCTTGATGCCGCCAGAGCCGTCATCGATCGAGAGATCGCCGCCGACGTCATCGGCCAAAATTGATCCGGATCCATCGTCGATCTGAACCTCGCCGCCAACGTTCGTCATCGTAATTGAACCGGAACCGTCTTCGACGTCAATAGCACCGGATATGTCGGAAACAGATATGGATCCGGAGCCATCATCCACCGCAAGATTCAGGTTGTCCGGCATCTGCACCAGCAGCTCGATGCTCGGACTATCGCCACGACGCCAGAATTTGTCTTCGAAGTAGGCCTTCAGGACTGCTGTATCTTCTCGCTTTTCCAGCGTCAGAACGAGATCGGACTCGATAATCTTGCTAGCCTTGTCGGCGTCGCGATCCGGTACCTGGATCGTCGCCGTTACTGCGATTTCATCGGCTCCGGATACACCGGAGACCTCGAGGCTGCCGGATCCTGCCTCTATATCCACTGTGCCAATTCCGCCGGCGTCCAGACTGAGGTCCCGTTGCTCCTCATAGCCATTCCCGGCGGTGGCCGCCAGGCTTGCTGTAAACATCGCCATCACAATGATGCTGCGCATGATTCTTGCTCCCGTAACCTGTACCGACCCGGTTTCGCCCGGGCATCTACATCTTAGATACCTCCCGACGGCAGATGGTTGCAAAAGCGATTCAGGCATCGCCGATGTCGGCTGCGCGTGGCACTGGCGAATGATAATGTATAAAACCGGGGTCGAACCGAAGTTTTCGTAGAAAACACGGGATCAAGCCGGTCTATAAGAAGACTTCGGTTCGACCCCGGTTCTCATGAATCGCGGCTGGAAGCCGCTCCTACAATATGGCAAAAACAGGCCTATGCCGCTGACCAGTGATTTACAGCAAACGGACCCGGTTCGTGGACAAAAGCACCGCTCGGTGCCGTGCATCGATGTGCGCGAACTAAACGGAAATGACGTCTCTGTCATCGCGACGATCCGCGCTGCCTGTCGCAAGACCGGCTTCTTCTATCTCGACCATGCGTTCGCAGACGAAGACACGATCAGGCGGATCCTTGGGCAGATGAATGCCTTTTTCGGGCTCGACGATGCAGATCCGCGAAAACAGGCAGTCAATGTGGCGGTGACAGAGTCGAAGCAGGGGTGGACCCCACTATACGGGGAACTTCCGTACCAGCCCGGGACAATTGCACATGTCGAGTCCTTCGATTGCGGGCGCCGCCCGCCGTCGGGCAGCGATGATCCGCCGAATGTCTGGCCTGCCCTGGCGGATTTCCGGCGCGATGTGCGCGCCTGCTGGGATGCGTTGTCGGATGCCGGGACCGCAGTGCTCGAGGGCCTGTCTCTGGCCGCGGGTCTGCAACGGCACTTCTTCGCTGATCGCTGCAGTTCTCATCAATTCAACACGCTGCGATTGCTTAACTATCCCGAGAACGATGCACCGGTGACAGATACCAATGTCGGCATATCGGCGCACACGGATTTCGAGTGCATGACGCTGATATACCAGACCGCGCCGGGGCTGGAGCTATTGGCCACCGACGGTAACTGGTATGACGTGCCCGGACACGATGGCCGCTTGATTGTAATGCTTGACGACATGCTGGAACGCTGGACCAACGGTACGTTCAAGGCGACCGGACACCGGGTTCGGAATACGGGGGAACAACGCTTCAGTATCGTCATGTTCTTCGCCGTCAATGACGATGAAATAATCGCCCCCCTGGAGAACTTCATCAGTGAAAACCGGCCGGCCGAATACGCTGCCGTAAGACAGCGCGATCATCTGCAGCGCGAACTTGAAAAAGCGGCGCTAAATCGGGACACCCTATCGCAGGCGAGGAATCGGGAATAAATTAACGCGCCAGCCTGTCGAGAATTACGTCCAGTTCACGCCGCGGAAGCCAACGTCCGCGAACCATCACCCCGTGGATGCGGCGAGTGTTGGTAATGTCATCCAACGGGTTAGCATCGAGCAGAATCAAATCAGCAGCGGCGCCGGTTTTCACGACGCCAATCATGTCGCGTTGTCCGAAAAATCTTGCAGGATTGGCGGTGCCGGTCTGCAAGGCTTCGAACGGCGTGAGACCGGCATCGACCAGGTACTCGAGCTCACGATGTATGGCAAAACCGGGAACGTTGAAAATCTGTGGCGAGTCCGAGCCGAGCAACAGTCCCGCTCCGTTGCGATGCAATTCCAGTATCAGTCTCTGTCGTAATGCGACGGCGCGCGCCGCCGTTTCCGGATGATAATTTACATCGTCGAGCATGTCACGTTTGGCGCGATACCAACGTGCAACCGTGTCCGCCAGCATATACTTCATCTCTGGCCAGTCCACCATGTCTTCGGGATCTGCCTCGGCAGAAGCCCAATGCCTGAACAGGGAGTCGGTCGGAACATTCCAGGCGCCCGCTTCGACAGTTGCCGCAACTATGCCGGCAATCTTGGTCTCGTCCGCCTGGTCAGCAATAAATACACCAAATGGCCCGCTGAGGCCGCCAGACGGATCGTCATGCGGCCGCAGTAGTGACTCCATGTAACCGTCGAGGTGGTCGATCGTTGCAATGCCCGCTGCCAGTGCCCGATCGATGCCGACGTCCTCCGGCACATGACCGGCAAATCGTATGCCCACCCGATCGGCAGTCGCCGCCATCGCGTCGAACTCCTCGCGTGTGAGCCCGGGGTGAATCTTCAGAAAATCGTAACCTGCTGCATATTGTTCCTCGACCATGCTGATCGCCCTTTCGGGACTGGTGACACTGCGGCCGTTCAGCGATGGCCCCGAGGTAAACAGTCGAGGGCCGAGCGTGTCACCTCTTTGTAATGCGCTTTTCAAATCAAGGTGAGATGGTTGCCCGAGCATGCCGCGCACCGTAGTGATTCCGTTCGCAACATAAAGATGCAAGACCCGCTCGAGACTGTCCGAGTCGGGACCTGGAACGTGTCCGTGCATTTCGCTCAGCCCCGGCATCAGGAAGCGGTCGGTCCCATCGACGACGACGGCAGCGTCCGCTACCGGTGTATCGTCGACGTAGCCTATTGCCGTAATTTCACCATCGGTAACGATGACAGTGCGACCGCTCAGCACCGTTTCCGATGTCATTGGAATTACGTTGACGTTCACAAAAACGGTCGATTCCGCGAATACGGCGGACGTGGCAAACGTGAAGACCGTCATCAGGATCGTTAGTGCTTTCATTGGATCAGATCCGCTCTTTCTTCGAGTTATTGGAATCGGATTACAGCAGCAGGTTCAATAAATGACAAATAATGACAAATGCCGTGCGCGACCCGAATGGCCCGGCAGGAAATTAAAAAACCAATTTTCCAACAGCCTGCTAGATAACCTGCTTCAGGATATCCCGGCTGACATTGCCGCCACAGACAATCACTACAACGTTCTTGCCCTTGTATTTGTCGCCGGTGGCCAGCAGACCGGCAATCGCAACGCCGGCGGCACCCTCGGCCAGCATATGGTGGGAATCAATGAAACCTCGCATGGCTTCCGCAATCTGTTCCTCTGATACGACGACGAATTCGTCCGTGCTTTCACGGCATATGTCAAAGGTAATCGCGTCGGCCTCGATGCCGCCGGCGGTGCCGTCAGACAATGTAGGAGTGCTCGGCAGGTCGAGAATCTTTCCTGCCTTGACTGATTCGGTCATGACCGCCGATGCAGCAGGCTGGCAGGCGACGACAGCCAGCGAAGGATTCACCGACTTGAGAAACGTAGCAACACCGCTGATCAATCCGCCGCCGCCGACTGCAATAAATACAGCGTCCACATCTGTCAATTGTTTCGCGATCTCGACGCCACAAGTACCCTGCCCGGCTATCACATCCGGATCATTGTAAGGTGACAGATAAACCATCCCGTTTTGCTCGGCATACTCACGTGCGTGCATTTCCGTGTCGAGACCGTCAGTGCCAAAGAAGCGGACGTCGCCGCCCGCACGCTTGATCGCATCCACCTTCGTTGGAGATGTTTGCTCGGGCACGAATATCGTGCCGGCGACACCGAGCACTTTCATCGCATAAGCGATCGCTGCACCGTGATTGCCGCTGGATGCGGCGACACCGCCAACTTCCCGATCTTCCTCAGACAGCGACAGCAACTTGTTGAATGCGCCACGAAGTTTGAAAGAACCGGTGTGTTGCAGATTCTCGAGTTTGAAGTAGACGTTCGCGCCCGTGAGCTCGCTGAAATATGGCGAATAATCGAGCGGCGTCTCGCGAATATAGGGGGCGATCCGGTTGGCGGCCAGGACAGCCTGCGCAGGCAGTAATTCCTTATTCATTCCTTAACTGTACCGCAGGCTTCCGTCTTCAAATATGAACAATTCAGCAGTGTCCCACCCGGTAAATGACCAGCCTTGCCAGTATTCTTTACCAACATATGCCCGCTCTTCATAGCGGCACTGCCGGTGCGACCCGGCGCGGCGGTGCCCAGAAAATCACGCCGTGGGTCCGAACCGAAACTCAGACACATTTCGCGAGTATCTCCATATCGCTTTCAAATGAATCCGCGCTCAAGGGGCCGAAGGAAAAACGGATAAAACGATACAGCGGCCCATTCTCACCTCTGCGGCGCGCCATATCGCAAAAAATCCCGGGCAGAATGCCAGCCTCATATTTGAACAGGCGCTCATTGAATTCGTCAGCCGACAGTTCGCCAGGCAGTTTGCCCCAATGGTAAAACCCGCCATCACCCGTATAAAGTTCGAAGCCGAGATCCTCCAGTCCCTGCCGGTAACGTTTCCTTTGTTGCGTAAAGAATTCAGCGACGGCCTTTCGAGCATGTCGAATACGCGCTGGCTCAAAAAGTTTCGTAACATACAGTTGTGACGCGCGTGAAACGCCGCCCATGCCGAATGACGAGTAGTTACGAAAGATTTCGATGTGTCGCCGCGCTGCGATGACCCATCCGGTTCTCATGCCGGGAACCTGCAAACCCTTCGTTGCCGCGCCGACGACGAAAATGTCCGTCGCATCGATGTCATCAATGTGTTTTAGCGCGCTCTCCGGTTCTGGATCGTTATAAAATTCGTATGCCTCATCGAACAACGCACCTCGCCCCGATTGGCTGTACATCCTGACGAGATCTGCAAGCGCCTCGCCCGTGGTCGCTACGCCGGTCGGGTTGCAGGGATTGCTTTTGAGCAGGAAAACGCGCGATGAATCGCCGCAGGATTTCTCGTAGTCGCCGGGGCCGGGCCGAAATCTGTTGGCGACGTTGCTAGGAATCAGCTCGACTGTCTTTTGCAGCAGCTCGAGCATGTCGTAATACGGCGTGTATTCAGTCTCGTCTACCGCGATGCGGATATCCTGTTCCATGAATGCGAGGATGGCGAAAATACCGGGACGGCCACCTGCAAAAACGGCGACGTGATCCGGGGTTATGCCTGCCGCATAGTGTTCGTTGTAGTAGTTTGCGATTGCCTGCCGCAATTCGATTTCGCCGGTCGCTTTCGGATACTTGAGATCCGTGGCAACAATGTCGATCTGTGCCGGTAGCTCCGGCCCCCCGGGAATCTGGGTGGTCAACGGATAACCCTGCGCCCAGGGATGCGTCCCCGGGTCACCCATATACTTTTGAGTTCGGTCAGCGAACTTGAAGAGCGTTTCGTAAACGCCCATCGGCGGAAATTGTTGCAGCATGTTTTTTTTGACTTCGGCGACGCTTCCGCGAGCTGCTAGTTCATGCCTTGCGGCAATTCCTGAATGCTATATCCAGCTGGCGGCTGGAAGAATCCCGGCCCAACCTGTTGTTCCCTGGCGGCAGTCAGAATTGTCTGGCGTTCGAGCGCGCCGCTGGCAGAGAAATCGCGATAAAGGACGGGATAACCATCCAGTTCGTCCATGTGGCCGAATAATTCCTGCTGGCGGTCGAACACATCCATGGGACCCGCACCAGAAAACGCCTGCCTCATGCTCTCGAAAAAAGCAGCGACACCTTTGAGGGCGTCAGCCGTTTCCTGCCCACCGTGAATATCTCCCCAGTCGCTCATACAAAGCTCGCGGAACTTCAGGCCGTCGCGAATGACTTCATAGTTTCGACACGCGATGCCGGCGACCTCGCCGTGGCTGCCGAGGTCGTTGATCGTTTCTGACGGTTGTTTTGGCGGTGCGGTGGGAAACCGTTGTTGCATCATCTGTTCCGCCATTGCCCGTTGCTCCGGCGGCATCGCCGCCAGCGCCTCCTGCATTTGTGTCATGGCATCGCTTACTTGTGAGGCCATTGCATTCATCCGGGCCTGGTCAATGACCATATAATTTCCCTGCGCATGATCCAGGATGATCATTTCATTTTGCTCGCCATGAAATATCATGCCGCCCGCCTCACCGCTGGTGACAGATATGATCTCCAGCCTGGCATCCTTGCCCGAAGACGAGATTTGGACCGTGCCTACAATTGGCTGCCCCTGGCCGAATTCCGTCGTCTGAAATTCGAGAATCGAGTCGGCAAATGACGGGGTAGCCGCCATACAACTGAGCAGACAGACTGATATACATCGATAAGAGATCACGACAATTCCTCAAAGCAAAACGGTGGGTCGGAAGCCGGGGATCCGCGCGGAGCCCCGCTGAACATAATTGTACGCAATGCCGTCAGGAGAACACCACAAAGCGCCGATTTAACATGTTCGGCGATTTCCCTGACCTACGCAATTGACAGCCCAAATCCCCATATGCCACGATTCTCACTCGTTTGACAAAGGCACACCTTTCGAAAGAAGGGGTCGCAAAGCCACCGGTCTAAGGGGAAACCTATGACGGCGGGGTTGCCGAAACGATCTGGTCGCCGGGCGTTCTCGCCAGCGGCCCGCCTTTCGTGGCTTTTGCCTGGCAACCTCACTTCATATGTCTCTGCCGGTCCGGCGGTTTTGTTGCCTTGATTCAAACATCGAATTTCGTCCCTTTTCGATTTTGGAGCCACAAATGTCAGCCAACCCGAATCACCTGCGGCGCTCGAGCCGTTTTCACCTGCACAAACAGTCCGGCCCCGCCGTCATAAGACCTGTTCGCTGCGGGGGAGTCCGCGATGCACTGAATCCGAATTCCAGATATTTGCCGCCTTTTCGGCCGATGGGCGCCAACAGTTCGGCCACAGAATGCACGTCTTCCACCGCCGGCACAGTCGTTGACCTCACCGCCCTGAATAAGATCAGGAACATTGACGCCTACGGTGACACCGTAACTGTACAAGCCGGCGTGCGCATCGGCGACCTCGCCCGCGAACTTGCGGAACACGGTCTCGAGCTCACCGGCAGCCACGACCTGATGAGCCGTACCGTCGGCGGAGCAGTTGCGGGAGCCTGCATCGGTCCGGCATTCGGCGACGATCGTGCTTTCTTTGCTTCGCAAGTCAAAAGCATGCGTGTCATAACACCCAACGGCAAGGCGATCGAAATACGCCACACCCAGCCAAACCTCCTGAACGCGTTTCGCATGAGTTACGGCATGCTCGGCGTTATTTATGAGATCACGCTCAATGTCCGGCCGATCAGGCCATTTGGCGTCACGCATCGGCGCTGTACCTTCGATCAGTTTGCGGATGTCGCGGAAAAACTCGGCAACGTCGACGTTGGACTAAAGTACTTCCTGTTGCCGTTTCGCGATCGCGTTTACCTTGACCTCAGACGATTCAGCCTCGACGCACAATCGACGCACCGTATCCCCTGGAAAATAAAGGACTGGGGCGAGAGCACCGTTTTGCCAAATGTATTCAAGTCGCTAAACAGGATCGTGCCCGTCGCAGGTGTCAGGTATCGCCTGATCGACGAAATCAGCCAGGCAACACAGGGCCTGGTCAACAATCGCCTGGTCTCCTCGGGCAGTAACTCAACGGCACAACTAAGCAGCACCAAGAAAGATGACGCTTCCCAGAGCCTGCATTACTCGACCTGGTTCTTTCCTGCCGCAGATTTCGCAATCGTCGTACAAGCGTACCGTGACTTCTGTTACAGGATTCGCGAGAACAGTAATTATCGCTGCGACATGCCGACAGTGGGATTTCGCATCCCTGCAGACAGATCTGCGATGCTGTCGCCAAGTTTCGACGAACCGATGGTTGCATTGCGCGCAATATCTACCCAGGCGAAGGGCTGGGAAGACTTTGCCATCGATTTCGGTGACTTCGCCCGTCACTGGGGTGGCATTCCGGTATTCAATCAGACGCGTGATATTCCTGCCGGCTACCCGGACCAGGTCTTCAACAGCCGCCTGGCGTTTTTCAAAAGGATCCGTAAACAATTCGATCCTGAAAACCGTATGATGAATCCATTCCTGTCACAATACTTTTTATAAAAAACGGCAGCAGCCGCCGCCATATGCGGCTGCCTATACCAACAGCGGAAAGGGGAACAGTTTGGTACCCGTCAGGAAACATTATGACGAGTTCCTGGCTCCGGTTTATTCATGGATCCTAGGGGATTTCGAGAACGCTTATCACGCCAACGTTGAAATGTTCGCGGGCCTGGGACTTTCGCCTGAACAAGGCGATCTCGCCGTCGATCTCGGCTGCGGGCCGGGCTGCCAGTCGCTACCGCTTGCCGAAATGGGATTCCGGGTTGTCGCGATCGATTTCTGTCAGGAGTTGCTGGATGAACTGACGGAGCGCAGCGGCGACTTGCAAGTCAAAACGGTTTGCGACGATCTGACCGGATTCGAAAAACATATCGACGAGCCGCCCGGGCTGATCGTTTGCATGGGCGATACGCTGGTACATCTTCCGGACGAGACTACCGTAAAGAATGTCATCGACCGCGTGACTTCCGAATTAAAGCCGGGAGGAACTTTCGTCTATTCGATTCGCGACTATGTATCAATCGAGCCAACCGGCGCCGACCGCTTTGTGCCGATCCGGGCCGATGACGAGCAGATCTTCACCTGCTTCCTGGATTATCGCGACGATATCGTTCATGTACATGATGTGTTGTACAGAAAGGAAGACGGTGACTGGACGTTTCACGTCAGCGACTACCTGAAGCTGAGGCTCGACACCGCCGCGCTCAACCTGCATATACAGGCGAACGGCCTCGAGATCTGTCAGCAGATGACCGTACGGGGCATGATTTACGTCGTCGCGAGCAAACCCGCTAACCCTTGATCACGCCACACTTGCGCGATCCGCGGCGGCGCGGCTTCTTCCTGCACCCCGATTATTCCGCGCAGCGTTCATAACATTATGATTTAAAGTGTGTTTCTGTCTCAGGTGAAAAAATTCTGGTATATAGCTGGACAATATATATCGAATTGATACTATACATCGTCTCGATATATAGCTGGGCGCCGCCCGGTGAGAAGAGGACCGATGGATATCAAAACAGTTTGCCTTGGGATGCTGACTGACGGAGAAGCCTCCGGCTACGACATGAAGAAATGTTTCGAATCTTCGTTCGCACATTTTTTCCCAGCGGGTTACGGCTCGATCTACCCCGCGCTATCCACACTTGCCCGAAACGGGCTCGTCGAATTCGAACTGGTTGCCCAGGACGGCAAGCCGGACCGCAAGGTTTACAGCATCACGGACCAGGGTCGTGAGGCATTGATGGAGGGCCTCGCAAATCCGAACCCGTCACACAAAGTCCGGTCGGAATTTCTTGCTACCTTGTGGTTTGCGCATTTGATGCCCGATGAGCAGGTCGGCGCGGTAGTTGAAAACAAACTGGAGGAGCTCGACGAGTTTCTGGAACTGATCGAAGAGTTTGCGGCGGGCGACTGCCACGGGATGGGACCGGGCGCACAATTCGTTGCCGGCTTCGGCAAACATATGGCGTCCTCATTCAAACAATATATTGAAGAAAATCGTGACCTGCTGGCGGTACCGGCAATAAGCAATGTGAAAACGGCCGCCGGCCGATAGAAATAGACGATTGATGAGAAATAGAAATGGCAAATGTGGAAAAGAATAATTTACGACGATACAAATCCTGGATCACATCGGCCGGTATAACAGTTGCGATCGCACTATGGCTCGCAAGCGGCCACATCGGCGGTGGCAACAAATCATACGAGACCGACCAAAATCCGCTTATCGCCCCGGTGCCTCACGCAAGCGTCAGGGTTCGGCACCAGATCGCTGAAGAAGTCACCCGCAGTATCATAGTCAACGGACGCACGGCGCCGGCGAGAATCGTTGAACTCAATGCCGAAACGGACGGCCGCGTGGTCAGTGTTGGTGCGGCACGCGGCGATCGTTTCGACGTCGGCGATATCATTGTGCAGCTTGACGAAAGAGATCGCCGCGCCCGTTTTACCCAGGCAGAAGCCACCGTTAAACAACGGGAACTCGAATTCGAAGCGCGAGCCAGGCTAAAGGGCGATAGTTACGTTTCCGAGGCGCAGGTGCAGGAGGCTGAGGCATTGCTGGAAGCCGCAAAGGCCGAACTCACCCGGGCGCGCCTGGATATGGATTACATGGTCATTCGTGCCCCGTTCGACGGTGCCCTGCAGGAGCGCCAGGTGGAAATCGGTGACTTCGTTAAACTGGGTGACCCGGTCGCAACGATCGTTGATGAGCGTACCCTGATAGTCAGCGCGAGCATTGCCGAGTACGAGGCGTATTTCGTCAGGAAAGGCGGCCCTGGCTCCGCGCAACTTGCTACCGGCGAAACCGTCAACGGCACCATTCGCTACATCGCACCGGTCGCTGACGAGGCAACGCGCACGTTCAGTGTCGAACTGGAAATCGACAACGCAGATGGCGCATTGCGGGCAGGAATGACTGCCGAGCTTACGATCCCGGCGGAAAGAATCTACGCACAGAAAGTGTCTCCGTCACTGCTCACGCTCGACGACGAAGGCAACCTCGGCGTCAAGACTGTCAATGAAGCCGGACTCGTTGAGTTTCACACCGCTGACATTGCGATGTCTTCCAGCGAAGGTGTCTGGATTGCCGGCCTTCCCTACTCTGCAACGATCATTACGGTCGGCCAGGGATTCGTTAATGAAGGCGTCGTCGTCGAAGCGATTCCCGAAGACGAAATAGATTCGGCCGTCGCCAAAAAGTCAGCCCAGACGGAACAATAGTCGTGCAGATTATCGAAACTGCGATGCGCCGATCGCGTACGGTCATGATGTCGCTGGCGGTAATCATCATTGCGGGCATTGTTACCTACGTGAATGTTCCTAAAGAGGCCGAGCCGGATCTCAATATTCCGATCGTCTATGTGAGCATGACGCACGACGGCATCTCGCCGGAGGACGCAGAGCGCCTGCTTGTCAGACCGATGGAGCAGGAAATCAGGACCATCGAAGGAATCGAAGAGATGGTCGGCAATGCCTACGAAGGCGGCGCAAGCGTCCAGATTGAATTCGACGCCGGCACCGATACCAATGTCGCTTTGCAGGATGTGCGGGCGAAAGTCGATGTCGCAAAAGCCAAATTGCCGAATGAAACCGAAGAACCAAGCGTAACGGAAATCAAGTTTTCCCGTTTCGACCCCATGCTGGTCCTGAATCTGGCCGGCGATGTTCCCGAAAGAACGCTGACTGTGCTCGCGCGGGATCTCA
>Ga0255052_10002882_pt1 | contig 12149 bp, 14 predicted proteins | sample JV7_2_21_MG_FD_188632 | JGI IMG/M metagenome (GOLD analysis project Ga0255052, IMG submission 188632) | Seawater microbial communities from Jervis Inlet, British Columbia, Canada - JV7_2_21 | ecosystem: Environmental > Aquatic > Marine > Inlet | place: Canada: British Columbia | collected... | reverse complement strand
AAAAATTCTGATATAAGCATACCAGAAGGAATAATTTTAAAGTAAACCATTGTTAAATGATGTAAACCTAATGAAATTGCAGACAGACCTGAAAAGAACATCGTTCTAAATATTTGTCCACTATAACTTGTCAATTTAGATAAGTACAAAGCAAATCCAAAAATTAAAATATCGATTATAAATGACATATAAAATGAAAATGTTACAACCAACGTAATATGGTGTTGCATATGTTCCATTATCCACTCCTTGCTATCTTTATAATTACACCACAAATTGCAACAGTAAAACCTAACATCATTGTAGAAACAAGAGAAGTAACCGCATATATTTCAAAACTGAGGCCAAAAACCATGATTGCTGAATGAAAACAGGCCATAATGCCCGTTATAACAATACAAACACCTGCTAAAAACAGTATGCTATCTCTTAATCTATAGCTTGCTATTACACCAATTAAAATGGTGAAAACTGATAACAATGCATTAACCAATAAAAATAAATTGGCAGTGGCCATTTAATTCCTCCTTTAATTTTGTCATATGTATAACAATATCCTAAATTATTGTCAAGTAAATTTAAAAGTTTTTCCCATTTTATACATTTCCAGTTGAAAAAGTGAAAATCTATCGAAGTGTGCCAACAAATTTAAATCTATCATTTAAAGCCCGTATTGTATTAATAATAATTATGCTTATAAACTTGCTTCCCTGTTGGTATATGAAATCATTTATATCTCTCCAAAACTTCATTTTGATTGAAAAATTAAATCACTTTCAATAGTTAATCCTTAACTTTTTATGGTTTTATTTCTGAAGATTTGCAGGTGTTATTTTTTATAAGAAAATAAATAAGATGTACCTTTATGGGGAACAGGCTCGGAGCTCAGGAAGTCCCGTACAACGAAGTATCCGGGATAAACTCCATCCCGAAGGAATGTAGCCCGAGCACCGAGACAGATGGGACGGGCGGGGGTCAAATATTCATCAAGCAAGACGAAGCCCAAAAGGGACAAATGTCTTCACTGCCAGGATGAAGTCTTTTGGTCTTGCGTCCTTTACGCTTGACAGGGCGTAATGGTGAGGAATATTTTTAAGGCGGTGGCAATTCTAATGGGTGGTTGGGCGGGGAATGCGGTTCAGCCAGCGGACAGGCTGGGCGGACGAAACCGAGCCTGTCTTCCTTATTAGCGACGCCCCCATGTACCCATGTGGTATATAGGGGGCGTCGGAAGTTTTAAAAAAGTAATTACGTGTTACCCATTCTTGACTTCAAACGACCCTTAGGACTGTCAAAGAAAACTTCCTTCGGGTCAAAATGCTCCGGATTATAATTTTTATAATGTTCTTGAAATTCGTGCCTGCCCTGACATATCTCCTCATAACCAGGCGTACTGCCGCAATCTTCAGGAGGGCAAGCTCTCTGTCCATCAAGACAGACTGGATATTTCACCTTGTTCTCGCGTGGCATTATCTTTTCTAATATTACTGTATGTTCCCAACCATCACCAAAATCGTATATATAATATGCCTTGCTATTCTGCATAGAAAACCAATCTGCTATTTGTTGTTCCCACCCGGAAAATATTTCACGACTAAGGGGGAATTCATTGTCCTCATCAGGAATTCCAATGCAACCTTCTTCACCGGTAGTCGGATGTTTCAATTTAAATTCATGCAAGTGGTAATCATCCCACCCCATTGCATCCTGCATTGCCACATGGAGATCCCAGAAAGTATATGTTTCAGGAACCTGTATGCGTCTCCAGACAGGGGGATTGGTGTCCATAAGTGTAATTTTGAATTGAAATACATTGTCAAATTTTCTTTTGCTCATATCTATCTATTCCTCGTTATTTTTCAAAAACAAATAAAATAATTATCGAGGTTGAACCTCGATAATTTAGAGCTTTCCCTCTCTTAACTTATCTCTTATTTTCTTTGCTTTATCAGGCATGGCCTTATGGAAGAACTCCATCTGTGCCTCAAGCCACTGGAGCTTTTGTTTTACAGGTTTTTTCCGGTAAGTTTCTATGTCTTCTTTAGTCTTATAATACAAAAAGGGTTCTTCCTGAGATTTTTTAGAGATTCGTTTATCTTTCATCTTTCCAGCCTTTCATAATCTTTTTAAGATAGAAAATATCAGCCTTATCCTGGGGTCTGTTAGACTTTTTTTTCATATTAACTAACTCTTTTATTGGGACTAAAGGGATTGTTGTGCCCTCAAATTTTATTCTCTTTCTTTGCCTGTAGACTTCATCAAAGTTAAAGGGCATTTCAACAAAAATATCGAGGAGAAAAAATGGATTTTTCGTATCATAAAGGCTGAAAACCTTCATGTTCTTATTTTTTATCCATTCTTTTCTTTTGTTTGAGTCAATAAAATCCTCAATTTTTACAGGCATCTTTGGTTTTAAAGCAAGCCTTTTAGCGACCTTAATAAATTGTGAAAGATTCCTGTCATTAAGCATTAAAATTATATCTATGTCAGCTGTTGCCCTTTCTATTCCATAAAGGTTAACAGCAACACCGCCAGCAACCATATACTTTACATTTTTTTTGTTTAAAGAAGAAAATAAATTTTTTAAAAACTTCATTTATTTTTCCTAATCTGCCTCTTAAGAACTTCAAGCTTTATTAATCTTTCCCGCCTGAAGCGGACACAAGTACAATCCCCCCTTATTTTCCCATAAATTCTATATATTTTTCTCGATTTTAGGGGAAACAGGCTTTTTCTCCTTCTCTAACGCTTTGGCGGATAAACTCCGCCATCCCAACACCTCGAAGGGAATACGCTCGCTGTTTTATTTGATGTTCCCTGCGGAAACCTGATAGTAATTGTTTTTTGGCATATTCAAGAAATCTTTCACAGTCTTTTAAGACTTTCTCCGCCTCGGATTTTTAAACCAATCTTTCTTCATATTCAGCCATGTTTTTTATAGAGAATTATTTCAAAACAACGAAAGGAAAATCCACTTTAAATCAGGTGATAAGGGAGTCATTGAAAGAGGCAAAGTTCTGAACTCATAGTCCTGTACCCAATGCGGTTCAGGGCTTTTTCAGCCTGATTATCCGTGCTTACACGCGTATAGATTGCACATTTGTGAGCTATTTAATATATGAAGAAAATTACTTTCTTGACGCTTCGTTCTCAATGTAAGTATAATTCATAGTGTAGAAGTCTGGAACTTTCCGAAACATAGGAGGTGATGTAATGGCTTCAGTAAAAGAAAAGATGACTAAAATTATTAAGGATCAACCTGACGATAGCTCTTATGATGAAATTCTTCGTGAATTAGCCTTTGCCAGAATGATTGAACGTGGTGTGGAGGATTCCGAAGCAAAAAGAACCATCAGCAACGAAGAAATGAAACATAGAATTATGACATGGCGAAAATAAACTGGACTGCTGAAGCTGGACGATGGCTTAAGGATATTCACGATTATATAGCTCAAGACAGCCCTTAATCCGCCATTTACACAGTTGAGGGCATATACTAAAAAGCTCAATTTTTAAGCCAATTTCCAGAAATCGACTACAGGTATGATAAATTCCCGGAAAAGAATATTCGGATTTTACTGTATTGGCATTACAGGATCGCATACATTATCAAGACTGATGGGAATATAGACATTTTAGGTGTGTTTCACGGAGCATTAGATATTGACCGGTACCTTTATTAAAATTAGTAATTTTTGATCCTAATTAACATAGATTCAAGGATAAGTTGATGTTTATAAAAGAATTTGTGCCGCCCCGCTTACGCTACCGTGCTCCGCTATAGCGAGGCTTCGGACGGGCAGGCAGAGGCATACTTCTGAAAAAAAATGACAGCTAACAGCAACGATTTTATCAGTGTCACTATTGACAAAAGTCATATTATCACAATAGGGGAAAGGCTTTATGCGGAAAGCATTGAGTTTGTCAGGGAAATTGTAAACAATGCATATGACGCTGATGCAACATTGGTGGATATTAATATGTCTGAAGACTCAATTGAAATCAAAGATAACGGTACAGGAATGGACATGGACGGTCTCAGGCAGTATTTCAACATTGGCTCACAGCAAAAACTTTATTCTCCGAAGTCTCCGGTTTACGGAAGGGATAGAATCGGGCAGTTTGGCATAGGAAAGTTTGCAACCCTTTCAGCCTGTCAGCGATTTGTTGTAATAACAAAAAGCGGCGATTTTACGGGCAGGGTTGCCTTTGATAAAGAAGAATGGGAGAAATCAGAGAATGTATGGCAGCTTCCACTTGAAATCCTGCCGCCAGACCTCAGGAATACAGACGGTACAACTGTAATTCTTGAGGGGCTGAATAAAAAATTTGATCCTAAAGATATAGAAGCAAAAATCACTGAAGGTACGCCCCTCAAAGCGCCTCATTTCAGGGTGAGATTGAATAGACATACAATTACCCCCCGCAGCCTTTCAGGACACAAAATCCCCTTTCTCGAAGGAACAAATTTTGGCCCTGTTACGGGAGAAATAGTCATACTACCTGAAACAGCTTCAATGACAAAGGACCTTGGGATCGAGGTAAAGGTAAAGCAGGTTACTGTTAAACGTGAATTTTTCGGCATGGAGACATGGGGTAAAGCAATGGCACGGGTAAGCGGAGAAGTTCATGTTGACTTTCTCCAACTTACAAGTGACAGAACCGGATTTATAAAAGACTCTCCCGAGTATTTTGCATTTCAGAATGTGATGGAGAACATTATTGGAGAAGTTAAGACTGTCATCCAGAAACTTACAGGGAGGAAAGAAGGAAGAAAGGTAAGCCGTGCATTGAAAGAAGCGCTTCAGAAAATATACAGGGCATTGGCTGCAAATCCCGATTTATCGCCTTTCGGAGCATTACCGGTTGGCGACGAAACAAAAGGTATTGGCGGTGCGGCACTGATATCAAAGGGCGTGGGAGAAGTAAAAGGAACAGTTCAATCAGTCCAGCCTCAACACGAGCCAAGCCTTGACATTCAAACGAAAAAGACTAAGCGAAGGAAGAAAAAACCAAAGGTAAAACAGTTGACTCCGAATGCTATTATAAAAAAAATGAGATTCGGTGAAACAGGGGTGTCATGCTGCGTAGACAGTTTCGGGGACGACAGCCCCGAGGTGTTTTCAGAGGAGACAACAATTTATATCAATAGGGACCATCCCCTTTATAAAAGAGCATCCAAAAAAATGGAAACCCATGTCCTTAATCTCTCGAGACTTATCACACAGGAAATATCCCTAATGAATGACCCTAAAAATCCGAGACAGGCATTTGAAAGGCAGAGCAAACTGCTGAGGGATGCCTTTATTGATAGAAACGTTTGATTAAAAAATTAGGCAACAGAATAGATATTTTAAAGAATTTGCCGCCCCGCCTACGCTACCGTGCTTTGCCATAGCAAGGCTTTGCGACGGCGAGAGGCTTCGGACGGGCAGGCAGAGGCTCGATCCCGAAGAAATCGGGATAAACTGCACCGAGCCTGCTACACTACATAGCGTGATTATAACAAGTACGGTAAATGGGGTACCTATTAGGTTAAGTAATGAGCGATGGAACCATATTTGTAAAAGGCACCCTGAATTTCTAAGTGAAAAAAACAAGGCAATCTAAACTATTCAAAAACCTGATATAATATTGAAAGGTGACTATGGAGAGTAACTTGCAGTAAAATTTTACGATGCAACACCTCTTACTTCAAAATATCTTGTGGTGGTTTATAAAGAGATAAATAATAAGGAGGGCTTTGTGCTGACCGCGTATTTTACAAGAAGATACGCAAAATGGAGGGAAGTATTATGGAAGCCATAAAAATATTGGAGGAAGCTAAAGATATTAACTGGGATTATGACGAAGAAGCTGATGTTCAATATTTGAGTATTGGAGAGCCCAAAAAGGCCGCCGGGGTTGATATTGGTCAGGGCATTGTTATCAGGTTAGATGAGGAAAAAAATGAGGTAGTTGGGCTGACAGTAATCGGTATGCGTTCAAGACTAATAGAGACTTTAAGATAAATTTCTCAGTTAAATGCCACCAAACCCCGATAGTAGAATGTTTTCCATTCACTACGTGGCAAGGAAAAACTTGCCTGTCCGCCGAAAGAAAGTGGAGGCGGGAAATCGTCCCCGAAGTATTTACAACGGGGCAGGCATTCAGGAAAGGTCGCTGGCGAAATCTGTTCGAATTTTTTTGAAGGTACGCAGTAAACCACGCAGGGTTTACTGCCATATACCCAATGTAGTATATGGCAGCCCTTAAGTTATATAGATTTAGGTTAACAGTTATTAGTTGCAGTAATGGTCCCATCGTCTAGTGGCCTAGGACGCTGGCCTCTCACGCCGGAAACACGGGTTCGAGTCCCGTTGGGATCACTAATTATTTTGCATTTTATGAATATTACCTTATATATTATTGAAGGTATCGCAACGCGGAAAAGATACATTGGGATAACCAATAATTTACAAAGACGATTAAAAGAGCATAGGAGAAAGTATACAAAAGGTAGGCAGATAATCGGGGAATTGGGACTATTTTATACTGAGGATTTCCAAGACTATTCCAGCGCTCGAAGGTGAGAGAAATTCCTAAAAAGTGGTATAGGCCGACGATGGATTAAGGATAATTTAGTGAAAACACGGCCCGCCAGAGGTGGGTAAACCCGCTTTGGGCGGGTAAAGCTTCGCCCTTACGGGCTTGTGCGCCTATGGAGTGCTTGTGCGCCTAGGGCGCATTCGAGTCCCGCTTGTACGCCTTAGGAGTATTGGGATCACCAGTAAACTACAGCAGTCAGTGATCAGCTGGCAGTTGTCAGGGGGAAAACAATGTCAAAGACTTATAACATTGCTGTTATTCCGGGAGACGGCACAGGGCCGGAGGTAGTTGCAGAAGGAATAAAGGTTCTTAAGGCTGTCTCGCAGAGGAACGGGTTTGCCGTTAATACGGATTACTTTGATTTTGGCGGTGACAGGTATTTAAAAACAGGCGAGGTTATGCCTGACAACGCGGTTGATGAACTGAAAAAATATAATGCTATCTATCTCGGTGCCATCGGCCACCCGGGCGTAAAACCAGGAATACTTGAAAAAGGTATCCTCCTTAAGCTTAGGTTTGAGCTTGACCAGTATATTAACTTAAGGCCTGTAAAACTCTTTCCCGGGGTTGAGTGCCCTCTTAAGGACAAAGGCCCGGAGCACATAGACTTTGTTGTTGTAAGGGAAAATACCGAGGGCCTTTATGCCGGCGCCGGAGGTGTGCTTAAAAAAGGCACCCCTGATGAGGTGGCTGTGCAGGAATCCATAAATACGAGAAGAGGCGTTGAACGATGCATACGCTATGCATTTGAGTACTGCAGGAAAAGAAAAAAAATGAATAAGCTTACACTCTGCGGAAAGACAAATGTGCTTACATTTGCGTTTGACCTCTGGGAAAGGACTTTCTATGAGGTTGCAAAGGAATATCCTGACATAAAAGCTGACTATGCCCACGTTGACGCCATAACAATGTGGTTTGTAAAAAACCCTGAATGGTTTGACGTTATTGTGACAGACAATATGTTTGGAGACATTATCACTGACCTTGGAGCCATGATCCAGGGAGGAATGGGGATTGCAGCGGGGGCCAATATTAATCCTGACGGTGTATCCATGTTTGAGCCGATAGGCGGCTCAGCGCCAAAATACACTGGCAGGAACATGATAAACCCTCTTGCTGCCATATGTGCCGCAGGAATTATGCTTGAGCAGATTGGAGAGGAGAAATCAGGAAAGGAAATTGAACAGGCTGTTATGCAGGTTACAGCAAAACATATAAAAAATCTTGCAGCAGGACAGATGGGTCATACAACGACTGAGGTTGGAGGTTTTGTAGTTAAATACATTCAGGAATTAAAGTAGTAAGCAGTTAGAAGTTAGTAGCTTGGGAAAAACATATTTTACAACTCCTGCAACTACCAACTACTATCTAACAGCTATGGTTCAGAAGAGAGGATAAAAAATGCTAAAGAAAAAAAATAAATATATTGTAGCAGTTGTCGGAGCAACCGGTGCTGTTGGAAATGAAATGATTGCAATTCTTGAGCAAAGAAATTTTCCCGTTGAAAGTTTAAGGCTTTTTGCGTCTGAACGTTCAGAGGGCAAGGCCATTGAGTTCAAAAATGAGCCTGTGCAGGTTGAAGTGCTTGGAGAAGGTGTTTTCAAGGGCATAGATATTGCCCTGTTCTCTGCAGGAGGCGAAAGGAGCAAGCATTTCGCACCTTTTGCAGTTAAGGCAGGCTGTGTGGTTGTTGACAATTCAAGTGCGTGGAGAATGGACCCGGAGGTCCCGCTTGTGGTGCCGGAGATAAATCCATACGACCTGAAATGGCATAAGGGCATAATTGCAAACCCTAATTGTTCGACGATACAGATGGTTGTAGTTTTAAAGCCTCTACATGACGCCGCCAGAATCAAAAGGGTAGTTGTAACTACTTTTCAATCAGTTTCAGGAACCGGCAAAAAAGCTATGGATGAGCTTCTGCAACAGACCACTGATATTATTAATTTAAAAGAGGTAAAACCGGATGTATATCCGCATCAGATTGCGTTCAGCTGTCTTCCGCATATTGATACGTTCCTGGAGGGAGGATACACGAAAGAAGAACTGAAAATGGTAAATGAGACCAGAAAAATCATGGGTGATGATTCAATCAGAGTTACTGCTACCACGGTAAGGGTACCTGTGTTCAGAAGTCACTCTGAGTCAATTAATGTGGAAACCGAAAAAAAGCTTTCTGCCAACGAGGCCCGGGCACTGCTTTCGGCTGCCCCCGGTATCATTGTTTATGACGCACCTGAGAAAAATCTCTATCCGCTTCCTGTTGATTCAGCAGGCAAGGATGAAGTTTATGTGGGCAGGATCAGGGAGGACGATTCCATTAGAAACGGCCTCAACCTGTGGGTTGTTTCTGATAATTTACGGAAGGGTGCAGCACTGAATGCTGTACAGATAGCTGAGAAGCTAATAGCAAATTAATTTGTTATGGAAAAGGCTGATTACATCATCAGGGCTGACTATCTGCTCACAATGGAGAATGACCTTGCTGTTATTAAAGACGGTGCAGTTGCAGTAACGGGCAGCGGCATTGCAGGCACTGGGCCCTTTAATGAGATTTCAAAACAATTCATATCAGACAATATACTGGACGGGAAGGATAAGGTTGTATTCCCCGGTTTAATCAACACCCATACTCATGCCGCAATGGCCTATTTCAGGGGGCTTGCTGATGACCTGCCCCTGCAGGAATGGCTTGAAAAGCATATATGGCCAACAGAGTCAAAATGGATGACCAGTGAATTTGTAGATGATGCAGTGGAACTTGCCTGTCTTGAAATGCTTAAAGCCGGAGTTACAACCTATGCAGACCAGTATTTTTATCAGGATACTGCGGGGAAGAAACTGGAAAAAATCGGCATGCGGGGTGTACTGGGAGCCGGGATAATTGATTTTCCGTTCACCGGATACGCACAATCTGCAGACGATTATTTTACAAACGCTGAGGCCCTTATCAATAACTGGAAAGACAGTGAGTTAGTTACACCCGCTATTGCACCTCATGCAACTTATACCTGCGGCCCGGAAAATTATAAAAAAGCCAATGAACTCTCAGGGAAATATAATGTCCCAATTCATACACATCTTGCCGAAACCCGGTTCGAGGTTTCCGAGACGCAAAAACGCTATGGTAAAACGCCTGTAGAATACCTTGAAAGCATTGGTTTACTTACAGACAGGTTATTTGCAGCACACTGCGTATGGCTGACTGATAATGAAATTGATTTACTCGCAAAGAGAAATGTAGGAGTTTCTCACTGCATTGAAAGCAACCTAAAGCTTGCCTCCGGGTTTGCACCGGTAGCAAAGATGCTCAAGGCAGGGGTAAAAGTTGCATTTGGCACCGACGGTGCCGCGAGCAACAATGATCTCAGCATACTCGGGGAAATGTCTACCGCAGCTAAAGTTCATAAGGCAGTTTCAATGGATCCGACTGTTCTGGACGATAAAACAGCCCTTCTTATGGCAACAAAGAACGGGGCTGAAATAGTGGGGCTTGGAGATAAGGCAGGTTCAATAAAACCCGGCAAAAAGGCTGATATGGTAATTGCCAGCCTGAACCATCCGCATCTTTTGCCGATTTATGACATCTACTCGCACATAACTTATTGCATGAGGCCCTCTGACATTGAAACTGTCATGGTTAACGGAAAAATCGTGGTTGATAAGGGAAGGCTCACAACAATGGATGAAGAAGATATAATGGCAAAAGCCAGGGTTTGGCAGGAGAAGATTAAGGGAGGGTAATAAAAAAAACAAATAACAAATCCCAAACCTTGCCTGCCGGCAGGCAAGGTCAGAAATTCCAAATAAGCTCCAATTACCAATAATCAATTTAAAAACATCTCATAATCAGGACATTTTTTTGGGTCATTGTAAATTGGAATTTGAATATTGTTTGGTTATTGGAATTTGGAAATTGGGAATTTCAGGTTAAAAGATAATATTTACCAATAAATGCTGGTTTAGTTATTACTATTTATTCAGGTTATTCAGGCGAGAAACTTCAATGTCTCTTCAAGGCTCTTTGTATCCTCGACATTAAATACCTTCACATCTTTATCAATCCTCTTTATAAGGCCGGAGAGGACTTTTTTGGGGCCTACCTCTACAAAAACATTCACACCTTTTTCAATCATTGTCTTAACAGAGTCCTCCCACAGCAGGGGACTGTTAAGCTGTCTTATCAATGAATCCCTGATTGATTCAGGGTCGTTTAAAAATACGGCATCGGCATTGTTGACAACCGGGAATCGGGGAATTTTAAATTCTATGCTGTTTAACAGTGTAAAAAGGTTTTTTGAGGCTCCTGACATAAGAATGCAGTGTGAAGGGACTGACACATCCAGGGGTATTGCTCTTTTTGCCCCTGCATTTTCAGCAAGCTTCATTGCCTCCTTTACCGCTTCTTTTTCCCCTGCTATGACTATCTGTCCCGGACAGTTAAAATTTGCAGAAGCAGTATAACCTGATTGAACAGAACTGCATATCCTGTCTATAGCTTCCCTGTCGAGCCCCAGGATTGCGGCCATCAGACCTTCTCCTTCCGGGACGGCTTCCTGCATGTATTGCCCTCTTTTTTCTGTAACTGTCATAGCGTCTTTAAACCCGATTACGCCGGCAGACGTAATAGCGGAATACTCACCAAGGCTGTGACCGGCTGCGCAGAAGGGTTTAATTTCTTTTGATGTGAGGATTTTAAATGCGGCATAACTTGCAGTGAGCAGGCAGGGCTGGGTTTTAACTGTTTTATTTATTTCCTCTTTTGGCCCGTTAAAGCTGAGGCCGGAAATATCATACCCTAAAGCCTCAGAGGCCTCATTGTATATATCCTTAGCCTCCTGAAAATTTTCATAAAGATCCCTCCCCATGCCAACATGCTGTGAGCCCTGACCCGGAAAGACGAAGGCAATCTTCTGAGACACGGAGATACGGTGATTGGGAGACCCGGTGATATTCACTTTGTTTTAAGTATCCATTTTTCGGATTCTTCTATCATTCTCACTATTTGACCAATAATTTGATCATATGTTGATTCAATCTCTGATGCTATCGATACCTGCATATAATTGCACTTTGTAGCAAACTCAAGCCACACCTGCGTTTCTGCAGCTTCGCTTTCTGCGTCGTTCATCTTTGCTACAAAAGCAGCTTTATATCTTCTCTTTCGCCAAGCTTCTGCAATGTTTGTACAAACTGATCTTGAAGAACGTCGTATTTGGTCAACAAGGGAATATTTTTCTTCAACAGGAAAACTTTTTGTTATCTCAAAAATCTTCATAGCAGCTTCTACAGCATTTTGATATACCCTCAAGTCTTTATAACTTCTAATACGTTCAGTCACTTCACCGTCTCCCCGTTTCTCCGCTTCCCCGTTTCATCATTCCCCTTTTCTTCTTTTATTCTCTTAATGAGGAGGGGAATTATCTCGTGGAGGTCCCCGACTATTCCATAGGTTGCTACATTAAAGATCGGCGCTTCAGGGTTTTTGTTTATTGCTATAATAATATCTGAGGACTGCATGCCTACCAGATGCTGGACTGCACCTGAGATTCCGCATGCAA
>Ga0255052_10002881_pt1 | contig 12155 bp, 10 predicted proteins | sample JV7_2_21_MG_FD_188632 | JGI IMG/M metagenome (GOLD analysis project Ga0255052, IMG submission 188632) | Seawater microbial communities from Jervis Inlet, British Columbia, Canada - JV7_2_21 | ecosystem: Environmental > Aquatic > Marine > Inlet | place: Canada: British Columbia | collected... | reverse complement strand
TGTCATCGGGTTCGCTATCTAGGCGCGCCGACGCAGGCATAGCGGGACTATGTCGAGGAGGCGCAACGCCGAGATCGGGCCTGAGGGCCGCTCAGGCGCTGAGCGTTCAAGCGTTACAGTCCACTAGCCTCTCTTGATCGTCACCTTGAGGGGAGCGCTGAGCGTCTTGATGACTGCTTCGAGCTGTCGGGTGAGTTGGCGCTGTGATTTCTCCAACTCCCGAATTCGACGCATCAGCGCCTTGTCGGTGCGACTCGGCCCGGTGGGGGTGCTCTTGCGACGACCGCTGCGGCTTTGGTTGCGCAACTCACGAAATACAGTCACTGCTTCCGGTGGGTATCGACGACGACGTCCGGTTCCCACATGGGGGATCCGATCGATATGCCTCTTGACGTAGTTGATGCACGTTGGATAGGAGATACCCGTCCGGTTGCTTACCTCCGTCAACGTCAACAGCTCGGTCTTTCTAGGCCGGACTCGGACCGCGGCTTTCCGACGTGCCGCAGAGCGGGTCCTGGCACGCCCGGTCTTGTTCGGTGACATTTGCCGACGGCCCTGCGAAGACGCCCTCTTGCGAGCTCGCTTCTTGTCCGTCGAGCCCCTACCCGTGCTCTCTTTCGTGGGTCGTCCACGCTTGCTGAGATTTTCGAGTTTGATCTGCTCGAAGACCCTCAAGGCCTCCCTGGGGTAGCGCTGCTTTCGACCCAGTCCCACCGCCGGGATGCGGCTTTGATAAGCCCTCTTATATCGCTGGGCGGTCGGCATCGACACGTTGATGCTCTCCGCAACCTCTGTCAGGGTGTAGAGCCTGATTTCTCTCAAAGTACGGTGCTTGCCATTGCCAGCGTATGCCATGGGCTCCCCCCGGACCTTCTTGTTTTTGCGAACCAGCTGCAGAGACAGAAATCCTATTCTTAGATTTCCGAAAAGATCTGTCAAACGGCTACTCAGACAGATGCATATCGAGGAGTCCAGCTACAATCCGGTCATGGCGCAGGAAGACAAGGAACTCGCCTATCGCAATGCCCGTCGTGACATCGAGGGGCTGCTGATCAACTTGCACGATCCGATAGCTGCCATGGCGTGCGTGGCATCGGTTCTCTTCGCGGCCCTACCAACAGCCAGTTGGGTCGGTTTTTATCGTGTAGTCGAACCAGGCCTTCTCCGCGTCGGTCCCTACCAGGGACCGGTTGGGTGCCTCGAGATCTCCTTCGACAAGGGAGTCTGCGGTGCCGCGGCCCGTGAGCAACGTACTCACATCGTGCCCGACGTGCAGGCATTCTCCGGCCACATTGCCTGCGACTCTCGCGCCCGATCCGAGATCGTCGTCCCGGTGTTCGATCCGTCCGGCCTGCTGGTTGCCGTGCTCGACCTCGACTCCCACCAGCTGGCCAATTTCGATCCACACGACAAGGAGCATCTCGAGCGGATCGCAGCGCTGCTCCAGCCTTGCTTTGGACCCTCGACTCCACCTGACAAAGTCTCCTATCGGTCGAGACCAAATCGCTTGACCAGGTAGGAGAGCGCTTGCCGGCTGACATCCAATCTCCTTGCGGCCGCCGCTCGTTGACCGTCACAGGCGGCCAATGCATTGGCTACCAGGCCACGACGGAATTCCTCGACTTGCTGGTGGTAGCCGAGAGTCCTGCTTGACTCCATGATTGGCAGCTCCAGATTCGCCACATCGACGACGACGCCGTCGCCCAATGCCATGGCAACCAACAGCACGTTTCTGAGCTCCCGGACATTGCCCGGCCAGTGATGTCGCAACAGGAGTTGTCGGGCTCGAGAGGTAATCCGACAGCCCGACTGGCCAACGAAATGGTCGGCAAGCAACAAGACATCCCGCTCTCGGCTGCGCAGGGGCGGCAGGGTGACGCTGCCGACCTTGAGCCTGTAGTAGAGATCGCTGCGAAACTCTCTCGCTTTCACCATTGCTTCCAGTTCACGATGGGTCGCGGCTACGATTCGAACATCGACATGGCGCGGCAGGCTCTCACCGACACGCCTCATTTCCCCTTCCTGGAGCACCCGCAAGAGCTTCCCTTGTGCCGCCAATGGCAAGTCGCCGATCTCGTCCAGGAGAACCGTTCCACCACGTGCAGTTTCGAAAACACCGGCGCGATCCCTATCGGCACCCGTGAAGGCCCCTCGGACATGGCCGAAAAGATCCGACAGGAGGAGGGACTCTGACAGGGCGGCGCAGTTGACGGCTACCAGGTGTTGGGAGGACCGGGCACTGAGTCGATGCAGCTGCCGGGCGGCCAGCTCCTTGCCGGTACCGGTCTCACCCTGAATCAGAACGGGGACCTCGGTGACAGCCAGGCGTTCCAGGCGCACCAAGGCCTGCTGCAACTCCGTGCTTCGGCCAAGAATGCCCTTGACTCGAGAGACTGGTGTCGGAGAGGCCACACTGGGTTGATAGTCGCGAACCGCCAGGGCAAACAAGGCTCGGAGCGCCGCGTCCATCGCGGTCGCCGAGAGGACCAGTTCTCCACCCCTTTTCCCCGCCGTCAGCCTCTCGCTGCCCCCACGGCCGGGAACGATCACCTCAGCAGCGATCGGGTCACTCCACTCGAGCCGCACGTCGAAGTACCCCGAAATCGTAAACAGTTCTGCAAACTCCTCGTGGCTGATCGCTGGCTTGCGCAGGTAGTCTTCGAGGGCGCGCCACGCCCCCTCTCCCCTTCTGTCCAAGCGCTCGGCAAATGAGTCGGCGCCGACGCCCCGCAGACCCTGTCCCGCACGATCTAGCCAGTATTCCGGCACCTTGCCCGGGAACAGCATCTGGAGATCGAACACCAGTCTTGCCGCTCGCAAGGCCTCCAGGGGTCTGAGTGTCTCCCAGGAATCGTCGGCAACGGCATCTTCTTCCAGGGCTGCCCGCCAAAGCCTGCCACAGCCATCGCCCGGTACCGACTCCCTTGCCCTCACCCAGTCGCCAGCCAGTGCCCACAACGCTGGGTACTCCTCGGGATCGAGCTCCCCTCCACCGCGGACCGGATTGTCGTTCAGCAGCTCTCGCGCCTCCGCTCCCCTACCCAACCAACCCAGCGCACGAGCTGCCAGGATGCGACTTCCGTTGTTCACATGAGAAACTGCCGGCTCCTCTCGGTTGAGGATTGGCCGCAGGCGCTCGAGGGCCTGCGCAGGCCGACCGCGGACGAGATCCAGGCGGGCTCCGAGCACCTCCAGGCAATCTCGACCGGGGCGATCTGCATGCCCGGAATGCGACACTTCGAGCTCCAGGGCCGATGCGACGGCTCTGACCCGGCCCTGCCGGAGTCGTATCTCGATCAGCATCCTCGACGCGCGATCCGCCGCCTGGTCATCCATCGACTCCGACAGGCGCAGGGCATGACTGGCGGCCTTCGCGGCCCGCCCGAGGCTACCCAGGCTGGTTCTGATCCTGGACAGCTGCAACCAGAGCTCCACCACATCGGGCCTGGGAATGAGCCGGCGAGAGGCACGAATCGCCTTGGCTGTCGAGCACTCAGCCTCCTGGAGATCTCCTCTGGCCGCAAGGCAAGATGCCTTCACTCGGTGCCGCCGCCACGAGCATGGCAGCTCGTCCTCTTGGCCTTCGGCATCGACAAGATCGCGCTCCGCTTGCTGCCAGTTTCGACAATGCACCGCCACACACGCCGACAGCAGGGCGAGCTGCGGCCCAGACAGACCGTCGGCCCTTGCTTGCAGGCTCTCGATCCAAGCCCCCGCCTCTTGGGACATGTCGAGAGCCAGGTAGACGTCCACAGCCGCATCCACCAGGGTCGAACTATCGGAGGGCGGTACTCGACAGGCTGCCGAAAATCCCTGCATCAACTTTCGGGCTGGCGCTTGCCTGCCGAGTCTCTGCAGGCAAGCGGCCCGCAAAACCACCGCCGCCGGTTGCTGCAAGCGTTTCGAGCAATCGAGTGCCGCTTGCCAATGTCCCAGGAAATGAAGCTCGCGAGCCCGATCCAATCTGTTGCCATCCCCACCGTTGGAGCTTGCACCGTCAGGCTGCCCCCTCCAGAAGCCCTGCGCATCCTCACTCATCAGCAACTGCTGAAGCTCGGCGAAATTGCTGCTGCTCTCGAGCACTCGAGCCACGAAGACGCTACGCCCGGCCACCAGAAGTCGCTCGCCCGCATCAGTGATTGATCGCGCCGCCAGCATCCCTCGCGCGGTCGAGAAGGTTGGCTGCCAGAGAAACGTGCCAGCGTCCAGCAGTTGGGTCACAAGCCGATCGACAGGCACGTGCCAGGGGTATCGCCGCCATCTTTGCAGCAGACGGTCGGCCAGACCCTTGGCCTGCCCCTTGCCGACCACACGGCCCGATGCATGGAAGAGCTCTTCCACCAGTCTTGCCAGCCTCGCCTGCGGTGGCTCGGTGTCGAGACCTGGCACGCCGAGCGCGCCACAGATCAGACCCGTACCGTCGAGCTTCAACTCGTTCCACTTGGATTCGAGGCGCCACTGAACCGACGCCAGATGTGACATGAGAGCCGCCCCCTGCAGGACTACCGCGATCCGCCCTCTGTCGGTCAGACGAACCTCTCCTATGGCGCTGGCGGGTCTCGATTCAAGGGCAGGATGGTCGATTCTGAGGCTGACACTGCCGTCCCTCATGAATCCAGCAGCTCGTCCAGGTCTTTCCAGAACCCGGGGTAGGACTTGGCAACGACCTCGGGTGTGTCGACCACGACACCCGGCCTCCGCAAACCACAGACGGCCAGGCTCATAGCCACACGATGATCACCATGGGTGGCGACCACCACCCGGTCGTCTGGGACTCTGTTCCCAGACCAGGAACCCTCGATTTCCAGGCCGTCTCGTCGCTCCACGACGGCTGCTCCCAGTCGGACGAGCTCCGAAGACATGGCTGCCAAGCGATCGCTCTCCTTGATTCGCAGATGACCGACATTGCGGATTACAGTCCGCCCGGAGGCAAATGGAGCCAGCGCCGCCAGAGTCGGTACCTGATCGGGCATATCAGCGAGATCGACCTCGAGACCGCTCAATGCCAAGCCCGCCCGGACCTCTACCCCGCTCTCGCGCCACTCCACCTGAGCGCCCATGCTGGCGAGGATTTCCAGGAACCGGCGGTCGCCCTGCGCAGAATCTCTGCCAAGTCTCTCCAGGAGCACGTTGCCCCCTGTCAGTACGGCAGCGGCTGCAGGGTAGGCCGCAGCCGAATAGTCGCCTTCCACCACAAAACGGTCCAGGCTGAGGGGTGAGGGCTCCACCCGAAAGGTCTTGCTATCGCGTTGGGCCTCGATTTGGCCGCCCCAAGACTCCAGAATCTCACCGGTCAAATCCAAATAGGGCACGGAAACCGGTGAGTCGAGTCGCAGCAGGAGTGAGCTGCGGGCCTGCGTCGCGACCATCAGTAATGCGGAAGCGAACTGACTCGACAAGCTGGCATCGAGCTCGACAGCGCCGCCATCCAGCTGACCACCGGAGATCAACAGCGGCGCGAAGCCTTCGCTCTCCATGTACTCGATCCGTGCCCCGAGGGTCCGCAGAGCCTCCACAAGTGGACCCACAGTTCGCTCGTGCAAACGCTTGCTACCCATCAGCCGCCACTCACCCGGAAGGCTCGAGAGAGCCGCCGTCAGAAATCGCAGCATGGTGCCGTTGTTGCCACACCAGATCTCGGCCCCGTCGGGAGGATCGGTTGGACGCAGCGTCAACCGATCTTCACGAAGATCGCTTTCGAGCCCGAGTGTGTTGAGCGCTGCCAGAAACAGCTCGGTATCCTCAGCCAGCAACGGGTGCTCAATAATGACTGGACGTCTGGAGAGCAACGCCAGGTTGAGGGCTCTTTGCGTGATGCTCTTCGAAGGCGGAGGCTGCAGGCGCCCCCTGATCACCCGATGGGTGGGGATTTCGTAGCCGCCCATAGCCGTCGTTGGGCCCGAATTCACGTCAATTCCCCGCCTTCGCCAAAACACTCCACGCGATGGCCCCGAAACCAGGCGTCGAGAACCACGATCTCGCCGTTTGCGACCTGCCATTGTCTGGGTTCGTGATAATGACCCAATAACAGAACATCGAAGCCTTCCTGAAGTCTTTGCTCTGCATAATCGCGAATGACAGCTTCCGGAATCGTGCTCTTGTGTTTGAAGTTTGTCTTCGCAAGTTGCCTCTCCGTTACACCTACCAGCCAACTAGCCATGGCCCGAGGCAGATGGAGCATGCAGAAACGGCTCACAGCGCTCTTTGAAAGGCGGTTCCAGAATCGATAAAGGTAGTCCCGATCATTGAGTCCATCGCCGTGCATTGCCAGATAGCGGCGACCACCGACTGTAAAGTGAATCTCGGTGGCGACATGGTCGAATAGGCCGGCGTAGCTCCCTTCGCCGATAAAGAAATCGCGATTGCCTTCGACATAATCCACGCGAATCCCCTGCTGACGCAGTTCCATCAGGACTGCTACTACGGCTTTCACCTCGGGGGTTTCGTAGCGCTTGGCTCCGACCCAGACGTGGAAAAGATCGCCCAGCAACACCAGGTGACGGCATCCCTGCCCCCGCAAGCCCCGCAACTGTTCGATCAGCGTCGTGGCCGAACCTCCCGGTCCCCCGAGATGTGCATCGGCAATGACTGCAACAGACATCTTGGATCTGGCGCCTGGGAATCAGGAGATCGAGAGCTTGGGCGCCTGCTTCTTGTCGACCTCGATCTCTACGGCGTCGGCAACGGCCTTGAAGGCCTCCGAGTGCTTACCGTCGGTCTGGGAAACGACAATGGGCTCACCGGCGTCGCCGCCAGCGACGATCGCTGGATCCAACGGGATACGGCCGAGAAAAGCGCAGCCCAGGATCTCCGAGGTCCGCTCGCCCCCGCCACGCTTGAAGATGTCGGTTTCCTCGCCACAGTGGGGGCAGACAAAGGTCGACATGTTCTCGATGATCCCCACCACGGGTACAGCGACCTTTTCAAACATGGCCAGCCCCTTGCGAGCGTCGATCAGCGCGATGTCCTGGGGAGTTGTCACAATGACGACTCCCGACAAGGGAACCCGCTGACTGAGGGTCAGCTGCGCATCGCCTGTTCCCGGGGGCAGGTCCACGATCAGGTAGTCCAATGGGCCCCAGTCCACATCACCCAGCATCTGCTCGACCGCTCGCATCACCATCGGGCCGCGCCAGATCACGGGTGTGTCCACGTCGAGGAGAAAGCCGAGGGACATGAGTCGGATGCCATACTTCTCGAACGGCTGTATGCGGTCACCTTGGACCACGGGCCGGCCCGAGACACCGAACATCATAGGTACCGACGGACCGTAGATATCGGCATCCAGCAACCCGACCCGATTCCCCTGACGACCCAGTGTGACTGCCAGGTTTGCGGCGACAGTGGATTTGCCAACTCCACCCTTGCCACTAGCCACGGCAACAACGTGCTGGACACCGGGAATCAAGTCGGAAGACTGGGAGACCGCCTGCTGGGCCGCTGACACGGGTGCCTCGAAATGCAGATTGACTTCGACGTTCGGTGCCAGGCCGGCCTCTTTGACGATCCTCTCGACCTCCCCTCTGACCTGCTGTGCCAACTGTTGATTGTGCGACGTGATCGAAAGCTCGATCTGGATCCGATCCTCATCGGCGACGACGCGATCGACAAATCCAAACGACACAATGTCCCGGGACATGCCCGGGAATTGGACATTCTGGAGCAGACCCCAGACCCTTTTCTCTTGTTCTGCAGACATGGTTTCTCCCTGTCACCCTTCAAGTACCGCCAGCGAAGCGATTTCCTGTCTTACGGTTTCGGCCAGCTCGTCTTTCAATCGCACGTTGAAATCGCTGATGTCGATGGGCCGGCCATAGTTGACCGTGATTGTACCTGGGGTCACCTTCCGGCTGCCCCGCTTGCGCACCTGCAGCGTCCCCTGGATCCCGGCCGGCACGATGGCGGCACCGCTCTTGAGAGCCAGCAGGAAGCCGCCACGTTCAAAGGGCAGGAGCTGGCCGTCGAGCGACCGCGTCCCCTCGGGAAAGATCACCGTCGACCTTCCCTGTTCCAGGTTGCGAACCGCCGCCTCAAAGCCCTTTCTTGCCTGGCTCCGATCCTCCCGATCGATGCTGACGAACCCGCCCGCTTTCAGCGCCCAGCCGAAGATGGGGATCCGAAACAGACTCTGCTTGGCGAAAAAGAAAGCCGGCACGGGCAAGCTGGCGATCAAGGCCGGGATGTCATACAGGCTCTGATGATTGGGCATGAATACATAGCACCCGGTGGATTCAATAACTGCTGCATTCGACACCTGCAATCGCAGGCCGCTAAAGGCCAGGAGTCCGCGGCTCCACAGACGGGCCATGAGAAAGACCCAGCGGCCACGGGGAGGCACCCAGGAGAAGAGAATCGACAGAGTGGCGAAAATCAGAGACCCCACGATGATGAACAAATTGCCGCCCAGCGTTGCCAGGACAACTGCCAGCGTTCGCGGAGCGCTCTCTGGCTTTGCAGAGTTGGTGGACAAACGAGTCACGCTTCCGATTCCGGTTCCCTTGCTACAATCTCGATCGGCTTCGAGGAGGGGCTATTGTACCCTCGGCTCCGACCCTGATCTGCCGGCTGCTCAGGTTGGCGCGATCTGAGAATCCGCGATCTCATCGACCATGAGTTTTGCCCGACTGCTGTCTCGTCCTCTGGCCTATTGCGGCCGCATGGCCACTCTGGGTGGGCAGGCCCTGCGAGCCATGGTCACACCGCCCTATGATTTTGATGCCTGGCTCGCCGAAATGGAACAGATCGGGGTCCGTTCGTTCGGTGTTGCAGCGATCACCACCGTGTTCACAGGAATGGTTCTGGCGCTTCAGACTTCCTACAGCCTCCCTTCCATCGGGGTCAAGTACTACATCGGCACCGTGGTGTCCAAGTCCCTGGTGAGGGAGTTGGGACCGGTGTTGATCGCTCTCATTGTGGGAGGGCGGGTCGGCACGGGAATGACAGCCGAGCTCGGGACCATGAAAGTCACCGAGCAGATCGACGCCATGCGATCCATGGCCGCTGATCCGGTCAAGAAGCTGGTGGCGCCAAAGTTGGCAGCCGCGCTGCTGATGTTTCCCCTGCTGACCATTCTTGGTGATGCCCTGGGCATCCTCGGCGGACTCCTGATTGCCGTCTTTCAACTCAAGATCACGGCCGGGTTCTACCTCAACGATGTCTTGACTGCTATCACCATCAACGACATTTTCAGCGGCATAGGCAAGTCGATCTTTTTTGCCTACTGGGTAGCGATCGTCGGTTGCTACAATGGCCTGGGTGCCAGCGGTGGCGCCGATGGTGTCGGTCGAGCCACGACCAATACCGTCGTCGTTACGGCAGTTCTGGTTCTTGTCACCGACTTCTTTCTAACCAAGCTCTTCTACATCCTCTTCTAGGATCTCCGCTGGAGACGACCAGTGCCAGAACCCATCTACAAGATCCGCGGCCTTTGCAAGAGATACGGACAGCGTCCCGTACTCGCCGACCTGGACTTCGATGTCTTCCGCGGCGAGTCCCTTGTCGTTCTCGGCCGATCGGGATCGGGAAAGAGCGTCACCCTTCGTCAGCTCAATGGACTCGAGAAGCCTGACCGGGGCAGCGTCGAGTTCGATGGCGAGGAGATCTCCCATCTTCGGGAACGGGACCTCTATCCGCTGCGCAAGCGGGTTGCCATGCTCTTTCAAGGGGGTGCCCTCTTCGATTCCATGACCGTCGCCGAAAACGTAGCCTTTCCGCTCATCGAGCATACGGACTTGAAGGACACGGAGATCGCCGACACCGTCCGTAATAAACTGGAAATGGTGCGGTTGAAAGGGATAGAGGACAAGCTTCCAGCGGACCTTTCCGGCGGCATGAAGAAACGGGTTGCCCTGGCTCGCTCCATGGCCCTCGACCCGGAAGTCGTGCTATTCGACGAACCCACCACCGGCCTTGATCCAATGACCTCCGCCACGATCGCCCATCTCATGCGCTCGACACAGAGGGACTTGCATGCGACTTCTGTCGTGGTCACACACGACATCGCTCTGGCGCGCCTGGTGGGCGACAGGGTGGCCTTCCTGACCGAGGGTCGATTCAGCTTTCTCGGCACGTGGGAGGAGGCCGATCGGAGCCCAGACCCCCTGCTGGCCAACTTTCTAGCTGGCTGTGAGGAGGACGAGAATGCTGCGTGAGGTCAAGGTGGGCCTGTTCGTGATCATGGCCTTTGTCGTCCTGGGTGTTGGCGTTTTTCTGGTCAGTGAACGCCGCAACCTCTTCACCTTGAAGAACAGCTATTCGATCGAGTTCCAAACAGTGAGCGGTCTGGCCCAGGGAAGCCCGGTACAACTGGATGGCGTCGGTGTGGGAAGTATCCAGAGTATCGTCTTGCCAGAACAGGTGAAACACAAGATGCTGACCGTGTGGATCACAGCCGATCGTCGCTACGCCGAGCGCATTCGCGAAGACTCCCTGGCGATGATCAAGACGTTGGGCCTGTTGGGAGACAAGTACATCGATATCTCGTCTGGCACCACCAACGCCCAGGTCATCCCGGCGGGGGGCAACATTCCGGCCGCCCCACCCACTGATGTCGATCGCCTGATTGCCACCGGTGGCGATGCCATGGGCAATTTCGTGGCCATCTCCTATTCTCTGCGCCACATCCTGGAGAGAATGGAGGCGGGAGAAGGGATCCTCGGTGAGCTCACCACCGACAGCGAGGCGGGAAAGCGGGCCAAGGACACCTTGCTCGACGTCCTCGAGTCGATGCGGTCCATTACCGAGCAAGTGCAAAGCGGGGAAGGAACACTGGCACGATTGCTCAACGACGACACGCTGGTGACCAAACTCGAGGGGTCCATCGGACATTTGGATGGTTTGCTAACCGATTTGCGGGAAGGAGATGGAGCTCTTCCGGCCCTCCTCTATGATCCCGAGACTCGGGAGAAGGTCGAGCTGCTGCTGAGTGGCTTCCAGAAAACCAGTGACCACCTGGCAGACCTCACCGGTGCCATTCGGAGTGGAGACGGTCTGCTCGGCCGGCTAATCAGCGACGACGACTACGCCAAGCAACTTACCGAGGAGCTGCAGCAGCTTCTGCACAATCTCAACGTGGTCTCAAACCGGATTGCTCAATCCGAGGGTACCCTGGGACTGCTGATCTCGGATCCCCAGATCTACGAGGCAATGAACGATATTATTGTCGGGATCGATGAGTCCTCCATGCTGCGTTGGCTCGTCAGAAACAGGCAGAAGAAGGGAATCGAGAAACGACACGAAGCCGAGCAAGGTCAACTCGAGGAGTCGGCGCCCACCACCGAAGAAGACGCCAGCGTAGGCGATCCCGGTTGATCGTTGGACCCACCCGATGAAGCAGTCTTGCCTGTGGAGCCAGGCAAGGCGCCGGCAAGCAGTCGAGGGAGAGTGCGAACATGACATCTCATGTCCTAGTGACCGGCGGGGCCGGTTTTATCGGTAGCCACCTTACCCGTCGGCTGCTGGAGCGCGGTGACCGCGTGACCGTGTTCGATGACTTCAACGACTTCTACGATCCGGCTTTGAAGCGGGCCAACGTGGCCCCGTTTCTGGAGCGGTCGGACTACAGACTGGTCGAGGGAGACATCCGCGATACAGGCTTGGTGGATGAGCTGTTCGATAAGAGCAGCTTCGACATCGTGGTGCATCTCGCAGCCAGAGCCGGTGTCCGCCCGAGTCTCGAGGAGCCCATCCTCTACGAAGACACGAACTGTATCGGTACCCTTCGTCTGCTGGAGGCCGCCCGTCGATCCGGACCAGACAAGTTCATCTTTGGATCGTCTTCATCGGTCTACGGCATCAACGAGAAGGTCCCGTTCTCCGAGAGCGACGAGGTCAACCAGCCAATCAGCCCGTACGCCACGACCAAACGATCCGGTGAGCTGCTCTGTTACAACTACCACCATCTCTATGGCATGCGCACTGCCTGTTTGCGCTTCTTCACCGTTTATGGACCGGCACAGCGGCCCGAAATGGCCATCCACAAATTCACCAATCTGCTGGCCAACGGCAAGGCCATCTCCATGTATGGCGACGGCAGCAGCCGGCGAGACTACACCTTTGTCGACGACATCATCGATGGCGTGATCGCCAGTATGGATCTGGCACCGCCCTTCGAGATTCTCAACCTCGGCGGGGCTGAAACAACAGCTCTCTCGGAT
>Ga0255052_10002878_pt1 | contig 12176 bp, 11 predicted proteins | sample JV7_2_21_MG_FD_188632 | JGI IMG/M metagenome (GOLD analysis project Ga0255052, IMG submission 188632) | Seawater microbial communities from Jervis Inlet, British Columbia, Canada - JV7_2_21 | ecosystem: Environmental > Aquatic > Marine > Inlet | place: Canada: British Columbia | collected... | reverse complement strand
ATTTTAATTTTGTCTCCATCGTTGCTCTTCGATAAGTGCTGAACATTGACGCCCTCTTCAGGGATCTCGATGAGATCGGCCTGACCACCTGGAAGGATGCGCTGGCGCCACTCCTTAAGGAGCGCGTGTCAGACAATACGCACGGCAATATTGCGCAGTGGAGAGAAATCGTCCGTCAGCTTCCGGCCACGAAATGTGCATCGGCAACAGAAGATGAGAGCGCAGTCATCATTTCCGGCGGCGAAATATCGCCCAAAGAGATCAGCCGCATCCGAAAATTGTTGCAAGACCTGACGCCATGGCGCAAAGGTCCCTTCAAGGTTCATGGCATCGATCTCGATTCGGAATGGCGTTCCGACATGAAGTGGAATCGGATCAGAAATTCGATTGAACCGCTCGACGGACGCAATATTCTCGATGTCGGTTGTGGCGATGGTTACTACGCGTTTCGAATGAAAAACGCCGGTGCGGCGCGAGTCATCGGGATCGACCCGACGCTGCTGTTCGTCTGTCAGTTTCTGGCCCTGAAGAAAATGTCAGGCACGACGTCTGTTCACGTGCTGCCACTCCGACTGCATGAATTGCCGCCGGAACCGAAGTCTTTCGACACGACATTTTCGATGGGCGTGCTTTATCACCAGCGGGATCCGGCCGGCCACCTGAAGCAACTCCGGGACACGTTGCGGCCCGGCGGCGAACTCGTTCTGGAAACCCTGGTTCTGCCCGGCGATGAGCCGGCGGTTGTGCAGCCAGAGGGTCGCTACGCACGAATGCGTAATGTCTGGCACCTGCCAACGGTGCCGACACTCGAAACCTGGTTGCAGGAAGCCGGCCTGCGCAACATTCGGGTCGCGGATATATCGAATACAACGGTGGATGAGCAGAGGACCACGCCATGGATGCCATTCGAGTCACTGGCAGAATCGCTCGATCCGGATGATTCCTCGCTCACGATCGAGGGCTTGCCAGCACCGACCCGGGCGGTTCTAACCTGTAACACACTACGAAAAAACTTGACTCAGGGTTCGTAGTTTTTTAAATTTCTGTCCAAACAGAAATAAGAGAATCCAATGAACATGTCACCTGCCGTTGAAAAGTACGTTCTCCACTGGGGAGAGATGGGCACACGTTGGGGCACCAACCGGACGGTCGCACAAATCCAGGCGCTACTGTACCTGTCGCCCAGGCCGCTCCGGGCAGATGAAATAGTCGAATTGTTGTCAGTAGCGAGATCGAACGTCAGCACAAGCATCCGGGAGTTACAAAGCTACGGGATCGTCAAGATGACGCATATGCTCGGCGACCGGCGCGATTATTTCGAATGCCTGAGCGACGTATGGGAACTGTTTCGGGTCATCCTCGAACAGCGAAAACAGCGGGAATTGAATCCGACATTGTTGATGCTGAAAGATGTCGCGGTTGAAGTGGACGAGGAGGATCAGACTGATCCGGTCACGAAAGAGCGAATTCAGAACATGCTGAAGTTTATCGAGAGCACGAGTGACTGGTACGACAAGATTCAGTCCGTGCCGACTCCAACGCTGCAAAAACTGATGAAACTTGGCAGTGGTATTACAGGTGCCTTGAAGAAGTAGTCGATGTCAGGCGATCGGGAAATCCTGCTGGTCTACGACAAGGAATGCCCCGCTTGTAATTTTTATTGCCGACTGGCACGAATTCGCGAGACCGTCGGTGAACTCAGGCTTGTTGACGCCCGCGTCGCCAGCCCGGCCATGGAAGAAATCACAGCAACCGGACTTGATATTGATCAGGGCATGGCTTTGATTGTCGGCAGCGAGATGTACTACGGCGCCGATGCGCTACACCGGCTTGCAATGCTCAGTACGAGAACCGGCGTTTTTAATCGCCTGTCCTATCACTTGTTCCGATCGAAACGTATTTCCAGGGTTTTGTATCCAGTATTGCGAACATGCAGGAATTTGTTGCTGAGGGTATTGCGCAAGACGAAGATCAACAATCTCAACGTCGCTGGCAACAGCAGGTTTTGATCAGGACGCCAGCGGACGACTTAGTCGGGCGTGGGTTTGCAACCGGGAACCAATTCGATCTGCTCACTGGCAGATGCTCGCAGGAACCACACGGCACTTGCTGAAGTCGTCGCTGCTGGGCCACCGTGTATTGCTCCGGGCGGTCGGTGAAAGTATCCGCCAGACAGATATTCATAAGTAGCCGCCTCACCGGCGACGCACTCGGTGTCGACAACACTGCCAGACAACAGATAGCCTTCCAGTGTCTGCGAAGAATATTGCCAGCTCTGGTTTGCTCCGGAATCGACCTTCAGAAGCCAGGTCCTTGCACCGCTGCCAGGGTCCGCGCGCAGCTCCTTGATCGACAGTCCATCGCTGCCGAAATCAAAAATCGGCGATTCCCAGCCAAGCAAATTGCTGTTGGTAATCAGTGGTGTCTGGATGACGGACTTGTCATTCGCGGTATCAAGGAAATACAGAATCAACGCGCCGTTATCCGACCGCATCGGCAGGCCTGTTGACCCCGGCGGAACGTATGCGTAGCCACCCTCTGTCAGCGCATATTCCCCAAGGCGAAGTTCGCCTGCCAAAACGAAGACCTCGACACTCAGGCCAGGTGACGCCCCACTTGAAAATTCCCAGTCGGCAGGTATCTGAATTCGGGTACTCGAGCGCCTCGTGCGAGCATCGCCGGCAAGTTGCTTCGCCCTCACGCCAGGCAGACCGGCGACGAACGCATCAGGAAGATCATCGACGGCAATAAATGCCGGATAAGGCACCGACGGTGGCCCCGAAATGCACCCCGACACCAGCAATATTATTGCCACCACGAAAACCGACAACCTACGTCCAAGGTCAGACTTCATTTTGTATCCATAGTCAGTCAAGCCCGTCGAGCAGCATGTGCATAAAGATGCCGACACCGATCAGTCGGTTTTTCGGGAACTGATGCGTCGGATGAAAACTGACGTGGCAGCGCCCGGGATCGTACAGAAAAAAGCCGCCCAGAATCTGGGCGGCATATAAAGCAGGTGTGTCTCAGGCGCCAACCTGGCGTTTGTAGAATTCTCAAAACCTCATGTTTGTTTCGAATTCCATCTGCCAAATCAGCAATGCCTGTATGATGCCTGTCGGCTGATGCTAACTCGCGCTGTCCAGGCAAACGAGTCTTCATCATAACTTTGAGTGCGCGATGAGAGGTAACACGCAATCTCAATACCGAACCTTGCTCCCTGCCTGGCTGCCATGCCGGCATCGCCCGAATAACACCCCATCTCCGTGCGTACCGATGTGGTACGCGCGAATGCTACTACATCTTGTGCCCGAAGGCGAGATTTGCACTAGATATGGTCTGCTTTACAGACAAGTAGCAATTAATCCGGTTAATAACGTCCGCAACTTCCCCGGGAGCGGATCAAATTGCTCAAAACAGGTATTCTGGCGCCCGAATCGGCGATGCGAGCATCGCTTCCTCCAATTCCATACGGATTCAACAATGTCTGAAGCTTTCGCTGTGAATAAAGAAAACAAGGTTCGCCAACTTCCGGACAAGGCGAGCTACGACGCCGAAACTGTGCACAAGATTCTCGATGCTGGCATCGTTGCGCACGTCGCGTTCGTGCAAGATGGTGCACCAGTTGTCGTGCCAATGATTTACGGCAAAGAGGGAAATACTATTTATCTGCACGGCGCGCGGAAGGCGCGCGTCATTCGATTGCTTGAGCAAACTGAGCGTGCCTGTTTGAACGTGACGCTCCTCGACGGCATTGTCCTTGCCCGCTCGACATTCAACTCGTCGATGAATTACCGCTCAGTCACGGTGTTCGGCACCCCGACCCTCGTAGAGGGAAGCGAAGATAAACTGCGCGCGATGAAACTGGTCAGCGAGCACAGCATGCCGGGTCGCTGGGACGAAGTTCGCGAGTCGCATGACAAAGAAGTAAAAATGACCGGTGTCATCGCTTTGAAAATCGAATCGGCATCCGCGAAAATTTCCACAGGCAAGCCCGATGATGAGGATGAGGATTACAACATTCCGATCTGGGCTGGCGTGCTGCCCGTGACCACTTTAATCGGGTCTCCTGAAGACGACGATCGCCTGCTCCCGGATGTTTCGCCCTCGGACGCCGTGCTGGCGTTGCGAAACAGGACCCTGTAGCTCATTACGCCTCCGGCAAATGTCCGGACTTCGTCCAGAGTGTTGTCGTGCTGTCCGCGAGCAGATGCAGATCCGTGCCAACTGGAAGTCGCAGCCAGGATTCCTCGCCCAGATTCTGTTTCCCGAACGCGATCGATCCGCTGACAACCAATAGTTCGACACCGCCCTCACCAACTGCGAGTGAATAGTCACTGCCTTTTGGCAATCGCAGCATCTGCACGCACTCTGAATCAAACTCATGCAGTTTCAGGTGCGAGGTGAGACCTGCTTCGTCACGCTTCCAAAGCGCTGCATCATGAGTATCGATGGTGACTGGAATTAGATCCGCCGGATGAAATTGCCTTAGTTTGACGAGAATGCGACAACCGTCGTTGCTGAACGGGGAATGACCACTGCCTGGCGGGTTCCTTACGTAGGTACCTGTTGGATAGTCGCCATGTTCGTCCGAAAAAACGCCTTCCAGGACGAGAAACTCCTCTCCTTTGGCGTGCTCATGCCGGGAAAATGCACTGCCAGGCGCATAGCGCACAATACTTGTCGCCCGCGCAACCTCGGCTCCGATTCGATCGAGCATGATTCGATCAACGCCATTCTCCGGAGAGTGAATCCATTCCTGGTCGCCGGCAGCAACTACTGCTGGCTGTGAGAAGTCGGCGTGTATGCGCATCGTTTGATATTAACGGAACGGAGGCAAAAAAAGAGACGGCTTCAGCAGAAGCCGCCTCGATTTCCTGGCTGTGCGCCCGAACTGGCCCGTCTAGTTGACCCGGTACTGCACCTCGGCACCATAAATGCGCCCCTTGTTCAGCGGCGAGAACGTCGCGCCAGGGAAGAACGGCAACTGTGTGTCACCACCGATCGTCATCTCGTCCTTCAGGTTCTTGCCGAACAGCGAAAAGACGATGGTGTCGTCCTTGAAGCCGAAGCCCAGACGGGCATCGAACATGTCCGCCGCACGCAACTCTCCGGCGTTGTTGTCTGTATAGAAAGACGCGTCACGGTGATAGCCACTACCCTGGGCGGTAAATGTGCCCCAGGACGTGTCGCGCTGATAGATAAGTTCGCCGCCGTAAGACCATGGCGCCAAGCGCGGAATCTTGAGAGCCTTGTCTACATTATCGACCACACCGTCACCACTGATGTCGAACAACACTTCGTCGTAGTCCCCATCGACGTAACCGAGGGTCGCTTTGAGAATCAGGTTTTCAGTCAGGACGGCTGTAATTTCGGCATCGACGCCCTTTATCGTTGCATCCGCCGTATTCCTGACAAGCTGAACGACGCCGACAACCGGATCGGCGAGATTGATCTCTCGCTGCATGTTGTCGATGCTGTTTTGGAATACTGCCAGGTTTGCCCTGACCTTCCCATTGGCGAGATCTGCCTTCATTCCAACCTCAACGGATGTCTGCTCTTCCTCGTCGAATCCAGCATTCGGAATAGCAGGCGCCGTATGGCGCATGTTGTACCCGCCACTGCGGAAACCCTTCGTCCAGAATGCATAGAACTGTGTATCTTCATTCGGCATCAGCTGGACACCAATTTTCGGCGTGAAGTTGTCCCAGTCTCTTGAATCGACGAAATCGTGGGTTGGGCAGCCACCATCCAGAGTGCAAAGATTGAGCGGGATCGTCGCGATCTGTGCATCCTTCTCTTCCTGCGTAAATCGACCGCCAATATTAAAGGTCAGCGCGTCACTAACTTCCCAGTCCACCTGCGTGAAAAGACCTATCGTTGTCTGGTCCTGGGAGCCGCCACCGGTAATATCCAGACCCGATGGCGGTACGGCGGCCGGTCCCAGCAGCCGATTCTCGAGATAGGTAAGTTCCTGGGTGAAATAGTACAGGCCGCTGGTCACTACCAGGTTATCGAACCTGCCTGAATACCGAAGTTCGTTAGACAGCTGGTTCTGATCTGTTTCGGCCGGGGCGTGAAACAGAAATACCGGTGTCGAGTCGATATCTCCCATTGTCGATGATTCGTATTCACGATATCCAAGAATATTCGTGATCTGGCCATCGCCAAATGCGACGTCCCAGTTCGCCTCAAGTATGACGTTGGTCCACGCGTTGTCGTAGAAGCCTTCCTCGTCGACGGCGAAATCGAACCCGTCTTCATCGTACTGACCGGCGCAAACGCCGGGGAAAGCAAAGGCGATACATCCACCGTTGTGTGACGCAGGACCATCGCCATCAGATTCGCCGTGCTCGACGCGAACAATGACATCGAACGAATCGTTCACATCGACTGAAAGCGCACTGCGTATCATGGTCGTATCCGCTTTGCCGAAGTTGCTGTTGCCATTGGCGAGATTGGTATGCCAGCCGCCATCGTTGTTGTTGTAGGCGGCGATCTTGAAGCCAACCGAATCGCTTATTGGCCAGGCCGCGACAGCCGAGAGGTAGCGGTTGTCGCCGGTTTCAAATGCCGCCCTGCCGTTGAAAGTGAATTCATCCGTCGGACTGGTTGTATTCAGGACGACAGCGCCACCTGTTACGTTGCGCCCAAAAAGCAGGCCCTGCGGTCCGCGCAGAATTTCGACACGTTCGATATCAAACATGTCGAGCACGACGCCAGCGTTCAACCCGTAATACATGCCGTCAATAAACACGCCGACCGTCGGATCGATGGAAGGAATCGAGCTGTTGATGCCAAGGCCTCGAATCGAGAAGTTTGCGGTTCCGCGAGTGGTCCCGATGTCTTCGAGTTGCACGCTCGGCGCGCTGAAGCCAAGCGCCTTCAGATCGCGAATATGCATGGCGTCGAGCTGATTGGCGTTGTATGCGGTTACGGCAACAGCCGCGTCCTGCGCCGCTATGCCGCCGACACGTTTCGTCGCCGTGACAATGATTTCTTCCAGCAAGGCCTCGCCCAGGTCCTGTGCCTGACCAATACCACTGAAAGCCATTGAGGCAAGTGCAACGACGGTCAAAGCGCCGTGCCTGTGTTGATTTTGAGTGTGCATAACCGTGTCCCCGGAATGAAGTCAACTGATCTGCTGCACTGTTGTTGAGATTACAACAAGCTGGGGAAGACTCTCGTCCGCACCAGCACATCAGATCCCGACTTGTATAGTACTGAATTCAATCAATTAATGGTATGCGTAGATAACGCGCCAGCGTTGAAAGCAGTGCTCTCACAACCTTCTTGTCGTAGAAACACCACAAATGGCGCGATAATCGGTGTCTCGATGCCGAAACTAGCCGTTATGGGGAAACTGGCTGTGTTCCAGTTCCAGCCTCAGCAGCGCCTCTTTCGTCGGGATTCCACCACCAAATCCGGTCAGGTCTCCGCTGGCACCAATGACCCTGTGGCAGGGAATGATGATCGGCAACGGGTTTCGGCCGTTTGCCGCGCCAACCGCCCTGACTGCTTTGGGCCGGCCAATTCGGCTTGCAATGTCGCCGTAGGATACCGTTGTGCCATAAGGGATCTTCTGCAGCTCCACCAGAACCTGGAGCTGAAATTCCGTACCGGTAGGCCTGAGTGGCAGATCGAAGGTCTTTCGCTTGCCGGCAAAGTACGCGGTCAGCTGTTCCCGTGCTGCGACAAACGGTTTTTCAGAGAAGATCCAGTCGGATTCCGGTTCAAGTCTCATTGACCCTTCCGGAAACCCGATCAGGCAAAGCGCCTCTTCTTCACCGGCGAGCAGCAGGTCCCCGATGGGTGTTTCAAGGTAGCAGTAGTACATCAATCTATCCTCCGGAGCCCGGTAACGAGCTCCACAAAAGCATGGCGGCATACGCACGCCACGGCCGCCATTCTTCGGCCAGGGTTTCTAATTCTTTGGGTGTCACTCGGTCCGGATATCGAACCGCTTTGATCAATCCGAGATCGCTCGCCGGGAAAGCATCCGGATTCTTGAGCACCCGCATAGCGACGTACTGTGCAGTCCAGTCGCCGATTCCACGTACGGACTTCAGGGAATCACAAAATTCGACGGGATCCTGCGCAGCATCAAAATGAACATCTCCAAGAAGCACGGCTTTGGCAACCCCGCGGATCGTCTTGGCGCGACTGGTGACAAGCCCTAAGTTATTCAGTCGTGCGCGGGCTAGTCGTTCCGGTGTTGGAAAAATTCGGCTGAGTTCTGACTGGTTTTGATCCGTATCGAGCTTCAGCGGCTCGCCATAACGGGTCGCAATCCGACCGGCGATAGTCGTAGCGGCTTTGACAGATATTTGCTGCCCGAGAATGGCACGAATGGTTAGCTCAAAACCATCCCAGGCGCCCGGCACTCTGATCCCGGGGAAACTCCGCGATAGTTTACGGAGCGCTTTGTCCCTGCCAAGCGTCATTCCAATCTCGCCCACCGGTGCGTCGAGGTCGAATACCTCACGCGCGGACTGCACAGTCTCGAACAGTGAATTTGTATTGACGCTCGCCAGCGTCAACGATAAATAGCCGTCACGAGAGTCCGGTCGAATCTCTACGATGCCATGATCGCCATTCGTCGAAAGCGTTCGCCTGTACGACTGTTCCGAGACAAGCTCGACCCCAGGCGTGGCGCGTCCGGCGAAAAAAGTGAGCATGCCCTGCCAGTCAAACGGCAACCGGTACGGCAACCGCACCGTCAGCGAAGCTTTACTGCCGGCAAGTTCGGATTCCTCCCCTGCCCGGCGCAGCTCACGTGGCGGCCGGCCATAGGTCCTCTGAAATGCATCGTTAAACCGCCGAATGCTGCCGTAGCCGGCTGCAGATGAGATGTGCCGCATCGGCAACGTGGTTTCATCGATGAGTCGCTTCGCGAAATGCAGTCTTTGTGTGTGGGCAACTGCCAATGGCGATGCGCCAAGATGCTTGCTGAACAAGCGACGCAGATGGCGACTGGTTACACCCAGTCGGTCAGCCAGCGACTCCACGCTTCCATCGTCCAGTGCACCACCGGAAATCAGTCTGAGGCCTCTTCGGACCGTGGTTGAAGTGCCACTCCAGGCAGGCGTGCCTGGCGCACATTCAGGACGGCATCGCAGGCAAGGTCGGAAACCAGCCTCCCCAGCCGCTGCCGCGCTGGGATAAAACGCGACGTTTTCGCTTTTCGGTGCGTTGGCCGGGCAGATGGGACGACAATAGATGCCGGTTGTTTTCACACCGACATAGAACTGGCCGTCAAAGCGCGCGTCTCTCGCCAATCTCGCTCGCTCGTAAACCTCGTTTTGCAACATCGTCCAACCCCTGAATCAATGAGGTCAGTATACGCCCCTGTGGACGCCAAAGTAGCCAGAATCGGACGTCTATGATTCAAGTGAATTTATTGATCAACGCCGCCTATGCACATGTATTTGATTTCAAGATAGTCATCGAGCCCGTACTTGGAACCTTCGCGGCCCTGACCGGATTCCTTGACACCGCCGAACGGCGCCATCTCGTTTGAGATGATGCCCTCGTTGATTCCTACGATGCCATATTCCAGCCCTTCCGCCACACGCCAGATCCGACCAACATCTCGCGAGAAGAAATAGCAGGCAAGACCAAACTCCGTGTCGTTAGCCATGGCGATGGCTTCTTCTTCTGTTTTGAATTTGAACAGCGGCGCCACCGGACCAAAGATTTCCTCGCGGAAAACGCGCATGCTGTCGTTGACGTTTGTGAGCACCGTTGGCTCAATAAAACAGCTGCCGAGATCCGATCGGTTACCACCAACAGCGACGTTGGCGCCGTTTGCAACCGCATCGTCAATAAACTCGAGCACGTCATTCGCCGCGCCCTCAGTAATCAGCGGGCCCATCACGACGCCATCCGCTGTGCCCTCACCTATCTTAAGCTCGGCGGTCGCAGCGACAAGCCGCTCGACGAACTGATCGTAGATACCTTCCTGGACCAGGATTCTGTTGGCACACACGCACGTCTGGCCTGCGTTGCGAAATTTGCAAATAATCGCGTTGGCGACAGCGGAATCCAGATCCGCATCATCAAAGACAATGAAGGGTGCATTGCCGCCCAGCTCCATGGACGTTCGCTTAACGGTTTCAGAACACGCCGCCATCAGTTTCTTGCCGACAGGCGTGGAGCCGGTGAAGGTCAGCTTGCGAACGACAGGATTCGAAGTCATTTCGTTGCCGATCTCCGATGTTCGTCCCGCTACGATATTGATGACGCCAGCTGGTACACCCGCCCTTTCTGCCAATTCGACGAACGCAAGTGCGGATAACGGCGTTGCGCTCGCGGGCTTGCAAACCACCGTGCAACCCGCGGCAAGCGCCGGCGCAATTTTTCTGGTCAGCATGGCGTTAGGGAAATTCCACGGCGTAATACAGGCGACAACCCCGACAGGCTGCTTGATCACTACGATGCGTTTGTCACCAGAGGGCGCCGGAATGGTGTCGCCGTATATGCGCTTTGCCTCTTCTGCAAACCACTCGATGTAATTGGCGCCATAAGCTATTTCGCCGCGCGCTTCGGCCAGCGGCTTGCCCTGTTCTGCAGTGAGGATCTGCGCGAGATCCTCCTGAGCATTCATCATCAGGTTGAACCATTTCCGCAATGTTGCTGTGCGCTCTTTGGCGCTCCGCGCGCGCCAACTTATCATCGCGGCCCCGGCAGCTTCGATCGCCCGCTTTGTTTCAGCGGTGCCACAGGAGGCCACTTCTGCGATGGATTCTCCGTTGGCCGGGTTTGTTACGGAAAACGTGCTGCCATCATCACTATCGACCCATTGCCCATCGATATAGGCCTGATTTTTCAACAGGGTTTTGTCGGATATCTGCATGCTCACTTAAGTTGGCTCCTGTCTGATGCATCCTCACAATCCGGTGAAGGAGCATAAAGACTAACCGGAGCAGCATCAATGGCTACGATTGCATTCCGTTACGCGGGACGATGAGAGTCCCGGTTGCTGCCCGGGGCTCTTCCGGTCACATCGTGTCAGGCTGCCTGATCCTGGCACTCAGTCAACCAGTCGTCCAGGTCATCAGCACCGCCAATAAGTCGTCCATTAACAAACACCTGAGGTACGGTCGTCGAGGCACTGACCGCTCGCAGCGTACGGTCCGAAAAGTCCTTGTTCAGCTCGAGTGCTTCGAAATCGATTCCAGCAGTGCGCAGCATGGCTTTGGCACGTTCGCAGTGCGGGCAACCAGGACGTGAGAATACGGCTACATCCAACGGCGCTGCCCCAGCCGGTGCGACATAGCCAAGCATCGTATCCGCGTCAGACACGTCGAACGGATCACCCGGCTTTTCCGGCTCGATAAACATCTTTTCGATGATTCCGTCTCGAACCAGCATCGAGTAGCGCCAGGAGCGCTTGCCGAAACCAAGGTCTTCTTTGTCGACGAGCATGCCCATACCTTCCGTGAAAGCGCCGTTGCCGTCAGGAATGAAACTTATCCCGTCTGCATGCTGTGTCTCTTTCCACTCGTTCATGACGAACGCGTCATTGACCGACATGCAAACAACGTCGTCAATACCGAGCTTTCTGAAGATCGGTGCCAACTGGTTGAAGCGTGGAACATGTGAAGACGAACAGGTCGGCGTGAACGCACCAGGCAGCGAAAATACAATGACTGACTTTCCGGCGAATACATCTTCACTCGTCAGGTCCTTCCAATCACTATTTGTGCGTGTCCTGAACGTTACGCTCGGCACACGCTTTCCTTCTCTCAATTCAAACATCGTTTTCTCCGATTTGGGTAAACATCGAGGTCAGGATAGGCCTGAATGATCGATTAATAAATCAGGATTTTAGTGTCGTATTGATCGGTTTTTCCGATTATTATAAATCCTGCCATGATATACCCAACGATCAAACAACTTCGCTACTTCGTCAGCCTGTGTGACGAAGAGCACTTTGGGCGGGCGGCCACTCTATCCTTTGTGTCTCAGTCGGCGTTTAGCGCCGCCATTCAGAATCTTGAAGCCGCCCTTGATATTCAGCTCGTCGACAGAACCAACCGGCAAGTCACCATCACGGCGACGGGGCAGGAGATTGCAACCCAGGCGCGACTTTGCCTGCGCGATGTGGAAAGCCTTGTAGAAATGGCAGGCCAAAGGCGAGCGCCGCTATCGGGCCCTCTAAGGATGGGTGTCAT
>Ga0255052_10002877_pt1 | contig 12176 bp, 9 predicted proteins | sample JV7_2_21_MG_FD_188632 | JGI IMG/M metagenome (GOLD analysis project Ga0255052, IMG submission 188632) | Seawater microbial communities from Jervis Inlet, British Columbia, Canada - JV7_2_21 | ecosystem: Environmental > Aquatic > Marine > Inlet | place: Canada: British Columbia | collected... | reverse complement strand
AGCATCCTCGTCGCCCGCTTTCCTGCGGGCCAATGCCAGCCGCATCATCGAGTCGTTGAACCCGGTGATAGGCCGTCCTTCGGGCCGAAAATCACGCAAGCGCTCATAAAGCGGCAGCGCTTCATCAATGCGGCCTGCGTCATATAAAACATAGGCTGCCGCCGCGATGACTGATTCGTTTTCCGGATCCAGTAGCATTTTTCTTTGCGTTGCCTGGATGGCGTCATTGAAACGCCCTTCGGCGACATCGACCATGTAAGCCAGACCATCGTTGATGCGTCGTGCCTCATCGTATTCTCCGACCCAGAGAAATCCCTCGATGACGTAGAAGTTGGTGAAGGTATCGTTAGGGTCCTCGACATACGCCTTAAGGCCCCAGGCCAGACCCTCGGCCAATCTGGCTTCGTGAGTGAGTGACAACTCAGCATGCCGCATATACCCTGACCGCAGGCTTTGTGCGAGTAACTGATCCGCCATATCGTGACCCTGTTCGACCCTTCCGGTGCCACCCAACCAACTGATGTAGTTCGAACGACCGACAATAGTCATTGGATCGGTAGCCAGGAGTCGCTTGAGGGTTGCTTCCTGCTCCTGGTATTCGCCCATGTCGCCGAGCGAAATATACAACCAGTTCATCGCGTCGCTGTAACTGGGGTTCAGCTCCAGTGCCTTTCGAGCATATTCGATGGCCGAGGTGTGATCGCCACTGTTCCTCGATAACAGCGCGAGGCCACCATGCGCGTCGGCAAGATTGGGCTCGAGTTCCAGTGCTCGTTCGTAATGCGGAATGGCTTTTCGCCTCACTTGCTCCAGAGTCAGGTCGCCATAGGACCCGGGTGAATCGAGCAGCAGGGTTGTTGCAATGGCCAGTTGCGCATGAGCCGATGCAAAGTCGTTGTCCAGACGCAAGGAACGCTCGAGGTGGCGGACCGCATCCTCCAGAGATTTCCGACCACGGCGATGGATTAACTGGCGCCCCCGGAGATAGGCTTCGTAAGCATCGGTATTGGCAGCTTTGACAATCGTGGGCTGCACCGCCTCGCCCACGGCGATATCCAGTGCAAGCTTCACTTTGAGTGCGTCGCTGATTGCTTTAGCAATTTCGTCCTGCACGGCGAAGATATCGTCGAGCTCACGGTCATAGCTGTGCGACCAGAGATGATAGCCGTCATCCGCCTTGATGAGCTGTGCCGTGATCCTGAGTTTGGTGCCGGACTTGCGAACGCTTCCCTCGAGAATGTGCGCAACATTCAAGGTGTCGGCAATTTCGGCGATGTCCTGATTCATACCCTTGAATTGAAACGATGACGTACGTGCCGCCACTCGCAGACCGGGAAACTGAGCCAGCATATTCAGGAGTTCTTCCGAGATGCCATCCGAGAAAAACTCCTGTTCGGGATCCGAACTCATATTGACGAATGGCAGCACCGCGATCGACATTTCCGGCGTAACGATGGTGCCTGGCTCTTCAGTCTGAGTGCTCGTCGTAACCAGCGTTTCTTCCTGCCCCGGGTCGATTAGAAATTTATCGTAAGCAAAGTAACCGAGTGCCAGCACCAATACGGCGATAATGGCGAGATTCAGTTTGCGCCCGGTACTTCGAGTTATGGACTCTGAGCGATCGACATCCTTTTCCTTTTTCAGGCCCTCCGGTGTGAGCTCGAAGGCCCAGGCGAATATCACCGCAAACGGAAAACCGAGCGTCACCAGCAGCAGGATGGCTTGAAACACCCAGTTCGGTGCGTCAATATTATTAAGGACGACGTCGGCTACCTGAAGAAGTAGCCAGGCGGCGACGATATAGACGAGCGCGACGCGGAAAACGTTGCGCCGCTTCAATTCGTTAAAGAGACTCGACATACTGTTCTTGCTCTCCTGGTGCCGACAGAACGATAGCATCAAATCGGCAGAAATGCCCTGTTACAGTCGTTCTTGCAAGCCGGATCGCACCTCTCTCGTCCTCCGGATTATTCCGACCGAGGTCCGATCTGCGAGACCAACAATGTCCACCTCGGGTCGAAAGCAGGAGCGCTAATAGACGGCTTGCGATACTCCTCCTCTATTCAAGATCTCGGGACGAGCGAACATAAAAAGATGCCAGGTTGCACGGTCGCTGCGTTCGATGCCGGCGACACTTCCTGGGAGAAACTCGACCAGGTGCCGATCAGGTGCTCCTGTCAATGCCTGTGACACGGTACGCGCCACGAACGGCATGTGGCCGGCGATGAGCGTGTCTTTTTTGGGGTCTTTCAACTGTCGAAGAAAAGCTTCGGGCGAGTCATTGGGTGCCAGGCCCTGCCCCTCGAAAATCTGATCGGGGGCTTCAAGCAACGGCCGGAGTAACTCTGCGGTCTCAATTGCCCGGTTCTTGCCGCTGTGCAGGATTTGTGCGACCTGGACGTTCTGGCCTGAGAGCCACGCCGTCAGCCGCTTTATATCGGCTCGCCCCTGATCACTTAAGGGTCGGTCAGGGTCGACGTCTTTGGATACGGCATCGCCGTGCTGAACGAGATAAAGCCGCATCGTTTTTTGCCGCGGCTCAGCTCACCATGTAAACGGTATCGTGTTCCCTGGCATGCTCGATCACCGTGAGTCCGATCTGGTCGCCCGGCTTGGCGACTTCCACCGCCTCATGGTCGATCTGCATCGATTCGACTTTCTGCTCGAAGTCTGAGGTGTGGCCCGCAATGTGAATGGTGTCACCCTTGTGCAGTTCGCCATCGGTGATGGAAATACCGGCCACATGTAAGTGGTTGTAGTAGTGGGTCACCGTGCCGATTTTAGTCTCAGTCATGTCACTCTCTCCAACGCACGCTGCAAATGTCTTGTACATTGATTATAGACCCTGGGTAAGGCAATTTATTCCATAAACATCCATGAGCCGTAGCCTACGACCTGGGCCATGTGCCCCGCAGTGTCGGCAGAGTTTCTGAGATCGAGGGTCTCTACCGTCATGCCATGGTGTTTGGCCGATTCAAGCAGGCCGCCGATCGGGTGACAGCCACAAGCGTCGTCAGGGCCAATGCTTTTTGCATCGAATTTTTCGATCGCCTGACAGGTCGCCTGGTCGCGCTTTTTGGCCGTATCGTAATCCAGGTAGTGGCTGAGATCGGAGCTGATAACGATCAGCGTCTCCGGCCCGCCCCAAAGCGCCTCGAGCACTTCGGCAACCGTTGCCGCTGCGGCATCTCCCACCACCAACGGCACCAGCATGAATTCATCCAGCAGTGTTTGCAGAAAGGGCAAGTGCACCTCGAGGCTGTGCTCGAAAGTATGCGTGTCATCGAAGACTTTGACCGAGGGCAATTTCAGACTGGCAATCGCTTTCTTGTCCAGTGGCACGTCACCCAACGGCGTTCTGAACACATCGGCGCCGCTCAAGGCCAGGCCACGGACCGGCACCCGGTGGCAGGGGCCCAGCAGGATCACCCGGGAGATCTGGTCCCGGTAAGGCCTGAGCCTGATGTAGGCTGACGCGGCGACAGGGCCGGAGTAGATATAACCGGCGTGTGGCACGATCAGTGCTTTGGGCCGGGATCCTTTTCCGGCCGGGGCCTCATCGAGGTATTGCTCGATGGTGGTGCTTAGTTCACCTGCGCTGCCGGGGTAGAACTGACCGGCAACCGCGGCTTCCCGGATAACGGCCATGATTGGGTTTCCTCGTATTGTCTAGTTTAGTCCCCATAGCTACCCTATATCCATCCACAGGGTTGAACCGATGAGTGCGAGCAGGGCACATAGCCTAAGAGAGACCGATTTTGCAGGCAGCGTTCCCGGCCGATATTGGCACAGGATCGACGATGGCCGGCTACAGTGCGATCTTTGTCCCAGGTTTTGCAAGTTACGCGACGGTCAGCGCGGCCTTTGCTTCGTCCGTGCTCGCCATAACGATGAAATCGTTCTGACTACCTATGGCCGCTCCAGCGGCTTTTGTGTAGACCCGATCGAAAAAAAACCGCTCGATCACTTTCTGCCCGGTACACCCGTGCTCTCTTTCGGCACCGCCGGCTGTAACCTGGCCTGCAAGTTCTGTCAGAACTGGGATATCTCCAAATCAAGAGAGTTCGACAGGCTGCAGGACAGTGCCTCGCCGGAAATGATTGCAGAAGCCGCCATCGAAACAGGCTGTCGCAGCGTTGCTTTTACTTACAACGATCCCGTCATTTTTCTCGAGTACGCCATCGACGTTGCCGAAGCCTGTCATGCGCGAGGCCTCAAGACTGTTGCCGTGACAGCCGGCTACATGACCGAGGAGCCAAGGGTCGAGTTTTACCAGCACATGGATGCCGCCAACGTCGATCTCAAAGCTTTCACCGATCGCTTTTACTGGAAAGTCTGTGGCGGGCGCCTGGAACCCGTCCTCGAGACCATCAAGTACCTGAAAGAAGAAACCGAGGTCTGGTTCGAACTCAGCAATCTCCTGATCCCCGGGGAGAATGATTCTGAAGCCGAGATCGAGGAAATGACGCAGTGGATCATGGAGAATCTGGGGCCCGACGTGCCATTACACGTCACGGCGTTTCATCCGGACTGGAAAATGATGAACAAGTCGCGCACGCCGCAGAGAACGTTGACACAAGCAAGAAAGATCGCAACGAAGAATGGCCTTCGCTATGTCTACACCGGCAACGTTCACGACTTCGAAGGCGAAAGCACGTATTGCCACCATTGCAAAGAGTTACTCATCGGCCGCGACTGGTATGAACTGTCGACGTGGAACGTATCCACTGATGATCACTCGGGCTTCTGCAACAGATGTGGCACCCGGGTCGCTGGTATCTTCGATGGTCCACCGGGTAAGTGGGGCGCCCGACGATTACCGATACGAATCGATACCGTGTAGGCAGGACTATTCAACAGCGCAGCTTGTTTCCATCAGCCCGATACGCGCATCAGATTCCTCATGTACCAGCACACATCGCGAGTCACTTAGTACGAGTCGGAAATGATCCGGCCTGCCGAGGTCGCGGCCGGTCAGATGCTTTGCTTCTATGATCAGCAAGCTGTCATTCGTCAAGGCATCATCGGCGATCGTAACGGCCCGGCCGCCGAGTGTGTTGCTGACAACATGCTGGAGTTCGGCGCGGCTTGCGGGCGTGGGGTCGATAATTTGAGCAGGTACGTCATATCGGACATCGTCTGTCTTACACGCAGATAAAAAAACGAGCGCGCCGACGACTATAATTGTGCTGACAGACCGCATTTCTATCTACGTACGATCCTGTTCTGGTGCCATGCCGATTTGGGCGCGTATCCGTCAACAGCGGACAGGTCGGATCCGGTCGATGTCTTTAATGCGCCAGGCGGCGCAAGGCCACTTGGCACCGGGCAGGTCGGGTTTTGCCGGTACGCAAGGGCGGCCGCCAGCCGGCTTTCCGCAGGATCACCGAGCGCGTGCGTAAAATCATCGGCGACCGAGCAGCCCGGCACCACGGTGCCGACTATGCCGGTCGTGTTAGTTGGCGAAAAACCGTCGGTGTAATCGCCAAAGCCCTTGTTATTTTCGCCCTTGAACTGAATCGTGAAGTAAGTTGTGCCGCAATTGTCGGTCGCAAAAAAGCCGTATGGTTTGCCACAGGTGGTAGAGCCGATCTGTATGACCTCCACATTCACGCCTTGCAGGCTGTTCATGATCGATTCGCTTGCCGAACAGGTATTCGGTCCGGAGAGAACAAAAACACGGGACAAATTCAGTGTCGGCAATGCCTGACCAGGATTAACGGAGAAACCTTGCGTTGTCGAATGGAACGGAGTCGGGGACAAGGCCTGACCGGTTATCGGATTGGTGGTCGGGTGTTTATTATTGAACACGAGATTCTCGAAGATTTGCCCGGCCGTTGGCCCGGCGCCCGCAATCATGTATGAGAATTCGCTCGCAATGTCGAGAAAACCGCCGCCGTTGTAACGCAGATCGACAACAAGATCCGAAACGCCCGTCACCCGCAGCTGATTGATAGCGTCAATTAGCCCTGATTCTGCAGTTGCGATGTGGTCATTAAACTGCATGTAACCAACATTGCCCGTTGCGGTCGGGATCGTGTCGACATTTTGCACCGGCGTCGATACCACATCGGCAGACGTCATCGAGATGGGGCGCTGCATGCCGCCCAGATCGCGAACGATGAAATCGTGCGGTTCACCAGCTTGGGATGGGAGGAGCGCGGCAATCACAGTATCAAAAGCGGCCTGGGTGTTCACATTGATCAGCTCGATGCCATCGGCAAAAAGCACCTGGGTGCCACGTGCGAGACCAACGGCTGTCGCTGGTGAATTGGCTTCGGTATATGCGACTACCACTTCTCCCGGCAGACTCTCTGAAAGAAAAATCCATTCCGCGCCGTAGCCCGCCGAGACACCCGACTGCGACAGTTGGAACCACTCATCGCTCGGAATGGTGAAATGAAACTTGTCTTTCAGCTGGCCCGATGCCGTTGTCGCTTCCGTCTTTAAAAGGTCGAAATATTCCGGCGTTGCGAAAAGCCCAGGATCCCGGTCGGTGATTTCGTTGTACCACAGGTAGGTATCGTCGCTGTATGAGCGCAGGAAATTGTTTTCATCGAGCGTCGTGCCCTGAATGTCCGGAAAAGGCTGGCCCGTGGCCGGGTTGATGCCACTTCGGGGTGCTGCACACATGGCGAAGAATGTGCCTGCATCCAGAAATACGCCCGGTGTCCAGCCGCTGCCGCCACCGTCACCGCCGTTGCCACCTGTAAAACCACCGCCACCGCCGCCACCACAGGCGGCAAGGCCCACAAGGGCCAGTAAGGAGATCAGGCGGTTGCTGGTTAGCGGTGTTGGTCGGCCCACTTTCAAGTGCGTACACCGTTGTTGAATCTGGTCATATCTCTCAGATGATACTCTCTCATCCTGCAATGGTCAGCTACGAAAATATTCAGGTCCGCATACAGGACTTATGCCGCGGCTTCACAGAAGGCGAACAGCGGCATCTGGTGCTGAATAAATTGACCGCCGAATTCGTCAAAGGCGAGACAGTCGCCCTGAGAGGCCGCAGTGGCTCGGGCAAATCCACACTCTTGAATCTCATCAGCGGCATCGATGCGCCCGACACAGGTGAAATCGAAGTCGCGGGCCTTAATATCACTGCCATGTCCGAGCGTGATCGGACCCTTTTTCGTAGGGCGCACATCGGCTTCGTGTATCAGGCCTTCAATCTGGTGCCGACTTTGACAGTGGCCGATAACGTCAGGCTGGTGCTGGAACTGAACCAGGTTGGCGAACCGGACGCATCAAATCGTGTGCGGGAATTGCTCGCGGCCGTTGGACTGGGAGATCGTGAGAGCAGCTATCCCGACGTTTTATCCGGAGGCGAACAACAACGCGTCGCCATCGCAAGGGCGCTCGCACACAGGCCTTCCTTGCTACTCGCCGACGAACCCACCGGCAATCTCGATGACAATACCGCTGAAGACGTCCTCCAGTTGCTCGACAGACTCGTAAGACAGACAAATGGCACGATGATCGTTGCCACACATAGTGCCAAGGTCGCAGCTTCTTGTGATCGTGTACTCGAGTTGCGCGACGGAAAGCTCATCGCCGGCAACGGGAAAAACTGATGCCGGTTCTCTATCGCGCCAGCTTCGGCTACCTGCTCAGGCATCCGTGGCAGCTAGGTCTGGCGCTGCTAGGTATTTGCACGGGCGTCGCCGTGATGGTTGCCGTCGATCTCGCCAATGAAAGCTCACGAAAAGCGTTTCTGCTGTCGATGGATACCGTCAACGGCAAAGCGACACACCAGATCATTGCGGGCCCCGCTGGTGTCGACGAAAACCTCTACGTGAAACTCAGAGTCGAGGAGGGCATTCGTAATATCGCACCGATCGTCGAAGGCTATATCGAGATCAAAAGCACCACGCTGCTGGTTCTCGGCGTCGATGTGTTCGCCGAACGCGAATTTCGCAACTACACGATTCCCGGCAACGATGAAAGCACTCTCGTTGGAGCGCGTCCTGGCGGGCGATCGAATGAAGACATCATCCGCCGCATACTGACGGACCCGGGTGCTGCATTGATGTCGGAGCAAACTGCGCGAGTGCTTCAACTGGAATTGGACGACTACTTCGCCGTTGCCGCCAACGGCAGAAGCTTTCCTGGCGTCCTCGTCGGCTTGATACACGGTGAAAATTCTCGCGCCCTCGACAACCTCGTCATTGTGGATATCTCAGTTGCCCAGGAGTGGCTCAGCCGGTACGGCAGGCTTACACGCATCGATGTTCGGATACCGGAAAAAGACAGTCAGGCATTCATCGACAGAATCAGGAAGCTCTTACCGGCCGAGGCCCGACTGCTGAGTGCGGAACGCCGCACGCAATCCGTGACGGAAATGAGCGCGGCTTTCATGACCAATCTCACGGCCATGAGTTTGCTGGCACTCCTGGTCGGCGTTTTCCTTATCTATAACAGCGTGGGTTTTGCGGTATTGCAGCGTCGCAGACTCATTGGCGTGCTCAGGGCTTTGGGACTGACACGGCGGCAGACCTTTCTTCTGATTCTGAACGAGGGCCTCGTACTGGGAATTGTCGGGGCAACGCTCGGTGTCGTAAGCGGGATCTGGCTGGGCGAGCAGTTGCTTGTACTGGTCTCGCGATCCATCAACGATCTTTTTTTCGTCGTCAATGTTACCGATGTGGAATTGAATCCGGCTTCAATCATCAAGGGTCTGGTCGCGGGTCTTGGCGCAACGGTAGTCGCCGCAGCCGTACCGGCAATCGAAGCGTCGTCCTTTGAGCCGCGGCTCGCATTGACACGCTCGGTGCTCGAGCGTCGCGCCGGCAGGTTGCTGCCGATCATCGCCGTGGTCGGAATCGGCACGGCCTTACTTGCCATCCTGTTACTCAATGTATCCGGCAACAATCTCATTGCCGGATTAGCAGCCATGTTCCTGCTGGTTCTCGGCCTGGCCCTGTGTATCCCCATTGTGGCAAAGGTATTCTCAAACTTTGCCGCACCGGCAGCCAGGAGACTGGGCGGTATCACGGCACGGCTTGCCGTAACAGGTATAGGCGCGAACCTGAGTCGGACCGGTGTGGCGATTGTTGCTCTGGCCGTTGCCGTATCTGCAACCGTTGGTGTCAGCGTCATGGTTGACAGTTTCAGGATTTCTGTCAGCGACTGGCTTGGCAACACGCTGCGCTCCGACATATATATAGGAGTGCCACGCGGTGAGATCGACGCAGATTTGATCGATGATTTGCTCGACGTCGGTGGCGTTTCCGAATACAGCACCAGACGCAGAATCTGGCTGGAATCAGAGGCTGGCCGCACCCGCGTCTTCGCCTTGCAAATGGCATCGCAAAGTTATGCCGGCACCAAAATACTCGATGGCAGTCCTGCTGAAGTCTGGCGGGCCTTTGACGAGCAGGGCGCCGTGCTCGTTTCCGAACCTTATGCTTACAGATACAACGTCAAGCGTGGCGACACGCTTGCGCTAAACACCGCAAACGGTAAGCAGACCTTCCATATTGCCGCCGTTTATCAGAGCTACGACAGAAACCAGGGTTCTGTGCTCATGAGCCGCAGTACTTACGAAAGTGCTTTCGAAGATAGCGGCATTGATGCGATCGGACTCCATTTAAGTCCGGATGCCAACACGCAGGATGTCATTGAACAGCTACGCAGGGTCGCGACGGGCCGTCAGGCAGTACTCGTGCGGAGCAACAAGGAACTCCGCGATCAGTCGCTGGAGATTTTCGACCGCACGTTCATCATCACCGATGTCCTTTACTGGCTGGCGGTGGGTGTCGCGCTCATCGGCACCCTGGGGGCGATGTTGGCATTGCAACTCGAGCGTGCACGGGAACTGGCCGTGTTGAGAGCTGTCGGCATGACGCCGGCGCAGCTGGCCAGTATGGTGACTGTCCAATCGGGCTTTATTGGTCTCCTTAGCGGCCTTGCCGCTATCCCGTTAGGCCTCGTGATGGCCGGTGTGCTCATTCTTGTGATTAACCGGCGCGCCTTCGGCTGGCAGATGGACATCACGATATCGTGGCAGGTGCTGGTCACTGCATTGGCCCTTTCGATTGGTGCCGCTCTCATCGCTGGCATCTACCCCGCTTACCGTGGCGCAAGCGCCAAACCGGCCCTCGCCATGCGCGAGGAATAGCGCAGTAATAACATGAAAAAAATACTATTAATCATTGTTTTAATAGTAATTATTGGCGCGAGCATCACCTGGATATGGCCCCGGGTAGACCCCACAGGCGCCGTCGCGCAACCCACAACCGGCTCCTCCCGGCTCTCGGAACTCCTGAGCGATGAGGGCACTGAAGCCTATGCCAGTGCCATCGAACCCAGGGCTTTCTCCTTCCCCGCCGACCACGGCCCGCATCCCGAATACAGGAACGAGTGGTGGTATATCACGGGCAATCTCGATGCTGAGACCGGAGCGCGTTTCGGCTTCGAACTGACCATTTTTCGCTTTTCACTGACACCACAGACTGCGAACGAGGAGCCCAAAGTCGCCGAATCGTCCGCCTGGACAGGCAGGCAGGTCTTTATCGGGCATTTTGCCATCACCGACGTCGACAACGAGCAATTCCAGGTCGCGCAGCGGTACGCACGCGGTTCATTGGGCCTTGCGGGTGCTCAAAGCAGCCCCTTCCGCGTCTGGCTGGAGGATTGGTCCATAGAAACTGCCGGGGCCCACATTGTGAGCGATGCTGAACATGACAAAAGAGACCCTTTGGGAGCGGCTTCAGTCGCGACTACCATCAACGATGAACTTGCCATTCCATGGCGAATACACGCTGCCGACGAAAACATCGCTATCGATCTGAGCCTGGTTCCTCTCAAACCACCCATCCTCAACGGTATCAACGGCCTCTCGCAAAAATCCTCGCAACCGGGCAACGCCAGTTACTACTATTCCATGCCCCGACTGCAAACAGACGGCACCTTGCGCGTCGACGGCACCGATTACGCTGTGACCGGCCTCTCCTGGCTGGATCGCGAGTGGGGTAGCAGTGCTTTATCCAGGGATCAACACGGTTGGGACTGGTTCGCCTTACAGCTTTCGGATGGCAGTGATCTCATGTTCTACAACTTACGAAAAATCGACGGCCGTCAGGATAGTCACAGCGCAGGCACCTGGATCAGAGCAGACGGTCGAGCGCTTCCCTTGACCAGAGATGATGTAGCCGTCGACGTTAAGGAATACTGGGATAGCCCGCGCGGTGGACGCTATCCCATGGAGTGGCATATAGAGGTTGCACCGCTTGCACTGAACCTGCATGTAAACCCTGTTCTTAAAGCACAGGAACTCAGCACGACTGTGCGTTACTGGGAAGGCGCGGTTGATGTAAACGGTCAACGAGCCGGCAACGAACTTACCGGTCGCGGCTATGTCGAGCTGACGGGATACGCCGACTCCGGCTCGACGACCTCACAATAAACGGGAGCGGACTGCATCCTGAGAGGCGATATAGACGTCTCCAGGTGGGCGTGGCTGTTTCGGGTCAGCTCTTGGGCGATTCTCTCAGGCGACCCAGCAGTCCCGCCCTGAATGCTTTTGAGTCCTCTTCTTCTTCTTCTTTTTCTTCCTCCATTTTCTTCATGGCGTTGACATCCAGGACTTTCAAAGTTTGCGTCATCGTCTTCGAAAACTGGCTCTCGATCGTTTCGGGTTCGGGCGCAGGCTTTGGCGTTACGGGTTCTTCAGCGACCAGCTCGAGGGGCTTCTCACCAGCGGCCGCCGGCTCGGCTGCTGCCGGCGTCTCGGGAGCACTCGGAGATGCTGATTCTGCGTTCGCTTGCGCGGCTTCCGGCGTGGGCGATGGCGCGGCATCACCGCCAGCGGCTCGTGCCTTCGCATCCAACCTTTTCTGCTGCGCTTCTTCGCGGATCTTCAGACTGATCGCTTCCAGTTCTTCGGCGCCAAACAGCGTCTCGGCCAACTTGTCGCTAACGTCCTCCAGCGATTCTGCTTTTTCCGCCTCGGCCGCCAAATTGTCCATGGGAGTGGGTTTTGGCTTTTCTTTCGCATCAGCTTGCTTGGCAGCTTTGTTTTTTTCCATCTCGGCCGCCACTTTCGCGGGGACAGCGGGGGCGGTCTCTGCTTTCGCTGCAGGTTCTTTAGCGGCTTTGTTTTTTTCCATCTCGGCCGCTACTTTCGCGGGGACAGCGGGGGCGGTCTCTGCTTTCGTTGCTGGTTCTTTAGCGGC
>Ga0255052_10002876_pt1 | contig 12178 bp, 10 predicted proteins | sample JV7_2_21_MG_FD_188632 | JGI IMG/M metagenome (GOLD analysis project Ga0255052, IMG submission 188632) | Seawater microbial communities from Jervis Inlet, British Columbia, Canada - JV7_2_21 | ecosystem: Environmental > Aquatic > Marine > Inlet | place: Canada: British Columbia | collected... | reverse complement strand
AAACGCGTTGTCCACTGAGTATGACTCGCGTTCGGGGCACGCCGCCCCGTTCAACCATTGAACTAACTTATGCCGCCAGAGCGTTTTTACCCCCAGACAGCAGGTGCTGCGGTTGCACGAATAGGCCATGTGAACTTGCCTCTCTCGTAGTACACTCCTGAACTACAGCCCTATCCCCAGGATCTCGTCATACTCAGTGGACAACGCGTTTATATAAACGTGAAACTAAACCTCAGGGTGTCAGGGGTGACGGCTGCACATTCTCCGGCCTTATGCGTCGGCTGCCAAGGGTTGATCCCCGGCGCGAGTCTGACGCTTTGGGTACCGGTCTTAGCGAAACGACCCGAACCACGGCAGGAGAGGAGATATCGCTCAGCCTTGGGTACATAGTTAATCCAATCTTCTTGTAATTGAGCTTAGATCGGTCAAACGTCAGTCCGAGTGAGGAGACAACCCTTGGTGCCGCCGTTTAGTCCAGTAAAAAACTCCTGGCTACAAGTGTAATGTTTTTATTGCGGAAACAGCTGTTCTGGTTGTTTATTTATATAGTTGTTCGGGAATATGATAATGATTGTCCTGATCTTCACGGAGGAACGTATGAGACCTCGCTCGAGGAATGAGCAAACCTGCTTCTATGTATTAGTACTTTCCACGGTTGTTTCGCTTGTATTTCTCATCCCCACAGGTCTCCGGGGCCGGACCACCGGGAGAATCGAGGGCTACATACGTGATGCACAGACCGGGGAACCTCTCTACGGTGTCGAAGTCTCGATCGAGGGAGCCGGTCTCTCGAACAGAACAGGTGAAGATGGTTTTTACTTCATACCCGGTATTCCGGCAGGTCCCCAGGACATCATGGTTCGACTGCTCGGGTATAAACCGGTCACCGTAGAAGGTCAGCTGGTACTGACGGCAGGGATCAACACCTTGAACATCGAACTCACGGCGGTGATCGTCGAAGTCGGGGACGAGGCATCCGAATACATCGAGGGGGAAAACGAACCTCTCGTGCTCGCCGATCACAATCAGTCGACGTACTGGGAACCCTCAGAGACGATCCAGGATCTCCCCATCGACAACTACCGGGACATCGTAACGCTCGAGGCCGGTACAGTGAAACTCGACGATGTGTCGAATGCTCTCTACCCGGTCAGCGTGCGGGGGGGCCGTCCGAGCGAGAATGCTGTTTTCGTCGACGGTGTGAACACCCGGCTGCACATGACCGATCAAAACATCTTCGACATTCCCGAGATGGGTACCGAGGAGATCGATGTTATCACCGGTGCCGCCGGTTATGAGTACGGCGAAGCACAGTCAGGAGTAATAAACGTCGTCTCTCGACAGGGCGGCAACAACTATGCGGGCCGGCTCAGGTTCGAGACGGATGAGCTTGCACCCTCCGGTTCTAACTACGGCTACAACAGGCTTCAGTTTTCGGTCGGCGGACCGGTTCCCCGACTCGAAGATGTTATTACCTTTTTCTTCTCAGGTGAGTTGACCGGTCACGGGGACATGCATCCGCGTGCGGATGGATTCAAGGGCAGGCACACCGACATCGAGTGGCTTGCCGAACTTTACAGCAACGACCCGTTGGCTCTGGAGTACCTCGGGCAAGATCTCGATATCAGGGAGATGTTGAACGAGGCGAAGGTCGGCAACCCGGAAATGCCGGTGCTGAATATCGACGATTACCGGACGGACGGCGGGAAACACGCAGGCAGGCTTGTCGGGAACGAGGGTGACGAAACGAGGCTCCAGGCAAAACTCACGTTGAGGCCCGCAAAAGGCGCCAAACTGACTGGCACGTTCATGACCAACAGGGACCAGGGGATGCTGTTCGACCGAAGCAGGCTGTTCTGGGAAGAGTATGGCAACGGCATGTTCAGAAATGAGAGTTCGCTCGGGATCATAGACTACACTCACACGCTCACGAAATCTGAAGAGCGGTGGACCAACGTCCAGTTCAGAGCCGCTTTCCAGAAAAACTCTCAGGTGACGGGTTCCCGGTTCAACCTGGACGATGAAGACCCTCTATACATGCAAGATCTTGGTTTCCGTGACCTCACGAACGTTCTGAACTACCGCACCGGCGACATACCGATCTTTCTTGAACACCTTGATGGTGGAGATGTCCAGAGCCTCGATGATGTTTACCGCAATTACCAGTATGATTTCGAACTTCCTACGGCAAGAAACGGCCAGAATCCGTTCGGGATAGGCAACACGGGCTTCCTGGATGCCGACGTCGGCAGCTACGACTTTATCGGGACGATGCACGAGAACAGGGTCGACCTGAGGCTCGACGTGGAAAGCCAGCTCAATCGAGTGATCGGGATAAAGGCTGGTTTGAATCTCACGTACTGGGACGTCGACTGGTATTCGAACAGGCTCACCTCCTCGACATTTCTTGATTTCTACACGGCAGAGCCCCGAATGCTCTCGTTTTATGTCGAGGACCGGTTGAGATGCCTTGACTTTCTGATCGATCTCGGACTGAGGGTGGATTCCTTCGATGCCGGCATCGACTATCCATCGATACTGGGCCGCCCGGCATCCGACACCCTCACGACAGAACGAAAGACCGAGGTGGCGCCGAGGATCAGTGTCTCCCACCCTCTTTCGGACAATTTTCTCGTCAGAGCGAGTTACGGGGTCTCTTACCAGGTCCCGCAGTTCACCCATCTGTTCCAGCACATCAACGTAGATCTTGCGGAACAGCAGAACACCAACCAGTTCTTTGGCAATCCCGATCTTGGCATGCGGAAGACAACGTCCTTCGAGTTCGGCCTGACTGCACTGTTTCTGGATGACTGGGCAGTCGACTTCGTGGGGTACAACAAGGATTTCGATAATAACGTGGTGTCCAGGTATATACAGCAAGATGACAATGTGCCGTATCTCAGGATCTTCACGAACGATTCGTTCGGCTTTGCACGGGGTTTGGACACCACACTCAGAAAAAGGCTGAGTAATTATTTCTCGACAGAGTTTACCTATTCTCTCTGTTATTTAAGAGCGGTCGATTCGGATCCGGCCGACTATGTCATAAACGAGGGTTTTTTCCTCGGCGGTCCATTTCCTCCGACTCCTCCGGAAGGAGAACGCCCAACTGATTTCGACCAGCGACATTCACTCAGCGGCCGCTTCAATGTGAGACTACCCTCTGACTTCAGAGAGGGCTCCCTGACAGGAAGGATCCTCAAGAATACCGACCTCTTTTTTACCGCCCTCTTGAACTCGGGCAGACCCTTCACCGAACAGAATTCGAACTTCGACTTTACGGAGGAACGGAACACCTCGAGGACGGAGTGGGAAGCTGTCGCGAACCTGAGAGCGGTCAAGAGCTTCGATTGGGGTGGTTTACGCTACGGTGTATTCGTCGACGTCCGGAACCTCTTCAACACGACGAACCAGAGTTCCTACAGGGTGAACAGTTTCACGAGTGCGGGTGTTACTAACGGTATATACCAGACCTCCGGCTCGCCGTACTCGGACGGCGGTACCGTGAGGCGGGCGATTTACGACATCGGCGTGGACGACCCTAGCCTGTACACCGGACCAAGGAGAACGGATATAAACGGGGACGGCGTTTTTAATGAGCTCGACGACCAGGAGATCGCGAGAAGGCTCGATTTCAACGGTGACGGACAGGTGGGTGTCGAGGAAGAGCTCGCAATGAGGATCCTCGGCTACGGGGCGTACGATGCGAATCCGCTCCACTTCGACATCCCAAGGTTGATCCGTTTCGGGGTCGAGGTGAGCTTTTAACTGTTATCTGACCCGGAAAGACAGGCAACCCAGCGTTGTCCCCTCAGTACTCCACGTTCTCAATCTTATGACTGTAGTCGGGGCACGTGAAGCTTGCCAAAAAATGTGATTCGTGCCGTATGGGCTTTGCGCTTTCGAGTACGTCGTGTAAGTATGGGGTCCTCTGGGTTGGTTCAAACGGTGGGGATGCTTTGGTGGAGTTCAGTGCTGCGCCCTGACGGCGAGTCTGTTAGGTTTGGGATCCGGCCTCGCCGAAGCGAGCGTCCCCCGGCGGGGCGATTTCCGCCTGTCTGAGCTCGAAGAGCGAGTTCGGAAATCGAGCGAGTAAGGCCTAGTCCGGTCAAACCGGTCAGTCCGAGCCGGAAGGGTGAAGCGCTGAACTTCATCATCATACATCAGCGAAGGGGACAATCCTTGGTACCGACGTTCAGTCCGAACCGGAAGGGTGAAGCCCTGACCTCTTTTTTCTTGCCTTCCAGTATTAACCTGTTATATTATTGCTTTTTATCGGAGGGTGCGGGTCTTCGGAAAGGCTTCTACCCTTGAAGAAACAGGCGGGAAAACAGCACGAGTCGGGAGGCGAGTCCCTGCGTGATCTGGGGACTTACTCGGGTTTAGGTTTACAGCTTGTTCTCATAACCCTCGTCTTCTTTTATGCCGGGTGGCGCCTGGATCATTACCTCTTCGCCACCTACAAACCCGTCTTTACCCTCATCCTCACGTTCCTGGGAGGAACAGCAGCTTTTTACAGGATGTACCGTTTCCTTTTCTATCCAGACGGAAAGGGGAAGAAGGAGTCCGGGAGCTGATTCCAAGGAATAGCAAGCTGAAGTTTCTGAGAAGGTCAATTGTAATCTCCTTCGCAGGAATGGTCCTTGCAATTGTCCCGGTCGAATACGGGCTGGGTCGCGAAGCCACGGTAGGGCTTCTAACCGGTTGCGGGGTCGCACTTTTTATAGTGATTACCAGCTTCTTCACTCTGACATGGGCCTTCGACAAGTCCACAAAGGTGTTCATGAAGGCCTTCACGGCAGGGTTCCTCGGCAGACTCGCGGCCATCGTGGTGACATTAATAGTGATCTCGAGAGTCGAGTGGGCTCACCTGGCCACAACCGCCGTTTCGCTTCTGGCCTTCTACGGGCTGTTGACCTTCCTCGAGATCCGATTCTTCAACGCTGTATTGAATGCGATGAAGGACAACAGATTGCGCTGACAGACAACTACTGAATGAGGAGAGGACAAGTGCTGTCTGAAGGTACTGAAGCCGCACATCACGCGAATCAGGAGGATCCCACCTACATAGTGGACCACGTGATGCACCACGTGCAGGACTCGAATTATATTTCCTTCTTCGACTGGAAACTCAACCTGCCCCACCTGGAGCTTTTCGGGTTCGATCTCTCGATCACCAAACATGTTGTCATGATGTGGATCGTCGCAGTACTCCTGATCCTCGTTTTCTCGAAACTTGCGAAAAAGAAGGGCCTGACGCCGACCGGTGCGTTCAGCAACTTCTTCGAGGTGTTCATAGTTTTCATTCGGGATGACATGGTCTACAACATCATGGGAGAGAAACTGGGGCGGCGCTTTATGCCTTTCTTTCTCACCCAGTTCTTTTTTATCCTTACCTGCAACCTGCTGGGCCTGGTACCCTTCTGTGCTACTGCAACGGGCAACATCGCCGTGACAGGGGCCCTGGCCATCATCACGCTCCTCGTGACCCAGATCGGGGGCATGCTCGAGCAGGGGTTCTTCACGTATCTGAAGAACATCGTTCCTCCCGGTATACCCGCCTGGCTCCTGCCCATCATGGTGCCCGTCGAGATACTGGGCCAGTTCACGAAGCCGTTTGCCCTGACGGTCCGTCTTTTCGCCAACATGACCGCCGGGCACCTGGTGATCCTGAGCCTGTTCGCGCTCATATTCATCTTCAAGAGCTTCGGGGATGTTGTCAGTTACGCAGTGGCCCCGGGTGTCGTGGGGTTCGTTCTGTTCATCAGCCTGCTCGAGATATTTGTTGCTCTCATCCAGGCTTACATTTTCACGTTCCTTTCGATCATTTTCATCGGAGCAGCGCTTCATCCGGAGCACTGATCCGCGCTAGTCGTGTACGACCAACAGGAGGTACTCAATGGACTTGGCTTTCTTCGGAGCAGCGCTCGGCTCAGCCCTCGCAGTTATCGGGGCGGGGTACGGGATAAGCTATCTCTCGCGCAGCGCCCTTGAAGGAATGGCGAGACAGCCGGAGGCGTCCGCCGATCTCAGAGGTGCCATGATCATCGCCGCGGCCCTCATCGAGGGTATTGCATTTTTTGCTCTGATCATCTGTCTGCTTATGGTTCTTCTTCTTCCGAAGTAGAAAGTACGCTGAGCAGGAGGCAGCATGCTCATTACGATCAATCCAGGTCTCGTGATCTGGACTCTCATCACATTTGTACTTTTGTTCTTCATCCTGAAGAAGTTCGCGTGGGGTCCGATACTCAACGCTCTCGACGAGAGGGAGCAGAACATCAAGGACAACGTAGCCAAGGCCCAGTTGACCCGGGAAGAGGCCGAGGTCCTTCTTGCGGAATACAAGGAGCAGCTGGGCTCTATCAAGGATGAAGCCAGAAAGCTTGTCGATGAAGGCAGGGTGAAAGGTGAAAAGGCCCGCGAAGATCTTCTCGAACAGGCCCGGAAGGAGTACGAGGAACAGCTCGGCAGAGCCAAAAAAGAGATCACACTTGCCAAGCAGAAGGCGGTTGATGAGGTCCAGGGTTACATAGTAGACCTTACACTGGACATGGCCTCGAAAGTGACCGAAAAGAGCCTCACCGGCGACGATCACAAGAGGCTTGCCCTCGAGACGCTCTCGGAGGCTTCGAAGCTGAAATAGCCGCTCGGGGTTCCCAAATGAGCTCTTGTGGACGAAGATTTACCCGAAAAGGTAAACGATGAGAGAAGATACGATTGCACGCATATACGCCGATGCCCTCATGCAGGCATCCGAGGAGAAGGGGCTGAGGAAGGTAGTTCTCGAAGAACTCGAATCCCTCGCTTCGCTCCTCCAAGAGGAAGAGGATTTTCAGACGTTCCTCGAGTCTCCGCAGATAGACGAGAGCGAAAAGAAGAAGATGCTCGAGAAACTCTTCAGTGATAAACTCGGCGCCATGACCCTCCATTTTCTCAATGTCCTTCTCGACAAGAACAGGCAGTACCTGCTGAGGCGGATCGCCCGGGAGTACAAAGACCTGGACGACGAGAAAGAGGGGATCATCACCGTCACCGTCACCAGCGCCCGCAAGGTTGACGCGGAGATGGAGCAGGAGTTCAACAAGAAACTGGAGAGTGCCCTCGGGAGCCGCATCAGGCTCAAGGTTGAACTTGATCCCTCATTGCTGGGCGGCATCATTATCAAATACGAGGACATGGTCCTTGACGGCAGCATCCGGAAGAGACTTGAGGATCTCCGTTCCAGGATGTCTTCGTTGCGGCTAAGGGAGGGAGCACTGTATGAGGATTAAGCCCGAAGAAATGACTTCGGTCATAAAAAAAGAGATCGAGAGCTACTCGGCAACTCTCGACGTCGAGGAGGTAGGTACGGTCCTCGAAGTCGGGGACGGCATCGCGCGAATTCACGGTCTCAAGAAGGCAATGGCATCTGAGATGCTCAGATTCCCGAATGACATCTACGGTCTCGCGCTGAACCTCGAGGAGGACAACATCGGCGCCGTCATCCTGGGTGAATTCACGGAGATCAAGGAAGGCGACCCGGTCGAAAGAACCGGAAGGGTGCTCGCCGTACCGTCGGGAGAAGGACTCCTCGGCAGGGTGATCGACCCCCTCGGCAGACCGCTCGACGGCAAGGGCCCCATCCCCCAGGAAAACTGGCGACCCATAGAATCGCAGGCGCCGAACGTGGTCGAGCGTCAGCCCGTGAAGGAGCCGCTGCAGACGGGTATCAAGGCGATCGACTCCATGATCCCGATCGGCAGGGGCCAGCGAGAGCTCATCATCGGCGACAGGGGCACCGGCAAGACAGCCATCGCCGTCGACGCCATCATCAACCAGAAGGGACAGGGTGTCTACTGTTTTTATGTCGCGGTCGGCCAGAAAGCGTCAACGGTGGCGCAGGTGGTCGAGCGGCTGAAGGAACACGGCGCCATGGACTACACGGTGGTCATAAGCGCCCCGGCAAATAACCCCGCGCCGCTTCAGTACATCGCTCCGTACGCCGGCTGCGCAATGGCCGAGTACTTCATGTACGAGAAGAACCAGGCAACCCTGTGCATCTACGACGATCTCTCGAAGCAGGCGCAGGCCTACCGGCAGCTCTCGCTTCTCCTCCGCAGGCCTCCGGGCAGGGAAGCATTCCCCGGCGACATCTTTTACAACCACTCGAGGCTCCTCGAACGTGCTGCCAAGCTCTCGGACGAGAGGGGCGGCGGCTCAATGACCGCGCTCCCTATCATCGAGACGCAGGCCGGCGACGTTTCCGCATATATTCCGACCAATGTGATCTCGATCACTGACGGTCAGATATACCTGGTCCCCGATCTTTTTTACTCCGGTGTACGTCCCGCTATTCACGTCGGCATATCTGTCTCTCGTGTTGGCGGTAATGCACAGAAGAAATCAATGAAACAGGTTGCCGGCCGTCTGAGACTCGACCTCGCACAGTACCGTGAGATGGAAGCCTTTGCCCAGTTCGGTACTGAACTCGACAAGGCTACCCAGCAGCAGCTCGCGAGGGGTGAACGGATGGTCGAACTATTGAAGCAGCCGCAGTACCGCCCGATGTCACTCGACGAGCAGGTTATCTCGATCTACACCGGCGTCAATGGCCACCTCGACGAGTACTCCATCCTGCGGATCGGCGAATTCGAGAAGAAGTTCCTCGAGTACATGAAGACGCACCATCCGGAGGTGGGCAAATCCATCATGGAGAAGGGCCAGATCGACAGCGACGCCAAGGAAACCCTTAAAAAAGCGATCGAAGAGTTCAAGAAGGACTTCTCATAACCCGGACACCGCGAGCACAATATGGCGAAGACCCGTGATATAAAAAGACGAATCAAAAGCGTGGAGAGCACGCAGCAGATCACGAGAACCATGGAGATGGTCGCAACTTCGAAGCTCAAGCGCTCCCAGGACCGACTCACCGCCTCGAGACCCTACGGCGGGGAGATCAAAACCTTCATCCAGGCACTGGTAGCTTCGAATCCCTCTATCTCGCATCCGCTCCTCGAAAGCAGAGAAGAGGAGACGAACACCGCCCTGCTCCTCCTGACGAGCAACAGGGGCCTGTGCGGAGCCTTCAACACCAACCTCATCAAGAAGACACACGCACTGTACGACAAACTGAAGGAGGAGGGTAAAAGTCCCTCCCTTTACATCGCCGGCAAGAAGGGTATCGGGTTTTTCCGGTTCAGGGAGTACCCTATCGAGAGCGGGTACACCGAGCTCCCCGAGCTTCCTTCCCCGGCCGACGTGGCCGAGCTGGCCGAAAGGTTCATATCTCTCTACACCTCGGGGAGTATCGACAAGCTCATACTGATATATAACCAGTTCCGCTCGCCGGTAGAGCAGCGGCCCATCATAGAGACCGTGCTTCCGATACCGACCGAAGTCCCGGACGAGGACATGGAAGCTTACATCATGGAGCCCTTGCCTGAGCAGATCCTCGGGCGGCTGCTTCCGATGTACGTCCACTCGGCCATACGTATGACTCTTGTCGAGTCGACAACGAGCGAACAGGGAGCACGGAGGACGGCAATGAAGGCCGCGACCGACAACGCCGATGAAATGATCACGTACCTGGTCCGATCGTTCAATAAGGCCAGACAGGCGCAGATCACACAGGAGATATCCGAGATCGTTGGAGGGGCGAACGCCCTCAGCGAGTAAGCATAGCGGAGGACACAAGCATGCCAGATGAAAAAACAACCCAGGAGCCGAACTACGGGTCGGTTGTTCAGGTCATCGGACCAACGATAGACGTGGAGTTTGACCCTGAAAAACTGCCCGAGATCTACACAGCCCTCAAGCTGGATGAAGAAACAGACGGCAAGAGAATAACCCTCACCGCAGAGGTCCAGCAGCTGATCGGCCGCAACCAGGTGAAGGCTGTATCCATGTCATCGACAGACGGTGTTGTCCGGGGCATGAAGGTACTCGACACGGGCCAGCCAATCACCGTTCCGGTCGGCAAAGAGTGCCTGGGCAGGATCTTCAACCTCACAGGCGACACGATCGACCAGCTCGGTGATGTGAAGACCGAAATGACGTATCCGATCCACCGACCGTCCCCTCCCTTCGACGAGCTCGAACCCAAGACGCAGATCTTCGAGACCGGTATCAAGGTCATCGATCTTCTCGAGCCGTACGTTAAAGGAGGCAAGACCGGACTCTTCGGCGGTGCGGGTGTCGGCAAGACCGTTATCATCATGGAGCTCATCCACAACATCGCCACGGCGCACGGGGGTTTTTCCGTATTCGGCGGCGTCGGTGAGAGAACCAGAGAGGGCAACGACCTCTGGCTCGAGATGAAGCAGTCCGGCGTCATCGACAAGACGGTCATGGTCTTCGGGCAGATGAACGAGCCGCCCGGGGCGAGGCTCAGGGTGGGGCTCACGGCCCTGGCGATGGCCGAGTACTTCAGGGACGAGGAAGGCCAGGACGTGCTCCTCTTCATCGATAACATATTCAGGTTCGTGCAGGCAGGCTCGGAGGTTTCGGCCCTCCTCGGCAGGATGCCCTCAGCTGTAGGATACCAGCCTACACTCGGCACTGAGATGGGCGAGCTGCAGGAGAGGATCACCTCCACGAAGAAGGGTTCGATCACGTCGGTGCAGGCCATCTACGTGCCGGCGGACGATCTCACCGACCCGGCGCCGGCGACGACGTTCGCACACCTCGATGCAACAACGGTGCTCTCGAGGCAGATCGCCGAGCTGGGTATCTACCCCGCTGTAGACCCGCTCGACTCGACATCCAGGATCATGGACCCGCAGGTCCTCGGCGAAGAGCACTACCAGGTCGCCATGGATGTCCAGAGGATCCTTCAGAGGTACAAGGACCTTCAGGACATCATCGCCATACTAGGCATGGACGAGCTCTCCGAAGAGGACAAGGAGCTTGTCACCAGGGCCAGAAAGATACAGAAGTTCCTCTCGCAGCCGTTCTTTGTGGCCAAAGAGTTCACCGGTTCCGACGGTAGATACGTGACTCTCAAAGACACTATCAAAAGTTTCAAAGAGGTCGTCGAAGGAAAGTACGATAACTTTCCTGAGCAGGTCTTCTACATGGCCGGCGACATCGAGGAGGTCAAAGAGAGAGCTGCCGAGATGGGGATAAAGGACTGATACGATGGGTGACAAAAAACTCTCATTGAACATTCTCACTCCCGAGTCCACGCTCTTCGAGGGCGAGGTAGAAAAAGTCATCGTCCCGGCATCGGACGGCGAACTGGGTGTTCTTCCGAAGCACGCCCCGCTTGTGACACTGCTGGGGCTTGGCGAACTTCGTGCTACGGTAAACGGGAAAGTGGACCGATACGCTCTCTTCGGCGGCTTCATGCGTGTGTCGGGGGACCTCGTGAGCGTCCTGGCAGAAGCGGCCGAACCGGTCGATAAAATAGACAGGCAGCACGCCGAGTCGGAGCTTGCCAGGATCAAGGGTACCCCTCCGGGGAAGCGGACCGAAGAGGACCTGGCAGCGATGTCCCGCTGCCGCATACGCCTGAAAATCGCTGCCCGGGCTTAGAGGCACAGGATTGCAGTAAGAACATATACAGAAGAGCTCGAGGAAAGGGTCAGGCCTACACCTGACCTTTTCTTGTTACCGTTGACAAATCCTTCGTACTTTAATACAATGAGTTACATCTACGTCCAAAGATGACGCGAAAAAGGAGAAACGTGAGTAAGAACAGGGGGCACATCATCCCGATAGGCGGCGGCGAAGAGAAACTCCGCGACATGGTAATTCTGAGCCGTTTCGCAGAGGTGTGCGGAGGGAGAGACGCCAGCATCGTGATCATTCCCACCGCTTCCAGTTTGCCCGACACCGGTGAGCGCTACGAGGATCTCTTCCGTGACATCGGCATTCGTAATGTGACAGCGCTTCCGTTCGAGTCCCGGTCGGACTGTGAACGGGAAGACTGGCTCGAAAAGCTGCGGAACGCAGACGGTGTTTTCCTGACGGGCGGTAACCAGCTCCGTCTCTCTACGAATCTCGGCGGCAGTTCGGTGGGCAGGACACTACGGGAGAGAAACATGGAGGGGCAGCACGTCGCAGGGACCTCGGCAGGAGCGGCTTTTCTCTGTGAGCACATGATCGCTTTCGGCGAGGAGGGGCCTACACCGAACTCTTCCATGGTGACGCTTGCACCGGGTCTCGGCCTGATCCGGCGGGTCATAATCGATCAGCATTT
>Ga0255052_10002873_pt1 | contig 12183 bp, 11 predicted proteins | sample JV7_2_21_MG_FD_188632 | JGI IMG/M metagenome (GOLD analysis project Ga0255052, IMG submission 188632) | Seawater microbial communities from Jervis Inlet, British Columbia, Canada - JV7_2_21 | ecosystem: Environmental > Aquatic > Marine > Inlet | place: Canada: British Columbia | collected... | reverse complement strand
CTACGGTTGGCTTTGATTGCGGTGGACATGAATGTCCACCCTACGGTTGGCTTTGATTGCGGTGGACATGAATGTCCACCCTACGGTTGGCTTTGATTGTGGTGGACATGAATGTCCACCGTTACCCTCCAATGGTGGACATGAATGTCCACGGCTTTGATTGGGGTGAAAAATTCTATTCCAGCTCTGCCAGCGCTGCTTCGATGTCCAGTTTTTCCATGGCGTCCTGGGGTTGCATTTCAGATGCCTTGACGTACAGGTCCGTGACCTCGTCGATCTTGCGGTCTTCGAACAGCAGGTAGAGACCGTTGGCGTACTCGATGTGGGCGATGGGTGAGTCCGGCGTCAGTTCCAGCGCCCGCTCGAAATGCACAAGCGCCTTGTCCGTACTTGCGCCGTAGGTCATTTTGCCGATCATCTTGCCGACCTTGTTGATGATCTCTGCATGGTACATGCCAAGCGCGGTATGCGCTTCGGCGTGCTTGGGTTGCAGTTCCAGCGCACGTTCCAGGCTGGCATGGATTTTTCCGCCAATACCCTGGCTCAGCGCCTTGATTACCGAAATGCTCTGGCTGTAGCGGCCGAGATTGAAAGCATGGAAATAATGACTGTTCGGGTCATTCGGCAAGATCCGGATGGCGTCCTTGGCACGCGCTACCGCGGCCAGGAAACAGGTATGTTGTGCGGCTTCAACAGGCTCCAGGTAAGTGGCATAAATACCCGCTGCCTTGTTGGCGGCGGCATGCGCCAACTGACCACATTGTTCCGCCAGGTCCGTGGCCTGCTGAAAATCACCCAGGTGAAAACAGCGCCAGGCCCGCCGAATTCTCTTCGCCAACGCCAGCAGGTCACCATCGAATGCCTGCGGCGCTGCGTCCGGCGCCTGGTCCAGGCAGTGCCGCACCCAGTCGACACTTGGGAATTCGACCCGGTCACCACCGTGCAGATCAGACCAAGCGTCAAACAGGTTATTGCCTGCAAACATGAAAGCAGTGGCGTTATGGGGGAAACTGTTCCATTGGGGCATCGCTAAGTTCTCCACATATTCAGCGCAACAAAAATCTAGTGTGTTTACTCTAAATTTTGAGCCTAGTGTACTGTCAACCCTATAAAGTAAGATCAGTGATCACCAGAATGTTCAGCGCAAGGCGCATTCACGCAGGCATAGTGGTGCTATGTCAAGTGCATGCAACACCGTGATGGACATTCTGGTGACCACCCGCAGGGCGAGCAAACAAGCTGTCATCTGCTGCGTTAGCGTTTCTCGGCGTAGCACCACTATGCCTTCGAACCGTTGCCTTGCAGCTAACAGCTTGTTTGCTCGCTGATCCTGCTTTATAGGGTTGACAGTACACTAATATCACACCATCAACGATCAATCCACAATGGATCAAGGAGTACGAGATGGCTAAGAAGACATTGAAAAAGAAGGTACAGGCGAAACCCGCCGTTGGCAAGTTCGCAGCACCTGTTGTCGATTCAGCACGTGATATCTGGCTGGCAGGCCTGGGTGCATTATCAGTTGCCCAGCAGGAGGGTGAAAAACTCATCGGGCAGGGCAACAAGCTGTTTGACAAGCTGGTGTCGGAAGGTGTCACGCTGGAGAAAAAGACCCGCGATGAAGTAGAGACCGCGGTCGACGATATCAAGGGCGATGTTGAATCGAGGTTTGATGCGATACGCCAACAAGTCGTTGAAAATTGGGACAATCTCGGACACACATTTGATGAACGTGTTTCTGAAACCCTCGAGCGCCTCGACATACCCAGGACGAACGACCTGGACAAGCTTGCAGATAATGTGCAGAAGATGTCCCGCCAGGCGGTGAAAAACTGGAAGGAACTGGAGAACGTGTTTGAAAGACGTGTTTCCAGTGCCCTCGATGCCCTGCACGTTCCCGATGCCGATGATCTGAACACGGTGTCCGATAGTGTGCAAAAAGTCTCGCGGGATGCGGCGGAAAACTTCGCCCGGCTGGAAAGTGTATTTGAACAACGTGTGACGACAATCCTGGGTGGCCTGGGAATACCGACCAGCGCGGATACCGACAAATTGTCTGCCGAGGTAACCAGGCTCACCAGGCAGGTAACTGCCCTGGAGAAAAAGTTGAATACGGCGAAAAAAGCCAGTACCGGTGCAACCGCCACCCCGTCAAAACGGGAGGCTAAAAAGCCAGCGGTTAGAAAGGCTTTGACCACCAGTTAAACCGTTCACCAGAAATTGAACAGGGCCGGCCTTGCTGGCCCTTTTTTTGCGTAGGCTTTAATACATCCGTAAATAAACCTGTATACGTTGGTACCCCAGTTGGTGATATATGCGGGTTAGCTGTGAATTCCAGCAATGTTGTCATCACTTGGCATCAGTGAACCGGATTCATGTTTGGGTGGGGGGGGGGGCATCGGGTGGCTGTACACGGGACACGCTCAAACCATCCCTGGGCTCTCGCCAGCCGTTCCCTACGGCTGACGGTCCCGTGTACAGCCACCCGATGCCCCCTGCCAACCTGAATCACCGTACAAATAAAGTATCCGTGAACGTTCAGCCACTCGGTGGTCTGCCTGGTTGGGTGACTTTTAGGCGCCGAGCAGGCAGACCGCCTTGGTGAAAAACTGAGTTAGTGTGTTTGCTCTAATTTTTGGTCGTAGTATGTATCCATCACACACAAGTGCTCGCTTGAGCAAGGAGTTTAAAATGGCTAAGAAGACATTGAAAAAGAAGGTTTTGAAAAAGAAGACGCAGGCGAAGCCGTCTGCAACCAATCTGGCAGCCCCAGTCGTTGACTCGGCACGCGAAATCTGGCTCGCCGGCCTGGGTGCATTTTCAGTTGCACAAGCTGAGAGTGGCAAGCTGATTGAACAGGGCAACAAATTGTTTGAAAAGCTGGTGTCCGAGGGTGCCAAGCTTGAGAAAAAGACCCGTAACGTAGCCGAGACCGCTGTTGGCGATATCAAGGGCGACGTGGAATCAAGGGTTGATGCTGTTCGCCAGCAGGCCGTCGATAACTGGGACAAGCTGGAAAACATCTTTGAAGATCGTGTTGCGCGGGTACTGGGCCGTCTCGGCGTTCCAACAGCTGAAGAAGTCAACAAGCTGTCTGCACGCGTACAGAAGTTATCAAGCCAGGTGACCACGATGTCAAAATCCGGCGCCAAAGCGGCAAAACCACGTAAAACTGCGGCAAAAAAACCAGCCGCTGCCAAGGCAGCTAAATAGGCTTCCCTATCCAATACCCTGGGCCGGCATGATTGCCGGCCTTTTTTTACCTGCAATTTACGGCTTAACTCTGACGATAGGTATGCGCGAGGGCTTCGACCTGGCCCGCTTCGGGATCACGCAGGTACGGAAGCACCAGGTGCAATACCCGCGCGACCGACTCGGACAGGACCCTGCCATCCGCAAGACCGGGATCACCACGGACCTGGGCGAACGGGATCCAGTAGGTCATCAACAGCAACATGTTGTCGGCCAACACGCCACTGTCATGCGCATTTATCCGCATAATGCCTTTTTTCTGCAGACCTCCAATCAGGGCCAACAGGGTAGCGTGCTGCCGGCCGAGCAGACCGTTAAACGCCCGCTGGAGATTTCTGATCCGGGCATAAAGGTCTGTGAGGTCACGAAACAGGAACCGGAAACGTCCCATGGCCTCAAAAATGAGATGTAAACGCAGCCACAGGTCGTCGGCCTCGAAAGCAACGTCCTCCCCGAGTTCCAGCAGTGGCTGGACGTGCAATAAATACCGCTTGAACAGTTCCAGGGCGATATCGTCCTTGCTGCGAAAATGATAATAGAGGTTGCCGGGGCTGATGTCTGCCTCGTCTGCAATGTGGTTGGTGCTGACGTTGGGTTCACCGAACTCGTTGAACAGGGACAAACTGGTGGCGAGGATGAGTTCGCGCGTGTTGCGGCGTGCCATGGCCGTTCAATCCGGCCGGTCAATCATCCGCCGTTCCGCCGAGTTTACGCACAAGGTCGATGTACTGTTGCCGCGCGTCATCCTGCGAAAGCCCTTCCAGGCGTTCCCAGGCCTCGTACTTGGCGGCAGCCACAAAGTCAAAAAAACCGGGTTTTTCACCAGATACATCACCGGCTGAACCCTGTTTAAAGAGTGCATAGAGTTGCAATAACGTTTCGTTATCCGGCCGCTCCGGCAAAGCTTTGGCTGCAACGGCTGCCTGTTCAAACCTGATGTTGATCTGTGTCATCTGGAAAGTCTCCGTGGTGATTCTCACCCAATGCGACATGGCGATTGTAACAGGGTGGGAACTGTTTACTGATCTGCTAAGATTGTACCTGCAGCGTGCATATTGTGCTAAGGGATCGGAGGATATTCATGAACTACTTTATAACCGGCGGGACCGGCTTTATCGGGCACCACTTGATTGGTGAATTACTGGAAAAAAAGAAAAAGGCCACGATCTATGTCCTGATCCGAAAGAACTCAAGAAAAAAATTTGACGCCCAGAAGAAAGACTGGGGAAATGGCGCCAAACGCGTCATACCGATCACCGGCGACCTGACCCGTTCGATGCTGGGCATACCCCCAAAGAAGAGACGCGAACTGGACGGGGAAATCAGCCACGTGTTCCACCTCGCCGCCGTCTATGACCTGATGGCGGACGCCGAAAGCCAGGTTCGTGTGAACGTCGATGGCACCCACAACGCCGTGCGCTTTGCAGAAAACATCAAGGCGAAACGCTTTCACCATATGAGTTCCATTGCCGCGGCCGGCTTGTATCCGGGTATCTTCCGTGAAGACATGTTCGAAGAGGCCCGAGGCCTGGATAATGCCTATTTTCGTACCAAGCATGATTCCGAAGGCGTGGTCAGACGCGAGTGTCGCATACCGTGGCGTGTTTACCGGCCGGGAATCGTCGTGGGTCACTCGGAAACCGGTGTCATCGACAAGATCGATGGCCCCTATTATTTTTTCAAAATGATCCAAAAGATGCGCAAAATGATGCCGGCGTGGATGCCGACACTGGGTGTGGAGGGTGGCCGTATCAACATCGTGCCGGTGGATTACGTGGTCGACGCGATGCTGCACATTGCCCACAAACCCCGACTCGATGGCCAATGTTTCCATTTGACCGACCCGAAACCCCGGCGTATCGGCGAGGTGCTGAACCTGTTCGCCGAAGCCGCCCACGCCCCGCAAATGACCATGCGCATCGACGCCAGGCTGTTCAACTATATTCCTGCGGCGATCAAACAGGGTCTGCGGATGCTGCCGCCGATCCGGCGGATTTCCGACCAGGTAATGAAAGACCTGGGTCTGCCACCGGACATCATGAAATTTGTCAATTACCCCACCAAGTTCGACTCTCGCGAGACCGAGCTGGCATTGAAAGGCAGTGGCATCAAAGTGCCCAGGCTGGATGATTATGCCTGGCGTTTATGGGATTACTGGGAAAGAAACCTGGATCCGGACCTGTTCATCGACCGCAGTTTACGCGGTCACGTACGCGGAAAAATCGTCGTGGTTACCGGCGCCTCGTCAGGCATCGGGCACGCTTCAGCCGTCATGCTGGCAAGGGCCGGGGCGCGGGTGATACTGGTCGCGCGTGGTGAGGAAAAGCTGGCGGATTCACTTGACGAGATCAAGACTGCGGGTGGCCAGGCCTGGAGTTATCCCTGTGATATCTCCGATCTCGATGCCTGTGACCGGCTGATCGACCAGATAATTGAAGACCACGGCGCGATCGACATACTGGTCAATAACGCCGGGCGCTCGATCCGCCGCGCCATCGCGCATTCATGTGACCGCTTCCACGATTTTGAGCGCACCATGCAATTGAACTACTTTGGCAGCCTGCGTCTTATCCTGCGGGTGTTGCCGTCGATGTCGGCGCGTAAGACCGGACAGGTGATCAATGTATCCTCCATCGGCGTGCTGAGTAACTCGCCGCGCTTTTCGGCCTACGTGGCCTCCAAGGCTGCGCTGGACGCGTTCTCACGCTGCGCATCCGCCGAGTACAGCGACACGGGCATTTCGTTTACCACGATCAACATGCCGCTGGTGCGCACACCGATGATCGCACCGACCAAGATGTACGAAAACGTCCCGACCATCACCTCCGAGGAGGCTGCTGATTTCGTCAAACAGGCCATCATTTACAGACCACAGAGGATCGCCACACGGCTTGGTATCTTTGCCCAGACGCTGCACGCGGTGGCGCCAAAGATAGCGGAAATCATCATGAACAGCGCGTTCCGGATGTTCCCGGATTCATCGGCCGCCAAGGGCATTTCAGAGGACCAGCAGCAGGCTTCCCAGGAACAGGTCGCCTTCGCCAGCCTGATGCGCGGAATCCACTGGTAGGGTGGACATTAATGTCCACCATCAAAACCCGGATCATGCATAACGTAGGGTGGACATTCATGTCCACCGTCTGACCCGCACGGTGAAAATCCATGTCCACCGATTGTGCTGAATTAACCACTGGAACGGTGGACATGAATGTCCACCCTACGGCCCGGCAAAATCAAATTCAGTGTCTGGAAGGTTGTAGCCCCGGCCAATCCACAGCCACCTCAATGTCACTTTCACCGAGTTTGAACACGTCGCCGGGTACACCCTTTCTGCTTGAAACCAGGACAAAGTTCAGGTTTTGTCCACCGCTAAAACCGGTAACTGAATCCGGGAAGTACTTCCCGATCAATTCGACGGGGATATTGAGGCCGGCAGCAAACAGGTCTCCATGACCCTTCATCTGTGAAATGTAGTTAAGCCCTTCCACAGGGTCGGTTATCATCCTGGCGCTGAAGTTATCGCCCAACGCCAGCAGCGCGACGATACCACCATTGTCCAGATTCCTGATGGTCCGCCGGTTAAATTGTATCCATACCGATTGTGGCGCCACCTTACCGACACGCCACTTTTGCTTAGCCAACATCGTATTGTAAGCATTGACACCCGCATACAGACTTATCGTCCCGGGTCTGCTCAGAGATTCTATGGGGCGGGCCGATGTCAGCATCGCATACGCTTCAAAAATTCCCTTGCCATCCGCCCTGGCCCAGTCTTCCAGCGATGAGTGGTAACTGAGTCCAGGGGGGCGGAAAAAGATCGGCACGGATATTTCCCGGTCAGGGTCATCCGGCCCCGTCAGCGCCCGTACCGGTATTTCCGGGTCTGTGTTTAGCCCGGCCCCGATGGCTTCACTCACCGTGGCATAAATATCCCCGAGCCAGACCGTCATATCCGAGATTCGCACTTTCCCACGGGAATTGATCGGTTTGACCATCAGCAGTGGATTGAAAGCATTGCGCAGCGGTAAATCATCGGTGAATAGCCCTCCTCTGCCTGGGTCTTGTACAGGCATTGCGCCGTGGTCAGACGCGATGATCAGCAAGCTGTTGTCATAACTCTTGAGATGTTTCAGCTTTTCGTTGAACCGGAAAACCTCCTTGACGACGAACGTGGAAGTGCTTTCCCAACCTGCCCCCAATTGGAATTTGCCTTCAATGGTGAAATTGGGACGGGAATGTGAAATTTGGCTGAACAGGTAGATTGCCCTTTTTTTGGCAAGGCCAACATGAATTTTGTCGATGAAGTTATCGAAGGCAATCTTGCCGCTCAACGGTGCTATTTCCGTCGGAATGACCAGTCGTTTGAGGATTTCGCGGTCTGATTCACCTGCTTTGCCGTTTGCGGTATTACCCGCGGTGACCAAATCTACAAATATTCTTGCAACGGGCCCTGGAAGAACGCGTAATGCCGACATCGCCAGGAATCCCAGGTAACTGTTTATATCCTCGCTGGCAGTGGTGGGAAGAGACGTGAAAAAAGTCCGTTCAGAAATCGTAGGAATCAGGTTGTCAACGACCGGTAGCGGGCTGATTTGAGAGGACTTGTAACCGTACCTGGTGGCTTTCGCCAGGAACGAATCTTCAAGTGACCTGGAATTCCGCAGTATCTCCGTACTGTTGTGCAGGGCGATATCGAGGCCACCGGTCAGAATGACACTGTTACCTGCCGGAGTATTAAGCGCTGGGGCTATCGCCCTAGGGTAGACGGTAAACCCGTCAAAAACCTTCTCCAGGTCCGGATATTCGGCAAAAATTTCAACCAGACGATAGCCTGTGAAACCATCCAGGACCAGCACGATAATATTGGATTGCGTGCCCAGATCTACGTACCCGAGCATCTTTTCTTCATCAGAGAATTTCTGCCCGTCGAGGGCAGAGGTGGTGAAAACAGCAAAGTACAGGCTACCCGCCACGACCAAAACGGAGAAGGTATTTGCCGTGCCGCGCAGTTGCTCGGGGTATCGTATGGCCATGAACAGCCCCAGGGCCGCCAATATGGCTACTTTTACACCTGAATACCAAACTGTTGTGAATTGCGGATCAGCCGCAAAGCCGGTGATTTCACCCGTGTGGTTTGGGATCAAAATGAGTATGAAATGGGTGACCAGAACAATCTGCAGAAAACGCAAGAAATACTCGTGTTTGTTGAGCAAGTACAACAACGCTGCAATGCTGCCACCCAGCGCGATAGAAAAGACGAGCCCGGTCCCCAGGATGACGCTTTTGTGGGTATCGACGTCATCAAGGTTGGTGGCATAAACAAATAGTGGCAGGAAAAGAAAAATTGAAACTGCCAGACCGGTAATTGTCAGCAGTCCATTGGTAAGAAAATCTTTTAACGGCGTATTAACCATATTAATTTACCCGGACAACCATGGCCGCAGGTAGTGGGTCGACGTAAAACCGGCCCAGGTCAAAAAACCCCCGGCACCAGCCACCAACTGCGTTTCCGGTAATCCGCCCATTCCGGGTAACGCGACATGCTGGCCTCCTTGAGCACCATGTTGACGGCAAACAGGCCGCCCCAGACCCATGCCAGCACCAGAAAAGGCAGCCAGTGCCACACCATCAGCGCAAAACTGCCGTATATAAGCATCTCTCCGAGGTAATTGGGGTGACGGATATAGCGGAACATGCCGCTTGAGATCAGCCCGCGCTGTAATCGGAGTGTGAAATATTTCTGTGCGTCAGCGGCGATCATGACCGTGCTGCCGAGTATACAAAGGCTTATACACAGGGCATACCAGGCGCCATCGGGCAGCGGATAGTCCGGCGTTGAAACGCCGGAAATCAACAACCAGCCGAATACCCAGTACCAGCCCAGCACGGCGAGGAAAGCATTGATGCCAGCACCGATGGTGATTCGTTTTTGCCAGGCCGGGTCGGGAAAAGTGAGGTCCTTGATCAACCAGACGATGCCGTAACTGCCGTGCATGGAAAGGTAAACCCATGCGGCAGTGGAGAAGTTCTGGTAGTGCCACATCAGCAGACCCAGCAACAAAAAAGTACCGCACTTCTGAAAGTTGATAACCCAGGCAAACTTCCATGGCCGGGGTCCGCCGCCAAAATCATTGACTGCATGGCTGGTGATACGGTTCAGCTTTATCGCCCAGGCGGGCGCCGGTCGCCCGCTCATTCCGCTACCTGTGGGTGCTTCGGCCATAGGGTTCAGCGTACTTTAATTCCAGCGGGAGGAAAAGCCTGCTTTTCTGGTTGACGAAAACACCGTTTGGAGCTTCCGGGTGTGCCCGGGGATTCGGTGCACACGGTGGACATTCAATTTATTTGACCCAGATCAATTTCTTTCCTCTCCAACAGGTTTAGGTTGATTATCCGGAAGTGTCCTACCCATTTCTTCACGGCGTGCAAGACACAGGCCTGTTGCTTGCGGAACGTCGTGGCATTATCGACTACGAGGATTCCGTGGATTCTCAGACAAGAAATTACGTAACCGGAGAAGCCGCTTTTGCGGTTGACCGGCATGGCGTTATCGTTCTGTGGAACCCGGCGGCGGAAAATTTGCTGGGTTATCCGGCCTCCAGCGCACTTGGCCAACAGTGCTGGAAGTTGTTGCGCGGACACGACACCTTCGGAAACCAATACTGCAGTGAGAACTGCCTGCTAAGGGAAATAGCATTTCGGCGAAAGTCCGTGAAAGGCTTTAAAGTAAATTACAAGACGGCTTTTGATGGACGGAAGCAATTCATAATAACTTGTCTGGCTGTTTTCAATGACCCTGGCAAAGAAGTGTTGCTGCACATATGCCACCCAGAGAAAGAATATCTGGAAGAAGGTAACGACCGGACCAATGACGGCCCGGGCACTCTGTCAGAGCGGGAAACTGAAGCCCTGGTGCTTTTGGCGGACGGAAAGAGCACCGACGAAATCGCCGCCATTATGCACATCAGAGTGTCGACGGTCCGTAATCACGTTCAGAAGGTGCTACGTAAATTTGGTGTCCACAACCGGCTTGACGCGGTCTTGCTGGGCAAGAGTCTTGACCTTATCTAGCCCCCTGCCGATCCCACCAGTCTTTACATCTGCATCATCGCGTCCGTTACCGCTGCGATTCGTGCCACCCGGCCCGCTGGCGCCCATGTGGATAGCCGCAACCGGATCTACGTCGCGGACCAGTGCAACCACCGGGTTCAGATGTTCCAATATCTTGGAGAATCCGTGGCTGTACCGGGGTTGCAGGCAGCAGTTCCCCGAACAGGCCAGAGACGAGGTCACCGGCCAGGTAGCACGGCTGATGGCTCGCGCATCGGTGGCGCAGATTCGGGCGTTGCGAGCGGACAACGACAACCCGGAGGTGAGTGATGACTCAAACGATGGATGAACGCAACGCCAGGATACAGCGACAGCATCTGGAGCGTGCGGCCTAAGTCTACGTACGCCAGTCCTCGCCACGCCAGGTGATCGAGCACCTGGCGTCTCAGCGACGGCAGTATGATCTTGTCAACTGGGCAAACACTGCGGGATGGCCCCGGCCTGGCTGGGTCACCTGCAAGGATCATGGCGGAAATTATGCTCAGAACCTCGCACCGGGAAAACGGTTCTTGAGGCTGGGGCTTTTATGATCGACTCTTTCACTGCTGTCCGAATTGCCGTATGGTTATTTTTACCTATATGGTCAGGGCACACCAATGCCGTGGCTTTAATGGGGATCAGGTTCCTTTTAAGTTGATTGGAGAGACTAACATGACAAATCGAATCATCCTATCCATAGCACTGTTGGCATTGCTGGGTGTGTCTGCACCGGTTGCCGCGCAGACGACGTTTTCAGCCAATCTCAGTGGGGATCAAGAGGCTCCCCCATCCGGATCCACGGCGAGCGGCAGCGCAGCGTTGCAATTGAATGCCGCAGGCACCGCGCTGGCTTACACCATCCAACTCAATGGACTGGACCTGGACGGAACGCAAACGCTTGACCCCAACGATGACGTCGTTGCAATGCACTTCCACAACGCCCCCGCCGGGTCCAATGGCGGAGTTGTTTTCGGGTTGATCAGTCCCGGCCACGACCCGGACGACCTTGTCATCAATCCCGCGGCGGGTACCCTCTCAGGCGTGTGGGAGGAGACAGATGCAGGCGGCAGCTTGTTGAGTACCCAGTTGGCCAGTCTCGCCGCTGGCAACCTTTACCTTAACGTACATACACCCCTCAACCCAGGGGGTGAAATCCGGGGGCAAATATTTGCGGTCCAGCCTGCGGCCAACGTGCCGGTCTTTGGTTGGCAGGGCATCAGTGTCCTGATTTTGCTGCTGGCCGGTATCGGCGTCGGTTTGCTGAGGCGGACATTGTAAAAGACCGTCAGCTATAACCTGAATGGCCTTCGACAATTATGGTACGGGGGTTAAACGGGTTGGATCGGCTCGAGATTCCAGATGTCCTCGTTATAATCCCGGATCGTACGGTCGGTTGAGAACCGGCCGGATGCGGCGGTGTTCAGGATGCTCATTCTCGTCCAGCGCTCCACATCCCTGAAGACTTTGGAGGCCTCGGTCTGGGTATCTACAAAGCTGCGAAAATCTGCGGCTGTCATCCAGGGGTCGGAAGGATTCTGTACAGAATGGACCACGGCATCCAGCGCGCCGTTCATCATGAATTTCATATTTCCGGTACCGGAAGCTTCTTTGCCGGCGGTGGATATCTGTACGGACAGGTCGGTTGCAGGGCAGATCGTCTCCATCGCCGTGACGTTGTAGTCCGGAAAAAAGACCACCTGGAGACGGCCTTCCATGGCCGGGTCTGCACTGATCACGCCGGCGACATTGTTGATGCACTTGATCACGTTCTTTGCCATCACGTAACCCGGGGTGGACTCAGTCTCTCCACGCTGCCCGTCTTCTTTTATAGCTAAACAGAGA
>Ga0255052_10002872_pt1 | contig 12191 bp, 10 predicted proteins | sample JV7_2_21_MG_FD_188632 | JGI IMG/M metagenome (GOLD analysis project Ga0255052, IMG submission 188632) | Seawater microbial communities from Jervis Inlet, British Columbia, Canada - JV7_2_21 | ecosystem: Environmental > Aquatic > Marine > Inlet | place: Canada: British Columbia | collected... | reverse complement strand
AATGAAGACTTGCCGGTGCTGACGCGACCAAACACGGCCAGATGCAAATGGCCATGTTCGAGTTTGTCGAGCATTGCTTCTACAGCATCGTAATCGTGCGCAAGCGATTCACGAACGCCGTCCGGAAGCCGGGCATCGTCGACCAACTCACGCAAACTTTCGCGCGCAAGCGTCAGGTGATCTGAACCGTCGTCCGCGCCGGCTTCAGTTTCAGTCTTGCTCTTGATCCAGGGCCATTTTGGTAACGCGGCGAACGCCCGCTTCAATATGTTCACTGATGCCGTCCTCAAATTCCCTGGCAGCAACGTCCGGCACCAACTCCCCATGTCGCGAGAGCGTCAGGACCAGGCTGCGCCCAAGGGCGTCGAATATCAGGCCGTATGCCACAGCATGCACGAGGCCGCCAGCGACCGTGCCGAGGCCCGGGAAAGCCTTTAAACCGTTACCGGCAACCGCCAGCGATAACGGTAATGCGCGTCCGACGCGACTCTGACTCAGATTGAGAAACTCCTCAATATCGAGATCGCGAGGAGCCGCGCCGTACAGTTTGCACAATTCCTGGGTCATTGCTGTGCCGATATAGCCTTGAATCAGGACGTCGGTTCCCGGGCTGACCGCCGCCAGTGCGCCTACAACCGCTTTGCGCGTCGAATTGCGAATGACCTGCTCCGAGCGTTGCAGTCGATACTGCGCTTCCGCCTCCGCCAGCTTATCGGCCGCGAGTCGGAACACGGCACGGTCACGCTTTTCGTTAATGCTCAGGGTGTCTTCGAGCAAGCGATTAATCGCCACGACAAGAACGCCGATATCGGCCGGTCGTTCACGTCTTGCGGCACTTTCCACGCCGTCGCTGGATCGTTCAACAACATCGACGGCACCACCTGCAGAAACAGCGACGACACGATCTTTATCAGCCAAACCACCCGCCCTGTCGAGATGCTCGAGCAGGCGCTGCATAAGTGCTGCCTGTTCTTCAACATCGAAACGGTCGGACTTGTTCATGACCAATACGAGTGGCTTGCCACAAGCAAGGAGTCGCTCAACGGCAAGTGATTCCGGTCTCGTCAGGTCACCATCGCAAACGAACAACACAACATGCGCTCGTTGCGCCTCTTCAAGCGCTGTTTCGCTGAGGCCCTCTCCGTGGCCGCCGGTGCCGGGAACATCGGTCAACAAAATCTCGTGCCCAGCATCATTGCGCCATCGATAGTGTTGAATATCGGTTGTCGATCCACCGAGCACATCGACCACGACATCCGCGGCAGGCACAAGAGTTTTGATCAACGAGCTCTTGCCCGTGCTGATCTCGCCGAAGAAACAAAGATGGATGGCACCAGCCTGCTGACGAGCTGCCAGCTCCTGCAACTCGACTTGCGCCTCACCCACATCAACCCCGGATGCCTCAGCCTCTCGAAGTCGTGTCTCTATGTCACCTTTCGAGAGTGTACGAGTCGCAGGTTTCGAGGCCTTGGGCCGCTTGCGACGAACCACCAGACGCCAGATCAACCAAATGGCTGCAATGATCAACGCGACCATCATCGACACGTAGCCGTACAGCAGCACCTTGGGCCCCTCGACCAGACGGTCCCAGACATTCAGGGCCGACTCGGTAAGAAACAGCATTGCGGCAATCGCAATAACGAATACAAGCGCGATCGCTATCGATATCGCGATCCGAATGAATCGATCAAGTTTCATAGCGAACCAGTATGCCTTCAGTTTCGTTGGCGCGCTTATTATCCCACTTGAGGGAACCCTGGAGCGCGACTGAAGCTATTCGCGCCTCAAGAGGCGCTCCAACGATTAAACTCGCGCCTCAAGAGGCGCTCCAACTATTGTTCATTGACCCAACGATTGATCTTGTCTTCGAGTGTCGACAACGGCATCGAACCATCCATCAACACCTGCGCGTGAAATTCGGCCACATCGAATTTGTCGCCGAGTGCCGCCTCGGCATAGCGTCGAATCTCAAGGAGTTTGAGCTGGCCTATCTTGTATGCCAGCGCTTGCCCCGGTATTGCCATGAAGCGTTCTGCTTCCGACACCGCTCGAGTTTCGGATACCGCGGAGTTTTCGAACATGTAGTCGAGAACCTGTTGTCTCGTCCAACCCTTCGCATGCAGGCCGGTATCGACGACCAGACGAATCGAGCGCCACAATTCGGCATTCAAAGAACCGAATAATTCCATCGGATCCGAGTAGACACCCATTTCGCGACCCAGATACTCGGCATATAGCCCCCAGCCCTCGACGTATGCTGTGTACCCACCATAGCGGCGAAAGCTGGGCAGGCTGTCATTCTCCTGAGCCAAGGAAATCTGAAAATGATGTCCCGGAATCGCCTCGTGCAGGAAAAGTGACTTCATGTCCCATTTTGGCCGAATGTTTACGTCATAGGCGTTAGCGTAAAAAATACCCGGGCGACTGCCGTCCGGCGAACCACGCTGATAGGAACCTTTACTGGCGGACTGCTCACGAAACGGCTCAACACGTCGAACCTCGAATTCCGTTTCTGGAAAAAGTTTGAATAATTGTGGTGCCAGCGCCTCGATTTCTGCCGACATGTCGCGGTAAGCCTGAATGAGTTGCTCCGGCTCTTCAAAAAAGAATTGTGGATCGGAGTAAACGTATTCAAAAAACTCCTTGAGGTCTCCCTCAAAGCCGACCTGCTCCATGACACCGCGCATCTCCCCATGAATGCGCTCGACCTCATTCAGTCCAATCTGGTGAATTTCGTCCGGCGTCAGATCCGTTGTAGTGATTCTCCTGACGTTATACGCGTACCATTCATCACCGTTGGGCAGGTCGTAGTGGCCGACGGTTTCGCGAGCAGAATCCAGGTATTCGTCGCCAACAAAATTACTCAGGCGCTCATATGCTGGAATGATCTTGCCTTCGATTGCCTCTTTGTACGCTGCGCTCAGACGTTCACGGTCTTCGTCGCCAAACTCATCGGGCATGTTCTCAATCGGCGTATAAAAGCCACTTTCTTTAGCACTGTCGACGATCTGCGACTGAATCTGTGGCACTGCTTTGGCGACGAGTATGCGTGGCCGCACGACGCCCTGCTGCATGCCCTGCTTCGTGTTTTCAATGACCTGGTCGGTGTATTCGACGAAGCCGTCAATACGTGACAACCAATCGTCATAGTCCTTCACTGTCTTGAACGGATGCAGGCTGCTGCCGCTGCCCAGCACGACGAAGAAATTCAGCATTGAGCTGAACTGATTGATCGGTTGCAGGTGGCCCGGAAAGCGGTGCCCTTCGAGTGACTGTTGACGATTCAACTTGAACATGTCGTAGCTCAGCTGGTCCTGGCTCGCCAGCTGCGTGCGATCAATTTCAAGCAGCCTGCCAAGAAACTCCTCATCAAGTATCCGACTGGCCTCGATGTGCTGCGGGCCTATCGAGTTAGCGAGCTTGTCGTTGAATCGGTCGTCCCCAATTGACGTAGCCTGCAGCGGGTTGAGCGCCAGTTCGCGCTCAAAGAATTCGTCGAACACCTCGTTTAGCGTCGTCGCAGCATCCGCTGACTCGGCTTGAGAATCGACAGGTACTTGCTCACTGCCGCATGCAATAACAAGAAGCCCAGCTGCCAGCACGGCAGAAATGGAATTACGCATCAAAATACCCCTTCTTCAGGGAGATATCAGACCATAAATTCGTGACCGCGTTGCACAAAATTACAGATTGGTGGCAGCAAGAGGATGCTTATATGACAACCTATGGATGTACTTTAACGACCGCGCCTCAGACGTAGACTTCCATGACCGGTGCAAAAGCCGTGCTGGCGACACGGCAGCCTGCGACTGTCTGATGCAATGTGAAAGAGACTGGCTCGGTGCAGCCGAGCGGATGAAAAACGATGAATATGGTCACGCCGTGTTCGACGCTATCGTCGCGACGGCACAGTCCTGCATCACACTCAACAACGAATTTATCGTTTTCGAATGCACCCATGTTGGCGTGCGCGGCAAGATAGGCCGTTACCTGGCTGCGTATGCGATTGGCAAGGCTTGCGTCGTCGGCTTCAAACACCGCCCATCGCGTCGCGTGATCAATCGACTTGACGACCTGCAGGCACAAGCGCCGAACTGGAAGGCTGGCGAAGCGGCGATGGGCTTCGCTGCCGCGCCCCATGGTGACCGAATTACATATCCGTGCCCTGCCTGCTGGTCCTTTGGCAACCACGTTCAGCCCTTCACGCGAGAGCATGTTTGCATCGTCCTCGATAACCTCACATGCGGCGAGCAGATCTCGCGAAAACCCCATGCCCTGTTGATCCAGGTCGTGCCAGGCGCCAAATGTCCGATCGAGTTTGCACAACAAGCCGGTCAATGCGCCACCTATCGCTCGAGGTGCCCCATCGTCATCGCCTCGCTGAACCATGCGTGGGAAGTAACTTGTCATGTTCGGGCTGGCAAGACCGAGATCGCGAACGCCAGCAATTGCTTTCGCCGGCGTAACCCAATCGGCCGGAGGATCCGCGATCAGCATTGCACCACGCTCACGGCAATATCTTTCCGCGGCCAATACAGTTGCCGGACCCAGGTCACGACATTTGCCGGGTGGCGGAAGGTAAAGCAAATCGAATTGCTCGATCTGCTGCAGAGCAAACAGTCCTGTTTCACTCTTGCGCGATCCGATCAGGTCATAGTCAGACAGCTCGTCGCCATCTGCGCCGCTCTGCGCCGCTTGCACGTAGGACGTATTAAACGGTGTATCCGCGCCAACCGTCGGCTCAGGTCGGTGCGTTGGATACGGATGCTCGACCCGAGCGAGCGTCGAAGACAACAACATATCGACAATAAAATCTTCTTTGCCCTCGGTATAATTCGCACGCCGAAACATCTCCTGATCGAGCACGAGACCGGTTTCAGGGTCAATACGTTGCAGTGTCAGGTTGAACATATCGTCGGCGCCATCATCCAGGCCATCGTAATCCACGGCAGCGCGAATGGACTCCGTGGACCCAGGCTGCAGTGCACGAAGAACCAATGCGGAGCCGCTTGCCGGCAAACAGATCATTGCGCCACGGGCCCTGTTCGAAACCCGCACGACATGGAGATTCTGCCCACCGTGTTCGAAAAACTGCTGCACCGCGGGGCCAAGACTGGAACGCGACCAGATATCACCAAAGCAACGACGAAATTCGCCAAAGCTGTGAATCAGAACCGGGTTATTCAGGGGGCCGCGAAGCGCACGGCCGATAAAGGCGGCCGTGGTATCGGGTGACAGTTCGATGGGCTGATCCATCGCTGTGATTACGGTGACCGTGATGCTACGGTCAACTGCATCTGACAAGCTTATCTCCGAAACAGTCAGATAGAAGTAGTCTCATTCTAATCAGTGGCCGCCGCTTATGCCATTGAATTGCGCAGCTATCGCCTGTTATTCGCTAGTATTCGGAAGATGAGCGAGCAACTGGAAATCGTCTGTCCCGAGCTGGCGAAACGTTTGCCGAAGATCTGCCTGGCTGATTTACCCACGCCTGTCATCGTCAGGACGCTGAATACGTCTGCAGGCCGGCGCGAGATCACGATCAAGTGTGATGACGCAACCGGCAAGCTCTATGGCGGCAACAAGGTACGTAAACTTGAGTACCTCTTGCATCGAGCTCGCGTTTTGCAAGCTAAGCGCATCGCAACGTTCGGCACGGTGGCTTCGAACCACGCCCTGGCGACGGCGTTGTATGCGAAGTCGCTCGGTTTTGACTGTACCTGCCTGTTGTCGAATCAAGCGCGCACTGCCAATGTGCCACGTGTTCTGAATATGCACCTGCAAAACGGCACCGAGATTGTGCGCTACGGCGGCGCGCGTAGCAGTCGCATTCAGACACTGCGGCAACACTTGTGGAATCGCCGCATATATCTGATCCCGCCCGGCGGTTCCAACTGGCTGGGAACAATCGGCTTCGTCAATGCTGCGCTGGAGCTTGCTACGCAAGTTGCAGCCGGAGAGTTCGACGTGCCGGACCGCCTCTACGTCGCAAATGGAACGATGGCGACAGCGGTGGGCTTGTCTCTTGGTCTGGCGCTGGCGCACATGCCGACTGAGGTTCAGGCCGTTCAGGTAACCGAAAACTTTGTCTCCAGCCCCAAGGCCATGCGGCGACTCATGGTTAAGACGGCCGCAGTGATGAACCACCTTGATCCGTCGGTGCCAAGTGATCTCGCCGATCACGCGCGCTGCAGTTTTCGTGACGGGTTTCTTGGCGATGGTTACGCCAGGTCGAACACCGCAACAGATAGTGCGGTGGGAATTGCACGCGACGATCTTGGGCTCACTCTTGAATCGACCTATACTGGTAAGGCGCTGACAGCGATGTTGCATGACCTGGAGCAGGCCGAATACGCCACTCAATCGATGTTGTTCTGGAATACCTTCAACTCGCGACCGTTGCACGCCGGCACTGGACGACCTGATGACGTTACCGGCTTACCCGTTGAGTTTTTACGTTACTTTGATTGAGCCGGATTAGTAGCTGACTCGTCGGCTTTGGGTTCTTTGCGGCGGAGATCTTCTGCCTCGGCTTCTTTCTCCTCACGTTGCTTGCGAGCGATCTCTTCCAGCATCAGGTCAAGCCACTCGCTCACAACGACTCCGACTCATCTTCAGCCTCTTTGACCGCCGCGTCGATCATTTCACGAACTTCGGAAAGTGTCGGTGCGTCCGGATCGGTTTCGACTGTATTGCGAATCCGCCGCGCGCGTGCAAATACTTCGTCCGCTTGCCAAACCCCGAGGCGAACAGGAACGCCATCGACTGCGGCGGCGGCCGCACGTAACTGATCCGCTGTTTTTCCGCCTTCGGTGTGTGCCAGTAGCAGCATATCCAGCCGCTCCTCTGGACTGATCAGATCGTCTTCAAGTGGCGCGTGACCCTCGAAGTACCAATCCCCGTCCAGCTGGCCGATGAGATACGGTTCATTGATGATGTTGACCAACTCGCCGACTTCGACAAGTTCGTATAGATACTCGATATTCTCGGGGTACAGGCGCACACAACCGTGACTGACGCGCATACCAACGCCGAAAGGCTGATTGGTGCCATGAATAAGATAGCCAGGCATGTCGAGTTTCAGCACCCGATGTCCCAGAGGATTATCCGGACCCGGTGGTATCACAGAGGGTAGCGGGTCACCGAGCTCCGCGTGTTCCTTACGCACCGACTGCGGGACAAACCAGTGTGGATCTTTTGCTTTGGCGACAACCTGGGTCGCACCGAGCGGCGTCTCCCATCCTACGCGGCCGATACCAATCGGATAAGTCTTTACGATTGTCACCTGGCCCTCGGGGACTTCGGGAAAATAAAACAATCTACGCGATGCGATATTGAGAACGATGCCTTCATACGGAACATCCGGAAGCACGAACTGTGTCGGCAACAGCACAGGCGTGTTCTCACCGGGCAGCCATGGGTCGACATCAGGGTTTGCAGCGATTAGTTCGTCATAGCCGAGTCCGTAGGTACGCGCCAGATCCGCCAAAGTGTCGGCTTCGCGGGTGAAGACAACTTGAGGAACGCCAACAACGGATTGCTGCGCAGACTCCAGGACAAAATGATTGGCAGAGATCGGTTCTTCCACCAGCCGTTGCTCAAGCGGCACAATATGCACCTCATCGCGCTTACCCGGCGCGGTTCCGAAAAAATCCTGCAGCGACGAACAGCCGCCCAACATGATGAGCGGCAGCAGTAGTGCAAAGCGGCGAATTATGAGGGCTCACTCCTCTTTGGAGGTCAGCAACGATTGAGGGGGTATGCAATTGGGCACACGACCCTCCTGGTGGGCCGCATTATACAGCGGCAGAACCTTAATCCATTCCGAAACCAGCGAATCTATTCGGTTTTCGCTCGAGGGGTGTGTCGAGGTGAATTCGGCTGGCGCCTCGCCCGCTTCGGCTTCCATGTTCTGCCACAAAGGCACGGAGGCACGCGGATCGAATCCGGCTCGCGCCATATATTCGAGACCAATAACATCCGCCTCTGTTTCCTGGCCGCGCTTGTAGGGCAGCAAAAGACCGTACATCGCACCCTGAGACAGGGCCTCCTGCGCCGTATACGTGGTGCCGTAGTTACCGCCGCCCAGCAGTACCGCTGCAACCTGGATGCCGATCTGCGCGCTCCTGCCCTGCATCAGTTTGCTTTTCGTGTGTTCAGCGGTCTCGTGAGCGATCTCGTGACCGATCACAGCAGCAAGCTGGTCCTGATTCTGCGCGGCCTTGAGGATTCCCTCATAAACAACAATCTTGCCACCCGGCATGACAAATGCGTTGATCTGATCGGTTTCCATGATCGCCAATTCCCAGTTCTGCTCACTGTGTGGCGGACCGAGAATCATTACGACAGCATTAGCAACGCAGGAGACGTAGTCGATCGTATGGCGATCGGTCGTCAATGGTGCCGACGCTTTCAGCTTCGCAAATTCCCGGGCTGCCTCAGCTTCGAGTTCGGCATCGGACTTCGCGCTCACCTGGGGCGTCCACGCCAACGCGCCTAGAGCAATTAATGCAATAGGCAACAAGGACTTGGGGTACTGCTTGTTCATGGCATTTCCTCGACCTGAGTACTGGCAATCCAACTACAGGTTTCGACCATCTTCGGCAAATACAGTTCCGATTGCTAGCGCGGCAGGCGCGACTCGAATCGGCGCCGCCAGCCGGCCGCATCGACCTTCTCGAGCGTGCCATCGATATTTGCCATAAGCCGCTTCTGCAGGGGTTGCTTGATTCGATAGGCCAGCTGATACAGCTGGCGGTCGGCGGCGCGCTCTGTCAGGAGCTCGTCGCTGGTCTTGATTTCGTCGGCCAGACCCAGATCCAGGGCCGTCGTGCCGTACCAGTGTTCTCCGGTTGCAACTTTGTCGAGATCAAGACCGGGTCGGTACTTGCTCACTGCAGCCTTGAAGAGTGCATGCACATCCTCGAGCTCTTCTTTAAGTTTGGCACGATCTTCATCGGTGTTTTCGCCAAACATCGTCACTGTGCGCTTGTACTTTCCGGCTGTAACCTGCTCGAAATCCACGCCATGGCTGTCCAGAAGACGATTAAAGTTTGGAATCTGTGCCAGCACGCCGATTGATCCAAGAATGGCGAATGGCGCAGCGTAGATTCTCGATGCTACGCAAGCCATAAGATAGCCGCCGCTTGCCGCGACTTTGTCGACACAAACGGTGAGAGGAATATCGCGATCGCGAATCCGCGCAAGCTGCGAAGCAGCCAGACCATGTTCATGTACGACACCGCCATGGTTTTCCAGGCAGACGATAACCTCGTCATCCTCTGTCGCCACATCCAGGACCGCGCTAACCTCCTCGCGTAACGACGGCACTGCACTCGCTTTCAGATCGCCTTTGAAATTAATTATGAAACTGCGTGGCCGCTTCGATTCTTCTTTGGCCTCCGCCTTCTCGCGCTTCTTCTCGTGCTTGGCGTCTTTCTTTTGCTCGTCTTTGTTCAACACAGCCTGACGCAGGGCGCGTGCCAGCGATTTGTATTTTTTGTTGATGCTTTCGACTTCGAGGCCCTCCTGGCTTGCCTTGCGGCTGGCCGATGCGGCGACGCCAATCACAACAACGATGGCCACAACAATCGTAACGACTTTCAACAAAAACAAACCGTACTCGATGAAAAACTGGCTCATACAGCAAGACCTACATTGTTTTTTTGCAGCACCTGTTCAGCGCGATAACTGGAACGGATCATTGGCCCGGCGACCACCTCGAAAAATCCCTTTTCAAGGCCTTCTTGCCGGTACATATCAAACTCCTCTGGCGGCACGTATCGCTCAACGGCCAGATGATTCGGTGTCGGGCGCAGGTACTGCCCTAAAGTAAGAATGTCGACGTTTGCACCACGCAGATCATCCATTGTTCGCATGATCTCATTATTGCGCTCGCCCAAACCCAACATCAGGCTGGTCTTGGTGAGTACATCAGGTCGATGTTTCTTCGCGTGCGCCAACACGCTGATCGTTTGCTCATAACTGGCGCGCGGATCGCGTACCGGATGTGTCAATCGTTTCACGGTTTCAACGTTTTGTGCAAAAACCTCGAGCCCTGAAGCAACGACAATTTCGACATGCTCCATGACACCGTTGAAGTCCGGCGTCAGGGCCTCGACCGCAGTCTGCGGGTTCTGCTTTTTGATCTCGCGGACACAGGCAGCGTAGTGCGCCGCGCCGCCATCAGCCAGGTCATCACGATCGACCGACGTGATCACGACGTATTCAAGACCCATCAGGCGCACAGCACGGCCGGTATTTGCGGGTTCCTGTTCATCCAACCGGCCTTGCGGATTCCCTGTGTCAACAGCACAAAAACGACAAGCCCGAGTACAGACCGCGCCCATGACCATGATGGTCCCGGTGCCCGCGTTCCAACACTCGCCGATATTTGGACACATGGACTCTTCACATACCGTGCTCAGACGATGCTCCTTAACGATGCGATGCACAGCGGAATAACCCTTGCCCGCCGGCATTTTCGCGCGCAGCCATTTGGGCTTTTGTCCGTGTACAAGCGGCTCGCTGTCACGACGGTTCTTGACGCCATTTTTGATGGCCGAAAAGCCTTCTTCAGTCTTGTACTTGCTACCGCTCTTGACGATCAGTATACCGCGGAATTGTTTGTCGCCAGTACTGCTCATTGAGGGTGTAGGTTGCGGGGCAAAAGGGCACGCATTGTAACGGAATTTAGCGAAAAAAATCCCGGCCGAGGCCGGGAGAGTCAGGGGGAATCGTTACGCGCCAGAAAAAATCAGTGTAATCGGGACCAGCTAACTAGCTTGACAGTGCTCTTTTGCAGGTCGAAATTGCGGGCCAGTATGGCCTCTATGTCATGCGCATCGCTGTTCATATTCATCGGCTGACTCAACTCAATCACACCGCTGAATTCGTTGCCGCCGCGATACTGCGCGTCGGTCAATATGAACTGTGTGTAGTATTTCGCAGACATGGCCCAAGACTACGCCTCGGTACCTGAACGGTCTGTGAAACAAAGCACAAAATGCCGCATTCGCTGCAGCATGGCCCATTTTGTTGCACTGCAACATTGAAATGCTCACGGAAAATCTGGTGCGAGCGCAAAATTCGCATGTTTCGGGGACGCGCCGCACAGATTTCGGGCCGCAGCATATGTAATATTGGCACCTGAAGCCGCGTCGCTTGGGCGGTTTTTTGGCTAAACTAACGCAGGAAACCGGCACATGGCCGCACAACACAGACTCCTCCGCTGCATTCTGGTAGCAACACTATTGCTGGGCACTGCAAACGCCGTCGCACAGGATGAGCTTAGAAATACATTTTTCAAAGAAGCCGACGCGGCCAAGGCTGCCGCCGAGGCAGCGGACGCGTCCTATTTGGCGCCGCGCAACTTTGAACGCGGTATGAGTGAATACACTGATGCCGAGCTGGCACTTGAGCGCGGCCGCAACATTGAGACGGTACGATCCAATGCCGCCGATGCCGTCCGTTACTTCAGGACCGCGACAACGGCCGCTGAGCTCGCCGCCACCGCACTGGCCCAGGCTATGAAGAGTCGCCAGGACGCCGCCAATGCCCTGGCACCCAAGTTGTCTGCCGATATCTGGCTGGAAGCGCAACGCAAATTTGGCGATGCCGTTCGCACGCTCGAACGTGGTGATCTCAAGACGGCGAAACGCCGCGAAATAGAAGCCACAAGCCTGTATCGCGATGCCGAGCTGGTTGCTATCAAGGCGCAGTATCTGAATGAAACCCGGCAATTACTGGCCGATGCCGACCGTGCCCGCGTTGGTCGCTATGCTCCGATCACTCTCAACAAGGCGAAGAAACTGCTCGCCGATGCTGAGCGGGAACTCAATGAAAACCGCTACGATACCGATCTGCCGCGCAGTCTCGCCCGACAGGCGAACTACGAAGCCAAGCACGCCATATATCTTTCTGAAGTCGTACGCAAAGTTCGCGATCGCGATCTCAGCGCCGAGGTTCTGATCTTGCAATGGGAGAAACCACTGCGCGATATTTCCGGGGCCGCAGACGTCGTACCGGATATGGAAGATGGCCCGGACAGGCTCACCACTGAACTGGTGGGCTACATCGATCAGTTGCGCAATGAAAACCAGGCCCTTGATCAGGAAAAGGCAGAAAATGAAACTCGCCTTGCCGATATGGAAGAGGAAATGGCCGCCCTGGATGAGCGTCTGGGTGGTGCA
>Ga0255052_10002871_pt1 | contig 12194 bp, 13 predicted proteins | sample JV7_2_21_MG_FD_188632 | JGI IMG/M metagenome (GOLD analysis project Ga0255052, IMG submission 188632) | Seawater microbial communities from Jervis Inlet, British Columbia, Canada - JV7_2_21 | ecosystem: Environmental > Aquatic > Marine > Inlet | place: Canada: British Columbia | collected... | reverse complement strand
GCACGATGAATGCCATTCACTACCACGTCGAACGAAATGCCGCGGCTGGTGTGGCTTTGCGGGTCGAAGAAAATTTCCGTGTGTACGACATTCTCAGCCTGGCACTGTTTTAAATAGGCCCAGGTCAGATCAAAAAAATCCTGCTCCGTTTGCAATACTGCCGTCGCCTGATAATAGAGGTCCAGGAAGGACTGCAGATCTTTGAAATCATACAGGCTGGCCAATTCCTCGGTCGTCGAAAAGGGAAGATCGACCCGGTTTCTCCGGGCCAGGTCGAGCACCATCTCAGGCTCTAGCGTCCCTTCGATATGCAGATGTAATTCCGCCTTCGGCAATCGTTCGATCAAATGCTCGAGTCGGCTGGAACCAATCATCACGCTAGCTGCTTACCACCGATATTCAGCTGCTGTAATGAATTGACTGAACGTTTCGCACCACACCACAACGGTGTTAAACGTCAGCGGATCGACGGATGCTGGAACGTGAATTATGAAGTTCTCGAATGTTTTGATGTCGCCAATGTAGGCCATATTGGGCTTCAGGCGAATAAACGCTGCCTCAGTCTCGACATATTCCGGCGAAAGGTAGAGCTTGTAGTCCGGTCCCGGCGAGACACTGCCTTCCAACGAGATTGTCTGTTGCCCGACGAACACCGTTCCTTCGCCCCAGTGAAAGGCATCGCTATCCTGAAGATCGCGGCGAAACTGACCGGAGTGCATGCTATCTTCCGCGGCTGCACGAACGTCTGATGTCGCAGGTCCGGGCGGTGCCGTGAGGATTGGCAGGAAATAGATGCCCGCTCCGAATCCGATAAGGAAAACGGCGAGATACGACGCTACAAGAAGAATTGTTTTTTTCACTGGAATACCCCTGGCCCGAGACGCCTGTTCCCGGCGCTTCGCCGTCAACTCGTGAACATACTATTTTATAGGTAGACTATTTTACATCAGCTCGAATTCGCGCACAGGAGATGAAGACATGACGATTCTGGAATTGGGGGCCCTCGGTGAACTGCTTGGCTCGATTGCAGTCCTGGCCACACTTGTATACCTGTCTGTTCAAATTCGGCAAAACACACATTCCATGGATGAAAACAAGAAACTCGCTCTGGCACAGACCTATCAAATGCGAGCTGATGCATTGCAGATGATGCTGGTCCACGCAGCCGACTCGGAACACATTGGTCCAATAATTATGAAGCTGACCGGCGCCGGTTATCCAGAGGATATCCGCGCCCTCGAAGGACTTTCCAATGAGGAACGCCAGCGCTTTCGGCTATGGCAAATCGCGCAGCACACGCACTGGGACAACATGTTCTTTCAGTATCAGCAGGGCTTTATCGATGAGGAATATTATCGAGACTCATTCAAGGCAAGAGTCAAACGATTAGCACCAACTTGGAAAGCGCTGAAGGTGGCGGGCGCCAGACGAACCTTCAATGCCGAAATTGACAGCATCATGGCTGACGACTCGACTGGTTGCGCATAAGTCGTCAATGAAAATTGTTGTGGCATCACGCAACCCCGTCAAAGTCGACGCTGTAAAGGAGGCGTTCGGCGTTCAGTTTCCCTCGGCGACTATTGAAGTGATTTCGGCTGACGTGGAATCAGGAGTCAGTGATCAGCCGGAGAATGATCGGGAGACGCGTCATGGAGCAAGAAACCGGGTCGTGGCGGCGCGGGGAGTGCAGCCCGATGCGGACTACTGGGTTGGCATCGAAGGCGGCATAGAGTCAGTTGATGATCAGCTAATGGCTTTTGCCTGGATGGTGGTCTTGGGTAGAAATGACAAAATGGGAGAGGCGAGAAGCGTGACGCTGCCATTGCCTCCCGCCGTAAAGGAATTGATCGACGGCGGCTGCGAACTCGGAGTGGCAAACGATCGGGTCTTCGGCACAACGAATAGCAAACAGCAGGGTGGGGCGTACGGCTTGCTAAGCGATGGAAAATACACCCGGGAGTTTATCTACAGCCAGACGCTGGTAATCGCGCTGATTCCGTTTGTTAACGAGTTATATCCGGACGGACCAACACCTTGCAGTTAGTCGGAAGGCTCGAGTACTACCACCGGGATCTCACGGTCCGTTGAGGCCTGATAGTCTTCGTAGGGCGCATACACCTCGACCATAAGTTTCCAGAGTTCGGCGCGTTCCACGCCCTCGGATACGCGTGCGGTGACCCGGTAGGAGTCACGGCCGACGCGTATTTCGCAATCGGGCCTGTCAAGAAGATTCAGGAACCAGGCGGGATGACTGGGAGCTCCGCCTTTTGACGCAACAATCACGAAACCGGCATCGACATTCTGGTATATCAGGGGCAACAGTCGCGGTTCACCCGATTTTCGGCCTGTCGTGGTCAGCAGAAGCGTCGGTAATACGCCTGGACCACCGACCGACGCCGAGTCCCACATGTGCGCCTTATCCGGATCTTCCAGGTAAAGCTTTACGTGGTCTGCGATCCAGCCCGGTAATTCCGCTTCCGAATCTTGTTTGCTCATCGCCCCTGCCTCCGGCAGCAAGTTACATGCGATCATCTTGCTCGTATTGGTTTGCGTGTGCAATGCCCAAAAAAATGAGCGGGACCTGGACAGTCCCGCTCAAGATTTTCGGTTTACCTTGTGGCAAATCAGAAAATAAACTGAACCGACAACTGAGTGCCACCGACTGACATATCATAGATAATGCCTGTAGAGTCTTCCTGCCAGACATAAACGTCTGTCTGTACAGCCAGCGAGAAGTTCTGTGTCGCGCTGTATCGCACCCCGATGCCGCCACCTACCACATCCTCGTCAAAGCCAGGGGCACCGGCCGCCTCGATTTCCAGTGTTCCCAGGCCGAGTTGTCCGAACAGTTCCCAGCCACTGTCTCCGAACGGAATGATTCCTATCGCGTGAACCGAAGTCGCTGTGCCGTCGAAATTAACTCCCTGCACTGAATAAGTACCCAGATCGACATAGCGAGCCTCAACGGCGAAGTGCTTCAGAATCTTGTATCCGCCATTCAGCTGTAAAGAGGTGTCTTCATCGTCGACATTCAGCCCTGCGAAAAAGCCACCATCATCGAATACTGTTACTCCAAAAGCGCCACCGATGTACCCACCGCTGGCTCTCGACTGGTCCGCGGTCGCGAAACCACAGAATCCAAGTAATACAAAACCCAAGGTTAATTTTCCAAGCATTGCCCTTCTCCAAAGCGATTGCTTTCGCTGATAATTGCGAGCAAACCACGTGTACTCGGGCATCACCAGTACCTGCATCACGTTCTCAGCCTGGCGTTCATGGAATGTGCCGTAGTTGTTGCTGATTCTCCGTCTTTGGGCCATCCTTGCGACGGCAGAGTGAAATAATAAGGTCGCCAATGTCCTTCATAGCCGAACTAAGACGCAGGAACGTATTCAGGGTCGGGATCGCATACGCCATCGTCGCCTGGCTGATACTGCAGGTCATCGATGTAGTCATGCCGATAATGGCGTTGCCCGATTGGGTGGGCAAAGCCATATTGTTGTTGCTGCTAATCGGGCTGCCTCTGGCGATCGTTTTTGCCTGGGCGTATGAACTCACGCCTGACGGGATCAAACGAGAAAGAGAAGTCGACCGCTCTAGTTCGATTACCCACAAAACCGGGCGCAAACTCGATTTCGTCATTATTGCCGTACTTTCCTTCGCGGTTTTGTTCTTTGCACTTGATAAATTCTTTTGGGCAAATCTGGAGACGCCGACTCTCGGCAGTAGTGATAGCAGACGCTCGATCGCTGTCCTGCCTTTTGTCAACATGTCCGGCGATAAAGAGCAGTCTTATTTCTCGGACGGTATCTCTGAAGAGATTCTCAATTCCCTGGTTCGCGTACCGGGCGTTAGTGTTGCATCGCGCACGTCTTCGTTTACTTACAGGGGCGAATTGCAAAGCATCCCCGAGATTGCAGCTGAGTTGGACGTACTCTTCGTTCTGGAAGGCAGCGTTCGCAAGGCAGGAAATCAGGTCCGAGTTACTGCGCAGCTGATCGACGCGGCGGACGACAGACATATTTGGTCAAACACTTACGACAGGGAACTGGCTGACATATTTGTCATTCAAAGCGAGATCGCTAATTCGATAACATCGTCACTTAAGACGGCACTCGGTATCGAGGCCGTCACTGAAGTGCCAGTTCGAGAAATGACTGCGAATATGGATGCCTACGACCTTTACTTGAAAGGTCATGATAGATTTGTCCGCCGAACGACTGCGCAAGACATTGTGGACAGCATTCGGTATCTCGAGCAAGCTGTTGCCCTCGATCCTGGTTTCGCAGTCGGCTGGGAATCGCTTGGCGCAGTGTACTCCGCCGCGCCGTATTGGCGCATTGAGGATCGTAGTTTTGATAAATATATGGAGCTGGCCGGGCAGGCAACCGACAGAGCTCTTAGCATCGATCCCGGTCTTCCGCTTGCCTATGGAGTTAAAGGCAGTGTTACGGCCGTGACACTGCCATACGATCTGGTTGAAGGAATGCGTCTTATGGAGCTAGCCCTACAGAAGGATCCATTGCTAACGACAGTGTACAACTGGATCGGCAGTACACTAATTGCTATGGGTTACGCAGATGCTTCGATCGAAGCCAATGAACGATGTCTCGAAATCGACCCACTTTACAGCAACTGCCTTTACTACCTGCGAGTCGCACAGAGCGCGCTCGGTCACCACGACTCTGCGACGAAAACACACGAGCGTGAGCTCGAGTTCGCCGAACCGTGGAATGACGCTGTAGGTGTCGCGATGCTGTTGCTTGCCGGAAACCGCACCACCGCCATTATCGTCGCGCATAGCATTGATGAATTACGGGGAGCACCGGTGATCGAATGGATCCGAGCGTTGGAAAATATTGAAGGGGATAATTCGCTTGGGCTGGCAAAATTCGATGCCTGGGCCAACGAGAACGCTGTCGACCTGAGTAGATATCCAGAGATCCTGGCAGCGTTCAGGGCTCATGATCGCATGCCACTATCACGTGTCGAAGAACCCTGGTATTGGTTGTCGATATACAAAGACTATAGAGCGAGCCCTGCATTCAAGAGGAGCATGAAACACTTCGGCATATTTGATTACTGGCGCGCGAAAGGTTTTCCGCCGCAGTGCCGGCCAATCGGCAGCGACGATTTCGAATGTGACTGACGCGTTCCCGATGAACGCGGCTATTAATTACATAGCCTTGCCAAGGGCCCGGTTAAGGTCTTCCTCGGAAATCTGGCGAAACGCGTATTTGTAGCCGAAATACACGGCCAGTCCGTAGAACAATACGTCAATGAACTCGAAAGTTGCGGTCAACATTTCGACAATGATTGGATAATTCAGTTGCGTGAGAATATCCATGTATGCCATTTCCTGGTTAACGGCAACATAGTAGGTAATCGTAAGAACATTGCCGAGTACGCAACCCAAAAGTGCTAACGCACCGCTTACAACGCCGTACGTCGGATTGATTCCCTTGCCCGTAAAGCGAACTGCGAACCCTATCAACAGGCCGATACCGATAGCCATCCAACCGATTTGATACTCGGTCATGACTGTAACGCCGGCCCAGATACTGGCGCCCGCTACCGCTGCAATAAAACCAGCCAGAGTGCCCATGACCAGATTTTGCTCGGACCGAAAAGTCTCGAGGGCTCTTTGCGCCTGCATATCGGATATCGCCGGCTGTTCGGCCGGCTCTTCCGCAGTCTCCATTACGATATGTTCCGCGGGCCTCAATTCGTCATTCATGGGATTTTCTCCATAATGCAAGGCGCCAATGGAGCAGATGTCAGCTGACATCAGCTCGACGCAGCAGGCCAATTATATGGTCCGCGGGCATGAACAGCCCAGGACCAGGTCTCAATTCAGCCCGTGGAATGACAAACGCAGGCGTAATGCGACCTAGTTCACCATATAAATGGTGTCGTGTTCCCTGGCGTGTTCGATGACAGATAAGCCGATCTGGTCACCGGGCCTGGCAGTATCCACTCCCTCATGGTCGATTTGCATGGACTCGACTTTCTGCTCGAAGTCCGAAGTGTGGCCCTTGACGTGAATGACGTCACCTTGGTGAAGTTCACCGTCGGTGATCGACACGCCCGCCACATGAATGTGGCCGTAATAGTGAGTTACGGTTCCGATTTTTGTCTCAGTCATGTCACTCTCCCAACACAGTCTATGCGCTGTACGTTGAGTATAAACCTTGGGACACAAAATCGGCGAAATCGAATATCGTCTGAGCTATTCGGCGGCGCAGTTTGAACTGGTCAGTTCTGATCGCGCGTCGGATCCCAGATGTACGAGGACACATTTCGAGCCATTGAGTACGAGCCGGAAGTGTTCCGGCCGGCCGAGGTCTCTGCCGGTCAGATGTTTCGGTTCTATGACAAGCATGCTGCTTTTCGTCAAGGCGTCATCTGCAATCAAAACTGCCCGGCCGCCGAGAGAATTGTTGACTGCCTGCCGTAGTTCGGCGCGGCTCACGGGAGTAGGGTCAACGAGATAAGCGGGAACCTCGGCTCGAACTGCCTCTGTTTTGCAGGCAGTTATGCTTATGAATAGGGTGACGACGGCAAGAGCGTGAAAATGCCGCATTTCCTACCTGCGCATGATCCTGTTTTGATGCCAGACGGATTTCGGCGCAATACCATCGACCGCAGCCAGGTCAGATCCGGCCGATGTCTTGAAGGCACCGGGTGGTGCGATTCCGGATGCTGCCGGGCACGGCTGGCCGTCCCGATACAGTAGCGCTGCCGCCAGGCGGCTTTCCAATGGATCACCCAGGGCATGTGAAAAGTCGTCCGCGACAGAACATCCCGGCACTATGGTACCCACAACGCCAGTCTGGTTAGTCGGCGAAAAACCGTCGGTATAGTCGCCAAAGCCCTTATTGTTCTCGCCTCTGAACTGAATCGTGAAATAGGTTGTGCCGCAGTTTTCGGCTGGATAAAAACCGTAGGGCTTGCCACAGGTGGTCGAGCCGATTTGAATGACTTCGACATTCACGCCTTCGAGGCTGTTCATGATCGATTCGCTGGCTGAACAGGTATTCGGTCCGGTGAGCACGAATACCCGAGACAGGCCCAGAGTCGGTAGCGCCTGCCCTGGGGCTACATCGAAACCCAGCGTTGTCGTATGAAATGGCGTGGGTATCAATGCCTGCCCCGTTACCGGATCAGTTACCGGGTGCTTGTCATTGAACACCAGAGTCTCGAAAATCATGCCGGCTGTGGGTATCGGGCCGGCGATCATGTATGCGAATTCGCTGGCAATGTCGAGAAATCCGCCGCCGTTATAACGCAGGTCCACAACGAGGTCGGTAATGCCAGTAGCGCTCAGTTGATTGACTGCATCGATCAGCCCGGATTCCGCGGTTGCGATGTGGTCGTTGAACTGCATGTAGCCAACATTTCCCGTGGCCGTCGGAATCGTATTCACTTTTGGCACCGGCGTCGATGTGACGCTGGCAGTTGTCATCGTGATATCGCGTTGAGTGCCGTCCAGATCGCGAACGGTAAAATCGATTGCCAAACCAGCCTGGGAAGGGAATAGTGCGGCGACAGCGATATCAAAATCAGCCTGCGTTGGCACAGTGGCGAGGTCGACGCCGTCGGCAATCAGCACCTGCGCGCCGCGTGCGAGACCCGCGGCTGTTGCTGCCGAATTGGGTTCAGTAAATCCGACTACGACTTCTCCCGGCAGGCCACCCGAGAGAAAAACCCACAGTGCCCCATAGCCTACCGTGATGCCCGATTGCGATAGTTCGAAGAACTCATCACTCGGAATGGTGAAATGGAATTTGTCCTTGAGCTGACCCGATGCAGTCGTTGCTTCGGTTACCAACAGGTCGAAATAAGGCAATGTTGCAAATAGCCCCGGGTCGCGATCGGTGATTTCGTTATACCAAAGATAGGTATTGTTGCTATGAGAACGCAGGAAATTGTTCTCATCGGTGGCCGTACCTTGAATGTCCAGAAATGGCTGACCCGTGAAAGGGTCAATACCACTTCGAGGCGATGCGCAATGTGCCGCAAATGTGCTTGCATCCAGGAATACACCCTGGGTCCAATCGCTTCCGGCACCACCCGGCGGCGCACCGTTAAAGCTGTTGCCACCGCCGCCGCACGCGGCGAGCGTTACGAGCGCCAGCGAGACGATCCCGTAGCTGTATGTTGTCGATATTCGTTGGCGATCTATCACGTTAGGAAATCCTTTCTATACTGCTGCTATTTCGATCAAATGATAATCTCAATAATCGCGACGTCCATACTCTTAGAACCAGTCCAGTTATTGACTTATTGAGGCTTTGAGTAGGCGCTGTCAGCTCTTGAATGTGTCTTTCAGGCGTCCCAGCAGACCGCCCGACCTTTCTTCGGATTCAGCGTCGTCAGGCGACTTAGTGTGTTTGTCCAGGGTTTTTAACGTTGCCGTCATCGAAGTATTGAACTGATTCTCTATTGGTTCGGGCTGGGGTCCGCTCTGCTGCGGCGTTGGCGTAGCCGCGGCTGCAGTTTCATTTCCCAGCTCAATATTTGCGGCGGGTGCTGGCGCTGGCGGAGACTTGGGAGCCTCCTTTGGCTCAGGTGCAGGTGAGGGTTTCGCAGCATCGGTCGCCTCCGCCGGTTCCAGCGCGACAGGGTTTTCCTCTGCCGGCGCTGCTTCCTCTCGGATCTGCAGGCTGATCGATTCAAGCTCCTCACTGCCGAATAGTGTCTCGGCAAGCTGATCGCTCATTTCTTCCAGAGATTTTGTCTGTTCGAGTTCGGCAGCCATTTTGTCCAGTTCCGCAGGATCAGTCGGCGCTGTCGCCTTGGCTCGTTTTGCCTCGATACTCTTGTCGAGTGTGACTTCGGGAATCGATTCCGGTGCGCTGTCATCTGCCGATACCGGCTCTTCAGGCTCCGATGTGTCTTCATCGTCATGAACTGCAAGGGAGGCGAGGGCCGCATCCAGCATGTCATGATCAACCTTCGCGAAGCTTGCAGTCGAATCATCGGACTTTTGATCTGAAATGTCCGCCGGCGAATCTGAATCTTCCAGTGCAAGCGTAGGGATATCCTCGGCCGGGGCCGGTGCGGCCGGGGTTGGTGCTGCCTTGGCCGAAGCTGGCGCAGCCGGGGTTGGTGCTGCCTTGGCCGGAGCTGGTGCAGCCGGGGTTGGTGCTGCCTTGGCCGGAGCTGGTGCAGCCGGGGTTGGTGCCGCCTCGGCCGGGGCCGGTGTAGCCGGGGTTGGTGCTGCCTTGGCTGGAGCCGGTGCAACCGGGGCCGGTGCTGCCTTGGCTGGAGCTGGCGCAGCCGGGGCCGGAGCTGGTGCAGCCGGGGTTGGCGCTGCCTTGGCGGCAGGAGCCGGCGGCTTTGCAAGTGGCTTCGGCGCGTCGTTCTTAACTGCGGGTGGATCAGCCTTATCCGGCGCTGGCTCCAGAACATTCGTCTGGGTGTTCCGATCCACAATGATTTCGTCGGCGAACTGAAATTTTGGTCGCTCCGCCTGCGGCGGCAAGTCTGCAGCTGGTTTTGATTCAACCGCTGCAGAAGCACCTGCTCCGTTTGTGGCGGCCGGTTTTGCCGGGGCTTGCTGTGCATTCGCAGGCGGTTTGGGTGCGCGGGGCGTCGAGGCTTGCTGTGGTACGGGCGTACTCTCTGCTGCAGCCGGGATCGTTTTTACCGGAATTGTGGGATCAGCGCTTTCCTCGACCGCAGGCGCTGGTTCGGGCTGCCCGGCAGGTCGTACCGCTGGATTGGGAGCCGCTGTCGCTTTGGGTCCCTGCGCAGCCGGCGCATGACCCGGTGCCATGCCGAAGACCTCAACTGCGACCTTAAAAACGATCTTGCCGGAGACCTGATGGACTTTATGTTCGGCTGCCATCGTCAATGCGGTCTCACAGAGACTGTTTATGACACGCGGTATGCCGCCCGAACAGCGGCGGACCATCAAAGCTACGCCCTGTTCGAACATCGCATCGAAATCGCCGCCCGCTACTTTTATGCGATGACGCAGGTATGACTCGACTTCCTCGGCCGTAAATCGTTCAAGCGACTGCTGCAGGCGTATACGCTGCCGCACGCGCTCGAGTGCAGGCGTGGCAATCAGCTTGTCCAGTTTTTGCGGCCCCATCATGATGATGTTTGCGCCAGCACGGGCGCCACCGTCAGCGGCCGTGAGCGCCTCGAGTTCTTCCAGTAGCTCCGCGCCCAATCGCTCCGCGTCCTCTATAACGATGAATACACGGGCGCCTGCCTCCGCTTTTTCCGCAAGAATACGTTCGAAGTTCTCGAGGCAATCGAATCGTCGTTCGGAATCGCGAGCGGATCCAAACTGTGCAAGAAGCAGATCCACCAGTTCGTCGGAGCCGACCTGGATGCGGCCGAGTATTGCGACCAAACGATCAGGGCCTGACTGCTCCAGGGCACGCTGCACAATAGTAGTTTTTCCGACACCAACCGGTCCGGTGATTACAGCAATAGAGTCTTTTGCTGACAGCGCCGTTTTGAGATCGGAGATGACTTTGGATTGTTCGGGTCCTTCGAATACAGCGTCGCCCTCAGCAACGGACTGAAAGGGGTTCTTCGAGAGCCCAAAGTGCTTTTCGTACATGCTTGTCTCGTTGTTGCCCAGGCACCAACGCAAAGCCCAAGCGCGGTGCAGATGAGCCAGTTTGCCGCTGAAGAGGCGGAAAAACATGGAGTTATGTCACAGAACAGGGCATACGGATTCGTCTCGAACATGCCCTAACTTTGACCGGTTCTCAGCCCTCGTGGCGCCCGGAGTTTTTATATAAAGTTAATAAAATCAATTAATTAACTACTATCTCCATAAATTTTCCGAAGCACGTATTGATCCGCCAAAGGGTCGACCTGATACGAAAACCCCACTTCATCAGACGGGATGGGCGAAATCCCACGCGAGGTGACGAGCCTGTCTCACCCACATGCAGGACTCACAGGCACAGTACCTGACATTGTGGTTCGCCCTTGAGCATTGTGCATCAACGTAGTCGATACAGAACAATAGAGACTCATGCAGAGTTTCAAGCGGTATCGTCGACAACACACTGAATTCATCATGGCGATTCAGCCAGTGGCACTCTGCCCCTTGTTGACAGGACCCGCACGACGGGTGCTCAGGATTGAAATAACGATTCTGTGGGCACTCACCGACCTCCAGATTGGCCAGCAGGAGTATGCGTGGGTAAGTAAGTGCCTCTATGATCTGTCGCCTCATGATTTTATTCTGCGCTCCGGCACCGGGCCTTGGGAAAAAGCCGGCTCATCCTCTAATGTATCCCCTGTGATGTGAGGTCCAGACGAATTGGATCCACCAGGTAAATGTGTCGGCGATCCACGTCGATCAATCCCTTTTTCTGCAGTTTGGTCATTAAGCGACTCAGGGTCTCAGGCTTGATGCCCAGATAGTTCGATATATCTTCACGAGACATCGGGAGTTTGAATTCGAATTCGGCTTCGCCTGATTGCTGCAATCTTGTTTGCATATCCAACAAAAATCTGGCGATCCGCTGGGTTGCCCCGGTTCCTTCGGCGTACATATGTTGCTTGGTGAACTCACGACTCATCAGTTGCAATACCTGGCCTTGCAGGCTGCGAAACTCGACGCTCAAACGGGAAATTTCCAAATAGGGAATAACGCAGACGGAACTCGGTTCAAGAATCAGCGCGCTACACCGGTGACGATCCGGGTAAATGGCATCAAAGCCAAGCAGTTCACCAGGAACGTGGAAGCCGTGCACCAGTTCGTGTCCGCCGGCGCCGACGCTGTAACTCTTGATGCAGCCCATGCGCACAGCATAAATCGCAGTAAACTGGTCGCCGATCCGAAACAAATAGCTGCCCGCCGGCAATGGACCTGCGTGTCGAACCATCGACTGCAGGTGCTCCAGATCGGTTGAGTCCATGCCTATCGGCCAACACAACTGGTGAAGCGAACAAGGCCCGCATATACGACGGTAGACGCCAAGGTCGAAGGTGTGCGTGTCAGCGTACGCGACCAAGGGGTGATTCCTCGCTTTGTGGTGCCATTTTAAGCGCTCGCCTGAGCACCGGAATATTGTGGATATTACTTAGTCCGACCTGACAAATGTCAGTGCAGATATCGTTATTTCATGCTCACATACTCGGTGCGGCAGGCATTGCGCGTCGGCTTGCGGCAAGGACATCCAGACGCGAGTGATTAAATGAAAAGAAAGGAGTTA
>Ga0255052_10002870_pt1 | contig 12197 bp, 4 predicted proteins | sample JV7_2_21_MG_FD_188632 | JGI IMG/M metagenome (GOLD analysis project Ga0255052, IMG submission 188632) | Seawater microbial communities from Jervis Inlet, British Columbia, Canada - JV7_2_21 | ecosystem: Environmental > Aquatic > Marine > Inlet | place: Canada: British Columbia | collected... | reverse complement strand
GACCCGAACTCGCCGGCCGCCAAGTGCATCACCTGCCACGGCACCCACGATGTGATCTCGCCGGATGACCCTGGGGCTGCGGCGAGTGCCTCGCGCTCGGAAGAACTCTGCGGTCGTTGCCACGTTCGTGAGGCCAGGCAGGTTGCGAAGAGCCCGCATACGCGAACAGCGGACGCTGGTCCCGCGGCGAGCTGCGTCAGTTGCCACGCCGACCACTCCATGAAACCGCCGCGCGGCGAACAGGCAGAGGTGGCGATCTGCGGCGAGTGTCACGGACAGCAGGCGGTGGAGCACCGCCGGAGCCTGCACGGGAGGGCTGCAGCCGAGGGCGATGACCTGGCGCCGAGCTGCGTCACCTGCCACGAGCACCACGCAATCCTGCCCCCTGACAATCTCGATTCGCCGGTCTCGAACATGAGAGTGCCGTTGCTGTGCGGGCGTTGTCATCATGAGGGGACCGAAGTCTCGCTCACCCACGACATCCCACAGGATCGTATCCTCGAGAACTACTCGCTCAGCATTCACGGGGAAGGCCTCTTCAAAAAGGGTCTGACCGTCACCGCGGTCTGCACCTCGTGCCACACCTCGCACGACATCCTCGAGCACACCGACCCGCGTTCGAGCATCCATAGGGAGAACGTCGCAGCCACCTGTATGGTCTGCCACAGCCGCATCGAGGAGGTGCACGTCAAGGTGGTGGAGGGCCGGCTGTGGGAGGAGGAACCGCACCAGATCCCCTCCTGCGTGGAATGCCACCAGCCGCACAAGATCCGCCGCGAGGCGTTGAGGGCGTTGGGCGCCGCCAACCGCAACTGTCTGCGCTGTCACTCCGATCCGGATTTGGCAATGGAACGTGATGGTGTGGTGATCTCGCTGTTTGTCGACGAGATGTCCTTCAACATCGGCTTACACGCCGGCAACGCCTGCGCGCAGTGCCACACGCAGGTGACGCCGTCGCACGAGCGTGCCTGCGACACCATCACCGAGCCCGTGGATTGCAGCATCTGTCACGCCGAGGTCGTCCAGAATTATCGGCTTTCAATACACGGCAAGCTGGACGCGGCGGGAGACCTCGACGCGCCGACCTGCCTCGACTGCCACGAAAAACACTCCACTGAAGACCACCGCCTGCCGATTTCGCCGACCTATCCACGCAACGTCCCCGACCTTTGCGCCAAATGTCATCGCCAGGGAGAGGCGGCGGCCAAGCGCATCGACTCAGAGATTCCCGACATCGTCGGCAGCTACGTCATGAGCATCCACGGCAAGGGCCTGATAGAAAGCGGGCTGGTGGTTTCGGCCACCTGTACCGATTGCCACACGGCCCACATGGAGTTGCCGCCGGACGATCCCCAGTCATCGGTCAACAGCGCCAATGTCGCCGCCACATGCGGCACCTGCCACCACGGCATCGAGGAGACCTTCCGAACAAGCGTTCACTGGCCGGGGAACGTCGAGACCGATCGTACGCTGCCGACGTGCGAGAGCTGTCACACCTCGCACACCATATCTCGCACGGATGTGACCGGGTTCCGGCTGAGGATGATGAACCAGTGCGGGCGCTGCCACGAGGACGAAGCGGGCACCTTTTTCGACACCTACCATGGCAAGGTCTCGCGGTTGGGTTCCGAAGGTGCCGCGAAGTGTTACGACTGTCACGGCACCCACAACATCCTGCCGCCGATCGAAACCGAGTCCACCCTGAGCCGCGACAACGTTGTGGAGACGTGCGCCCAGTGCCATCCCGGCGCCCACCGTCGGTTCGCGGGTTACCTCACCCATGCCACCCACCATGATCCCGAAAAGTACCCCTACCTGTTCTACGCGTTCTGGTTCATGACCGCTTTGTTGGTGGGCACCATGAGCTTTGCCCTCCTGCACACCTTCGCGTGGCTTTGGCGGTTGCTGCGGACCCGTGACAAGTGGGTGATGCACAAGAAAGCACCGCGTGAACGCTTCTATCTGCGATTCACTCGAAAACAACGCGTCATGCATGTCGTAATGATGATCAGCTTTTTCACGTTGGCGCTCACCGGCATGGCACTCAAGTTCTCCTACATGGGCTGGGCGGTGGCGTTGTCGAAAATTCTCGGCGGGTTTGAAGCCATGGGTATCCTCCATCGCATGGGCGCCCTGACGCTCGTGAGCCTGTTCATTTATCACCTTTTCGACGCCGTCAAGATGAAGCAGCGGTCGGGCCACGGCTGGATCGCTTTCATGTTCGCCAAGAACTCGATGTCGTTGACGGGGAAAGACCTGCGAGAGATATGGCAGTCGATCAAGTGGTTCTTTGGACGAGGGCCGCGTCCCCACTACGGACGATTTACCTACTGGGAGAAATTCGACTACCTCGCGGTTTTTTGGGGCGTGTTCGTGATTGGTTCCACGGGCTTCGTGCTGTGGTTCCCGGAGTTTTTCACCAAGTTCCTACCGGGGTGGTCGGTCAACGTTGCCACCATTATTCATTCCGACGAGGCGTTGTTGGCGGTGGCTTTCATCTTCACCATCCACTTCTTCAACACCCACTTCAGACCCGACAAGTTCCCGATGGATCCGGTGATGTTCACCGGCCGTATCCCGCTCGAGGAACTCAGGCACGACAAACCCGCCGAGTACGAGGAATTCATGGCGAGCGGGCATGTCGAGGGGATCGAGGCGAAGCTGGTGGACGCCTTTCCGAAGCGGGCCGAGCGCGCGTTCAAAACCTTCGGCTTTATCGCCCTCGGCATTGGGCTGACCCTGATCGCTCTGATCGTGTTCTCGATGCTGTTCGCCTACAGGTGATGCTGAAACTCCGTCGGCGGCTTTTCCTCAGGTCTTCCTTGTGAGTCGAGAATCTCAACGGTCAGCATGGTTTTGAACCGAGATGAACGTGCCAAACAAACCTTGCGCTCAGCCGTCTCAGGACCCATAATTTCAGGTAGAGGAAGCCGTTATCTTGACTGAGCTGACGAGTGGCACGCCGCGTCGAAAGCTGCTGAGGCGACCGACGCACAAACGCGAGCGCGAGACTCCGTGCGCGCGGGCAGAGCTTAGCGAGCCGCTCACCATCGAAATCGTACTAAACAACGCCAAAAAGACCCTTCACACCCGGGTCGCGCCGGCCCCGGGATCGCGTGCTCACGCCCGCAATGACGTCCAACGGGACCGCCCGACATTGTTTTCGCCGCGAACCGTGAGGCCGAGGATTGAGCCTTTTGGGGCACCGGCATCGTGCGGTTGGGCCCTGCGAGGCGCACCGTGTCTCATCCACCGTCACAAATTCCAGGAGGAAAACCATGGATGACAATCCGACGATCTTGATCGTTGACGACGAAGAGGCAAATGTGGTCTACATGTCGCAGATCCTCGAGGACCATGGGTTCGGATACACGGTGGCCAACAACGGCGCCGAGGCTTTGGAGAAGGTGAAGGAGTGTCACCCAGCGCTGGTCCTGCTCGACATCATGATGCCCCAAAAGAGCGGCGTTGGCGTGTTCCAGCGGATGAAGCGCGATCCAGATCTCGCCGATATCCCGATCATCGTCGTCACTGGAGCTACCCAGGTCACAGGTGTTGACATGAGGACCGGTGAAGAACGCCCAAAGGAATCCTACGAGGACGACCTCGTGCGAAGTTTTGGGGTGAGGCTGCAAGAGAAGCTCGCGGGCTTGACGCCGGACGGCTTCATCGAGAAGCCCATCGATCCCCCGGCCTTGGTGGCGAAGATCAAGGAATTACTGTCCTGATCGCAGCTCCAGGAATGGCTCACAGATGAGAGTAATGGATTCCGACGTAAAGAAAGGCCCGCCCGAGGCGGAGCGGCCCTTCCGCAGCGTCCAGTGGCTCATCATGGCGCGCCAGCTGCCACTGATCCTCTTGGTTGTGGCCGGAATTCTCTTTTGGTTGGAGGGACACCTCAAACAGGCCTTGTACTCGGCCAACCTCGAGGTTGCCCGTCGTTCAGGCTACCTGGCCGTTGCAGCCGTCCGAGCCTCGATGGTGGGGACGGGACCTCACAAGACCTGGGCCCGCATCGAGGCAACGCTGTCGCCAGACCAGGACGCCCAGATCCAGATAGTCAATGTGAACGGCGAGGTAGTGTATTCAACGGACTCGGACGCACGCAACCGGGTCTACCGCCTCACCGACCCATCCTGTTCGCCGTGCCACGAGGCCGGTTCGATCCGGGCGGAAAACCAGACCGCAATCATACGTGGATCGGGAGAAGAGTCATTCCAGGTGTATGCGGCTCCTCTGCGCAACACCGAGGACTGCCGCGGCTGCCATCAAACAGACGGTTCGAAACTCGGTATGGTGTACGTCGGGCAATCCCTAGCACCCGTAAACCGATTGATCCGTACTACCCAGATCGGCCTCGTAGCGGCGGGCGTCATCCTCTTGACCCTGACCGTGGCCACCTGGCGAGTCCTGTTCGGGCGGTACATCGCCCGCCCCCTCAAGCGATTGGTGGAGAATGCGCGGGCGATCGGCTCGGGGGATCTCAATTCCAGGGTCGAGTTGGCCGATCGCACCGAGCTTGCCATCCTTGCCGACACGTTGAACAGCTCCTCCGAGCGGCTCAGCGAGACGATTCGGCAGGTCGAGAACCAGCGTGACGACCTAGCGACTCTTTATTACATATCGGACCAGCTCGGCGGGAGTCTGCGACCCGACGTGGGTTTCCGACGTGCGGTCGAACTGGTCGCCACCATCTTCGCGTCGGACTGTCTCCTGGTCGCAGGTCACTTTCATCCAGAATCGCGCGCCTTTCACGGTACGGTGACCTACCGCGGGGAGGACCAGAAGATTGTTGAGCGTCCTTATCCGGACGAGGCGGTCAAGGTCACGGCTCCCTATTTCGATCCCAGCCTCGTGGAGCGATGGATCGAGGGTGGGCTGAACGGGGAAGACAGAATCCGGGAGGGCGGGACGGTGGCGTATCCGTTGGAGCGTCGGGGCCGGAGGTTGGGGCTTATCCTCGCCCCTGCCCGCAGACCTGAGGACTCTGCCGACGGCCGCGCAACGGCGGCGAACCCCGAGGTGGTTCAGGCGTTTGGCAAGCATCTTACGATGGCACTCGAACTCAATGAACTACAGCGAGAGCGCCTGCAACGGGAGAGGCTTGCTGCTATCGGGGAGACCGTTGCCGGACTCGCCCATTGTCTGAAGAACACACTGAACGGTCTCAAGGGTGGGCAGTACGTCGTCGAGCGAGCAATGGAGACAGAGAACCCGTCGAAACTCCGACAGGGCTGGAGGATCCTGAAGGACGGCGTACAACACATTGAACGGCTCACCCAAGACATGCTGTTTTTTGCGGGCGAGCGCATGCCGGATCTCAAAACGACCGACCCAAACCAGATCCTCCAGGAGGTCATCGACCTGCTTCAGGAATCGGCCGCACACCAGGGAGTGGAGCTTCGAGATGATTTTGACGAGAACATGCAGCCTCTGCCTCTGGACCGGCACGCGATCTACCGCGCCGTTTTGAACCTGGCCACCAATGCCGTGGACGCTTGCGTCGAATCGGAGACGGGCAACACAGTTATCCTACGAAGTCGTAGCAGACCTGAATCAGTGGTGATCACGGTGGAGGACAACGGCGTCGGGATATCGCACGCACAGCTGAGACGAGTGACAGAGAGGTTTTTTTCGACGAAGGGCTCAAAAGGCACGGGTCTCGGACTTCCAGTCGCCCTGAGAATCACGGAGGATCACAGCGGAACGCTGGAGGCGGAGTCGGTCCTCGGCGAGGGGACCTCCTTTCATCTTCGGATACCGCGAGGGACCGCAGAACCATCCTGACTGATCGTCAGTCCTGCGCCTTACCATCGACTTCAAGCGACCGCACCAGGCCGGCATACCGGCGTTCCACGGTAAAGCCCATTCGGTAGAAGAACTGTGGCCGGAAGAAACCTGTCGTCAGCGACCGGTAACCCGCGGTGAGGAGACGGTTGCGGAGCTCGTCAATCAGGGCGCGCGCGATCCCTCGACCGCTGAAACCATCGGCGACGACGATCTTGTCCATGTGTGCCGTGTGGTCCTCGGGCTGCTCCTCGTAGAAGAGTCCTCCTAGGAGATTGCCGCGGTCGTTGATAGCGACCAGGAAGCGGTGCTCGGGGCGGAACTGAACTTGAAGCTTGGCCCTCAGAAACAGGCGGTGGAGCCTGCCGACCTCTTTGGCGCTCAGGGCGTGGCGGATCTGGTACGGGCGGCCCTCCGAGTCCTCGTACGTGACCACCATTTCGCTTTGATGGGTGCCACCGGCCGCGGCATCGACAAAGGCCGTCGGGTCCTCGGGTTTGAGGTATGGGTAGGAGAGTCGGGCCAGGAAGTAGTCCTCGTCGGGTTCCAACGACAGGTGGGCGCGGAGATCGGCAACTGCCGAGCTGAGCTCGTCCCGTTCGAGATCACCACTGCGGAGACCTTCAATGAGGTCTTCGAGGCCGTCGGTGAGGACCCCTGAGGTGTCTCTGAACACGGTCTCGCGGAAGAACCGGGCTCGCGACTCCGGGTACGTTGCGCGCAGCGAACCGAGACCGTAGGTCATGAAGATCTCTTGCAGAGTGTGGGCGCGAGCGCTGAGGGTGGCGTTCGGGTTCAATCGGTCCCAGCGGCGGTAGCGCTTGGCGGCGAAAAAGAGACGTCGAGGAAGGAACCCGCGACGGCTGACCGATTCCAGGAACGATGCGAGGCTCGCAGCCATCTCCCGGTCCTCGGTTGTGGCCGTTTCCAGTACCACCCGCAGGAGCGCGGCCCCCTCCTTTTCGCCGATGATCTCGAGCACAGCGGAGAACAGAATGTCCCACCCGGCGAGACCCGTGAGTTCCGGATGGGCCTTTTCGACCGGTGTGATGAAGAATCGATGGAAGCTGCGAAGCATCGTCGGCAGGGAGTCGAAAGGCGCGCGGGACGAGATCGAGACCAGGCGGGCGCCTGAAAGGTAATCGTGCAGGGGCACGATGACGGCGGCGGGCGAAGGGTCCGCCACCACCAGCCGACGCCCGGTCCGGTTCCAGAAGTCGACGTAAGCACCAAGCGCGGCCCAGGCGGCAAAGGGCCACCAGGCGTCGAGCCGTTCCGGTTGCTCCTGGTGCTTCCTGGTCAGTCGGTTGACGGCATGATCGAGGGTCTCACCTGGGATGAACTCCTCGGTCCACAGATCGTCTTCGGGCCACGAACCGCCAAAGACCTCGACCAGGGGACCGAGACCCCGCGGCTCGCTGCAAATGATCAGCCAGTTGATCTCCTCTTTTGCGTCCTCGGGTGGGAGGCTGCGGTTGAGGTTGAGGGCAAGGTCGAGCTGTTGCCCAACCCGCGTTCGGATGGCCACACGAAAGACCGACTTCCCGTGCGACTCACCGAGCATTCGCACCCACACCCCGCCAGGAAGAATATCGTCGAGGTGGATTACCCGGGGTATCGCAGTTAGGAGGAAGGACGCCTCGCGAATGATCGGCGTCCGGCGGAACGCGTCGAGCAGATGCCGCCTTGTATCCGGATCGATCTCGTCGGAGAACTCGACCACGTCCTCCCACCGGTACTCGAGGCCGGTCTCGGGATCGACGGCGACCCGCGACGGGGCACCGAGCCAGATGCGAAAACCCTTGGCGAGGAGCTGCTTCGCTTCGGCGGCATGTTCGCGCGCTTCGACGTGGTGGGCGATCATGACCGCGCGGGTAAAGAATGCGCGGAGGCGGCTGTATTGGGTGGGATGGGTGATGCCGTAGCTCGAGAGGAAATCGCACATTGCGGGCAAGACCGGATCCAGTGCCTCTGCCGAGCTTTGGCAGCGACTCTCCGCCTCATCGAGAAAGACTTCAATCTGCGCCGGCGACAGGTCGCGGTCGACCAGTACGGAGACGGTCTCGGCATCGAGGAGCTCCTCGCCTCGATCGAGAAAGCTGGCGAGGGTCTGTCGGTAGCGGGTCTCGGCCTCGGCGGTGGCGAGGACCTGAAATGCGCGCCGCCGGACGGCGACCGATTCCGAGTCTGCGGCGCGACGGAGGACCCGCAGGGCGTGCTCGGTGAGCGTGCCGTCCTCGATCTGGAGCAGGTGATCGAGGATCTTGACCGCCTCCACCGCTTCTTCGTCTCTCTCGGCAACCAACAAGAGGGCCGCGAGGTGGAGGTCCATGAGGTCGACCTCCTGCCGGCGAAGGAGGGAGGGGATCCTCTGACGCTCGTTGTCGTCGATTCGGTAGGGCCCGGCATGACGCAACCACTCGGCCGAGATGCTCCGCCGCCGCCGGCGGTCGCGTTGACTGGGCTCGAGGGGGGCGAAGTTTACCAACTCGTCGTTGCCGAGCCACTGCATCGGTGTGGAGAGCAGGTGCCCGAGGTTGATGCCGCGACTGCCGGGTTTGTAGAAGGCCGACCCGATACGCACGACATCCTCTCCCTCGTCCCGAATCGTCAGCGAAGTGCCAAGGGATGAGAGCGATAATGCGTCGTCCTCGATTCGGAGCTCCTGGGTGGTGATGCCGAGGACCTGGAAAAGCCAGTTGGGAACGATGACATCGACGCCGCCCACGGTCAGCTTGCGGCGACGGTAGAGGAGCCGGATCTCATCGGCAAAAGCGCGCTCGACTGTCTTTCGCCTGAAGGTGCCTTTGGCGGTGAGCTCGCCCTGTTCGGCGTCGAAGTCCCGGTCGATGACCGCAAAGTCGACGATCCGTTCGAAGGGGGCGAGGAAGGAGTTGGCGCTGACGACCAGAGACCGAAAGTGGCTCTTGAGTTCCTCCGGCGACAGAGCCTCGAGATCGAGGGCCTCGTCCTCCGGGTTGGGGTAGATGAGGGCGGTGTTATAAGCACGGTGGTCACCGACCAGGAAGATCCGTCCTACCGAATCGAAATCGCGGAAGAGGTTCTCGATCTTCTGTGGGGCGATGGTCTGACCGCTGATGTTCTTGTAGATCTCCTTCTTGCGGTCAACGATGCGGATGAAGCCATCCGCGTCCTGTTCCATGAGATCGCCGGTGGGAAACCACCCGTCGGTGTCGAACGGTTGAATCCCTTTGGGTGGGTTCATCAGCCCCTGCATGACGAAGGGTCCTCGGATCTTGAGCTCGCCGTCGTCGGCAAGGGTCATCTCGATGCCCGGAAGGGCTGGCCCCAGCGAGTCCTCCTTGTAGCGGCCTGGCGGCGTCATGGTGATACCGCCGGTCGCCTCGGTCATCCCGAACCCGCTCATCAGCTCGACTCCGTAGCGCTGGAAAAATCGGAAGATCTCCGGATCGAGGTAGCCTGCCGCCGACAGCCCCCATCGCAGGTCTTTGCCGACCATTTCCCGAACCGCTTCCTCGATCTCTTCGTCGTCGGCCGTCACCACGTCGACGTTCTGGCGCACCAGGTCATAGAGCTGCATCCACTTCATCGGGATGCTGATGAAAACGGTGATCCCGAGCCTCCGCATCTCCTGTGCCAGGTTTTCGACCCCGGGGCTGCTCGCGAAGCAGTAGGTCGCCCCCCAGAAAATGCAGCCGGTCATCTCGAGAAACCGGCCGAAGGTGTGGAATAACGGCAGGTAGCAGAGAAAGCGGTCGCGCTCGCCGATCTCGGGCAATGCAAGGGCGCGGGCAAAGCGCTTGAAGACGATGTTGCGATGGTTGAAACAGATTCCCTTTGGGGTGCCGGTGGTTCCCGAGGTATACATCACGGTCACCAGATCGTCGATCCGTTGGGCTGCGCGGCGTTCCGCGAGTGCGTCGGCGGAAACCTCGGAGGACCTCGCGAGCAGGCGTTCGAATCCGATCACTCCACGGGCTGCAGAGGCGGACGGCTCCAGCGCGACGATGGGGCCGAGGTCGGGGAGGCGGTCTCGGACATTGAGGACCTTCTGGAGCTGCTCATTGTCGGAGACGACAAGCCCACCGACGTTAGCGTGCTCGAGAATGTAGGCGACGTCAGTCTCAGTGGCGGTCGCCGGGACCATGATATTGACGATCCCGGAGGTCAGACAGGCGAGATCGACAAGCGCCATCTCCAGGCTGTTCGTGGAGAGAATGGCGAGGGGCCGGCCGTTAGTCTCTTCGGTCAAAGCAAGCAGGCTGCGGGCGATCAGGTCGACCCTGCCCGCAACTTGCCGCCAACTGATCGACCGGCTTGTCCCGTGTGCCGGTACCCGAAAGAGAATCCGTTCCCCGTAGCCCCGTGCACGCTGCTGGAAGAGGGCACCGAATGTGAAATGCGATGACTCGACGAGCTGCAGAATAGTCTGCGACCACTGGTCAACGGCGCCCGCTTCGACGATCCGACACAGAAGGACGCTGCGGCGGAGCACGTCGAGCAGCTGCCACGTCGATTGGCTCGCCCCGTCGATCTCGTCTTGGAGCCGTTTCAGACAACGGACGGCCAGCTCCTCGAGCGCCGCCAACGGAATAGATTCGAGGATCGGATCACCAACCCGCCGATCGACCAGAATGTCGATCGCGGCAGCGTCATGTTGAAGGCTCCCATGGACATCTTTGGGCGGAGCACCGATTGCTTTCGCGAGGCTTTCGGCCGCCGATTCCGGAGGGAGCTCGCGGAGGTCGTCGAAGAGAGGTGAGTCCATTAGCTGGCTGTCGGCTTCCATGGCCGAGGATGATACTAGAGGAAGGCTGCCGTGTCTGCGAGAACCGGACATTCACAAATGCTGGGGCAGGCCCTGCATCCGAGAAAGAGTTTAAAGTTAAGAGTTGAGAGTTTAGAGTTACGAATCGGCATCCCCTCAACTCTCAACTCATAACCCTCAACTTAAAACTGGATATCCGAATATCCTTGCGAACCACCTATTCAACTACGAGGCTTGCGACCCACCCGTTCCGGTAGTCCACGATCTGCCAACTCAGCCCGTGATAGGAGAACTCGAGGCCGACGCGCGGCTCCTCGGCTACGTACAACATCAGGGGCTCTGCTTCTGAATTATCCCAGTCGGCATCGAGGAGTTGTCGAGTGACGGGAGGCGGGATCTCGCCCGCAACCTTGGCGAAAATCGGCGCCTCGGATACTGACTCGTCGAGTTGAAATCGAGGACTCATCTTTCGAGTGTATCGTGTCACGAGCCGAGGCGGTAGGATGACGCGTTATTGAAAGACGCTTCGGCCTCGACCGTTTACAATGACCTGCGCCGCGTCTGCGGCGCGAGGAGACACAATGATCGACGCAAAAGACCTTGAAGTGTGGGCCGGATTCCTGCTCGACCATTCGGTCGGTGGCATCACCGCAGATGACCGGGTCATGATCAAAGGCGAGGCCGTCTGCTGGCCCCTGATGGCGGTGCTGGAACGCAAGGTCATCGAGGCGGGTGGGGTTCCTGATGTCTATGTTGTGGCGCCGAACAACGAGCGCGGCCGGGTCTGGTCGGCAGAGATGGCGCGCGCAGGCAACAATGAGCAGCTGGCTGCCGTCCCCGAGTGGCACGAGCAGCGCTACCAGAACATGACAAAGTACGTGGAGGTTCTCGGCGCCGAGGACCCGGAGCAATTCATGGGGCTCTCCGCCGATCAGTCTCAGGCGCTGGCGGCGGCTGACCGCCCATTTGCCAACATCAGGTTGTCCAGACGGTGGGTGATCACCCTCTATCCGACTGCAGCGTCGGCCGAGCTCGAGGAGATGGATTTCAATACCTACCGGCAGTTCATCGTCGGTGCTTCGACCACCGATCCTCGACCGCTGCTCGAGGCCGAGAAGCGGCTTGCCCCGGTGATCGACGACGGAAAGAAGATTCGAATCGTTACTGAACACCCGACCGATCAACGCGAGCTCTCCCTGGAAATCGACATCGCGGATGGTCATGCGGTCATGTCGTACGGCCTCCACAACTTCCCAGACGGAGAGATCTTCACGAGCCCGAACGCCAACAGCCCGGAGGGTGAGATCTTTGTCGACCTACCGGTGAACTACGGCGGGAATGACATCTGCGGTATCTTCCTGCGTTTCGAGGGCGGCAAGATCGTGGAGTACAAGGCGGACGAAGGGCATGAGCACCTGGCGGCGATCATAGAGACCGATGATGGCTCGCACCGTCTCGGCGAGGTTGCTCTGGGAATGAACCCGGGGCTCGACCGCGTGCTCAAGCACCCGCTCTTCGTCGAGAAAGTGGGTGGCACTCTCCACGTCGCGATCGGCGCCAGCTACGAGGACTGTTACGTCGACGACCCGGCCTCAGAGGAGGGCAAGGCAAAGATCGACGAGCTCGCCGAAAGTGGCGTTCTCAACCGCTCTGCCCAACA
>Ga0255052_10002869_pt1 | contig 12198 bp, 13 predicted proteins | sample JV7_2_21_MG_FD_188632 | JGI IMG/M metagenome (GOLD analysis project Ga0255052, IMG submission 188632) | Seawater microbial communities from Jervis Inlet, British Columbia, Canada - JV7_2_21 | ecosystem: Environmental > Aquatic > Marine > Inlet | place: Canada: British Columbia | collected... | reverse complement strand
GTGCGGTGCAGTGTGATCGGGCAAGTAGCAACACCGATCGCCCTTGCCGCAAGCATGATGTTTTGGGCGGCGCGGCCGATGTCGAACATGTTTCCACCGGATTCCTGGACGAGGATGATGGTCGCCGCAGAGTCGCGGATCGGTTGGGTGAAGTCGCCGTATTCGGCCAAGCCATCAAGCCGTTGCCTGTCAGTGATCACAACGAAAGACCAGTCCTGGCGGTTCTTGGAGCTTCCGGTCCAGCGAGCCGCTTTGAGTATCGCCCCCAGGTCCTCATCGGATATCGGGTCGGATTTGTAGTCGCGTATCGCGCGGAGTTTGACGACGAGGTCGTAGTTATCAGACATGAACTGGAGCCTATGTCAGTTGTGAGCTCAGTCAGAAGCCGGATAGATGATCATTTGCGTGCAGCGAAACAACGCCAGGGTCTTCCCGGTCTCCTCTGCCTTCACGACCACGTCCCATACCTGGGTCCGCCGCCCGCTGTGGGTCATGTGGGCGTCGGCGACCATTGTTCCTTCCAGCATCGTTCCGAGATGGTTGGACTTCAGTTCCATGGTGGTGAAACCGTTGGCACCCTCGGGAAGGTTGGCGATGCAGCCGAAACCGGCCGCGGTGTCGGCGAGGGCGACGATCGAAGCGGCGTGAAGGTATCCGTTGAGGGCGAGGTGTTTCTCGGATATCTCGCAACTCATTCGGGCCGAGCCATCGCCGAGTTCTATCAGGTGGATGTCAAGTGAGCCAGGGAGTTTCATCTTCCCCTGCTCTGTCAACCACGCCGCCAGTTCGTCACGGTCGGCCGGATAGTTCTGAGCGATCGCCATGTGGCGACGATAACGGTGCCCTAAGTTGGTGACGACATATCTGACAGGAGTCACTTTCGATGGCAACGCCACATATCAGCGCAGAGAAGGGCGACTTCGCTCCTTCGATTCTTCTTCCCGGAGACCCGCTCCGCGCCAAGCACATTGCCGACAATTACCTCAGCGACGTCAAGCAAGTGAATGCCGTTCGGAATATGTTCGGATACACCGGGACCTACGAAGGCGTCCCGATTTCGGTCATGGGAACCGGGATGGGGATCCCTTCGGCGTCGATCTACGCCAAGGAACTGGTAACCGAGTACGACGTGGAACGACTGGTGCGCGTCGGCTCCTGCGGTGGAATCCTGTCTTCGATTGAACTGCGGGATGTAATCCTCGCGGTGGGCGCCTGCACAGACTCCACGGTCAATCGGATTCGATACGGCGGCTTCGACTTCGCCGCGACCGCCGACTTCTGGCTGTTGCGAGCTGCCTCTGATGCGGCGGCTGCGAGAGGCATCGAAGTGAAGGTGGGCAACGTTCACTCGGAAGACCTCTTCTACAACCCCGATCGTGAGGCGTTCGATCGCATGGAGGCGATGGGGGTCCTGGCTGTTGAGATGGAAGCGGCCGGTCTCTACGGGGTGGCCGCCGAGTTTGGGGCGAGGGCCCTCACCATCTGCACTGTTTCAGACCACGTTCGGACAGGAGCCGCGACAAGCTCGGACGAGCGTCAAGAGACCTTCAATGAGATGGTCGAGATCGCACTCGAGGCGATCAAGGCCGACGTAGCCCGCTAGTCGACCAGGTATTGGACTCTGGCCATTTCTTCTGCGATCGGCCGGAGCAGGTTGTGGACCAGAATTTGATGGTCCGGATGGCTGCTGTACCGGTTCCAGTCGTTTTCTGAGTCGAAGTCTGCAATGAGGCCGAAGTCGTAGGTGTCGTCACGGAGTGCGAGGTCCGGCCCGTACTCATAGCGCCTGATGTAATCCATTGCCTGGGGCATCTTGGCCAAACCGTCGAGGAGAGCCTGCTTCTGGGCGCCGGTCACGTCGCGGTGATATTTGATCAGGATGATGTGCCGGAATGTGCTCATAAATCGGATTCAACTACACCCCGGCCTTCTCCGCCTCCTCCCAAACCTTGTGTAAGGTACGTAGGTCGAATAGCCCACTACACGCCTCATCAGCCAGGAGAGCGTTGTTTCCGTGAATGTTTCAATAGACCGAGCCATCGTTCGACAGGCCTTTTTCGACGCCGTGCCTCTGTTCGTCCCTGCGATCCCGTTTGGCCTGGTCATCGGTCTGGCGATAACGGAGTCGGGTCTCAACCAATTCGTCGGATGGTCCAGCTCGTGGTTGATTTTCGGTGGCGCCGCTCAACTGACTCTGATCTCGTTGCTGGGCAGTGGCGCTGCTGTGGTCGCGGCCATCGCCGCCGCACTCGTGGTCAATGCGCGCCACCTCATGTACTCCGCTGCTCTGGCGCCGACCTTTCAGAGACAGCCGAGATGGTTTCGCTGGCTGGGCCCGTATGTCCTACTTGACCAGACGTTCGCGCTATCTGCACTGCATCTCGATGACGATCCAAAGGACTTTCGCACCTACTACCTGACTGTCGGTGCCACCTTCTGGATCTTCTGGCAGATCACCACGTTGGCGGGACTTTTTTTGGGACCTGTCATTCCCGAGGAGTGGAACCTCGAATTCGCGGTGCCAATCCTGTTCATCGGCCTGATCGTTCTCGCTATCGACAAGTACCCGAAGCTGGTGGCAGCTGTGGTTGGCGCCGGCGTCACCTGGCTGACGGCAGGACTCCCCAATAGGTCGGGCCTGCTCGTCGGTGCGATTGTGGGGATACTCGCCGGAACGCTCGCCGAGAGGTTCCGGCAATGACGTTTCTCATAGCTGTTCTGATAGTTGGTGTCGGTACCTACTTCAGCCGGGCCTTCTTCATCGTCGCCCTCGCCGATCGCAAACTGCCCGACGTGGTGCTGGTTGCGATCCAGTTCGTGGCCCCGGCCGTCCTCTCGGCGCTGGTTGTCGCTCTCCTCATTGACTCCGATGGGAATGTCGCCATCGGTGTTCCTGAGATGTCGGCGTTCGCCGTTGGTGGCGTGGTGGCCTATCGCACCAAGAACCACATTTGGACGCTGATCGCGGGAATGGCGACGTATTGGGTGGTGAGAGCTCTCATCTGAGCCCCCTCTCTCTTCGTGTGCAGTGGTGCGCGCTCAGCGCGCACCACTGCACACGAAGAGCTAGAGCGCCTTTTCTCTCAGAGAGACCGCATCCGGTTGTTCCTGGCATTGTGCTCCACCTCGGCCAACCCGAGAGCTTCAAGAACGGGCGGGACGTAGTTGCCAACCCGGCCCCGGAGCCCCTTCTTGAGCCCGTACCAGCCTCCGATCGGATTGTCTTCCGATCGCGCCCACGCTTCAACCGTGCCTTCTTTAGCCGGCTTCTGCTCGTCGGCATTCCCCAGAGGAACCCAGTCGCCCTGCTCGGCGAGCCAGGCGTGGAGGTCATCGATGATGCGTAGGTCGTAGTGGAGGACGGTCTTGCCCACCGTGCAGACGAGGATGGGCGGATCGTGGTCCTCGTCCCGATGCATCATGATCTCGGAGCCGAGGCTAGGTGTCTTCAGAACCCAGGGGTCAGCTTCTGTGCCGGTTCCGGTAGACGGTGCTGCGGTCATATTTCTTCTCCTATCCCTTGGAAGGCCTTCGTTACGCTAGAGCCATGTCGAGAAGGGATATCAGATGACGAGCTATTCCGTCAAGAGATCGATTGTGGCCAGTCCTGACGTGGTGTGGGGGTTGTTGACAGACGCTGCTGCCTTTCCGGATTGGAATCCGGCCGTTCTTGGCATTGAGGGTTCGATCGCAGACGGCGAGAGAATCAAGCTGACATCGATCGTAACCCTGACCGTGAGTTCAAGCTCAGCGTTTCCGACGTCCATCCTCCCCGGTCGATGGTGTGGTCGGACGGGATGCCACTTGGGTTGTTCAAAGGCGCCCGGACCTTTTCGCTGACCCCTCAGGATGACGGGACGACCGAGTTCTTCATGGAGGAGGTGTACACGGGTCTCATGGCGCCGATGATCACAAAGTCGATCCCGGACATGACCGATTCCTTCGAGCAGTTTGCCGACGGCCTGAAAGCAGCCGCCGAGAGCCCTGGCAGCTGAGCCCCCAAGCCGCAACCCATTCGACGCCCTCGACTCCCTCACCCTCAGTGGCCAATTCGTGTATTTGCGTGGCCGACAAGAGGACACCAAGGGCAAAACAAGGAAGGGTTGACATGAAACGCAACTCGTTGAGAACAAAGTTCAGTCTGGCGCTTGTCCTGGCCATGACGATGGTTGTTGCGCTGCTGCCTGCAGTCGCCGGCGCAGCCGACCATTGCGATCAGGAAAACAACAACGACATCAGCACGCTGCTCGAATGCGTCACAATTGATGGCGTTCGCGCCCATCAGGCGGCACTTCAAGCGGCCGCCGACGCTAACGACGGGACGCGCGCCGCAGGATTCCCGGGGTACGACGCCAGTGTTGCATACGTAGCCGACACGCTCGCCGCTGCGGGCTATGCGGTCGAGCTCGATCCGTTCGAGTTCACATTCATTCCACCAGCAACGCTGGATCAATTGAGCCCGATCGCAGCGACATATGAGACGGGCGCTTTCACCGGCAGTGGATCAGGAACCGTGTCAGGCGCGGTGATCCCGGTTGATCTGGCGCTCGCTCCTCCACGGGCTTCAACGAGCGGCTGTGAGCCAACCGACTTCGATGGCCTCGATTTCTCCGGGCCGAGCGACGTAGCTCTAGTTCAGCGCGGTACTTGCTTCTTCTCGGTCAAGGCCGTCAATGCAGAGGCGGCAGGGGCCGAAGCCGTGATCATCATGAATCAAGGGAACTCGCCGACTCGCATGGGCTTGATCGTCGGCAACGCCTCGCAATTGCCTGATGGCAGCCCCAGCAGCCTGACCATTCCGGTCGTCGGTTCCAGCTTCCCCGCCGGCGAGGCCCTCGCCCAGCCGGGCTCTACGGCCTTCATCAACGTTGACCCGAACGAAACCCGCACCAACTACAACGTGATAGCGGAGCTCCCGGGTGGGAGCGATGAGAACATCGTGATGGTCGGAGCCCACCTCGACTCCGTCCAGGCCGGTCCCGGTATTCAGGACAATGGCTCGGGCAGCGCCGCCATTCTCGAGGTCGCGCTCCAGATGGCGAACATGCAGCCGAACAACACTGTGCGTTTTGCGTGGTGGGGTGGAGAAGAGCTCGGTCTGGTCGGCTCGACTGCCTATGTTGCGGGTCTGAGCGCCGAAGAGATCGACGACATCGCCTTGTATCTCAATTTCGACATGATCGGATCTCCGAACTACATGTTCGGCATCTACGACGGTGATGACTCCGATGGGGTTGGGGCCGGCCCCGGTCCGGAAGGCTCAGCCCAGATCGAGGCGATCTTCGAGGACTACTACAACATGATTGGTGAACCCTTCCAGGGCACCGACTTCTCAGGCCGGTCCGATTACGGGCCGTTCATCGCGGTTGGGATCCCGGCCGGTGGTCTCTTCACCGGTGCTGACGGAATCAAGGTCCCCCGGCTGAGGTACTGCTCTATGGAGGCACGGCTGGTGACCAGTACGACCCGTGCTATCACCTGGCCTGCGACACATTCGACAACATCAGCCTGTTCGCGCTCGACGTGAACAGCGACGCTGTCGCCTACGCAGTCCTCTACTGGGCCATGGGTGAAGATTCCCAGGATGGCCAGGGGGGCGACCAGGGCGGCGACGGCGACAACGGCGACGGCGACAACGGCGACGGTTAAAGAAACGATCTGAGCAAACGAGCTGAATTCCATCTCAGCGGAACACACACCGGCCCGGCTTCCAGCGGGGCCGGTGTAGTTTCAACGGCACTCCGGAGGTTCATTGATTAGAGACACCGTTGTCACTCACCTTGGTGAGAGTTTTGTCGCATACCGGGATCTAGCCGGGTCGTTGCCTGCCGAGGCCCTAGACCAGAAGGTGAGCATTCCTTCCAACACAATCGGTGCTCAGTTTTGGTGTGTTCTCGGGGCGCGGGAGAGTTACACAAAGGCCATCGAGACCGGCGAGTGGGCCGGCTTCAGTTGCTCACTTTCCGGTGAGGATGTGGTGGTCCAGGACAAGGTCATCGCAGCGTTCCAGGCGTCGGAGAGCGAGTTCGACCGGGTTGTGAGCCAATCTGATTGGACATCATCGAGGGACGACTTGCTTCTCGGTCTTCTCGAGCATGAGATTCAGCATCAGGGCCAGTTGATCAGATACGTCTACGGCCTCGGCTACGAGTTTCCCGAGACCTGGGTCAAGCGCTGGCAGTTGTGAGCGGCGAATTCCCCACTTCCGACATGTCTCTGACTCATATCCTTGTGTGCGCAGACGTGCCCGCCTCAAAGAACTGGTACGAGGACGTGCTGGGGGCCGAGTTGTATCGCGAGTACGGGACCTCCGCGGTCTTCCAATTCAACGAGTCGTGGCTGTTGCTTGTTGAGGGTGGCGAGCCGACCGCGGACAAGCCCGAGACAGCCTTCACTCCACCGGAGCGTGGCGCCGTCCATCACTCCTTCACCATCCGGGTCGAAGACTGTCAGTCGGCGTATGAGACCCTTTTAGATAGAGGTGCACAGTTTCTGACACCTCCCTACTCCTGGGGAGGTGAGATCCGTTGCTTCTTTGCAGACCCCGACGGTCATCTTTGGGAGATCAGCCAATTGACATGAGGACGGCCCCCGAAGAGGCCGTCCTCGTTGACTGGCGTTGGGGTTCTCAGCTACAGCCGGTGGTTTCCCCGCAAGTGAGACACACGTAGCAACTGCCGTTGCGGATGGTCATATGCCCGCAGTTGGAGCAAACCGGCGCATCTCCCATGTTCTCGGCGAGGGCCATATCGACCGTCGTCGGACTGGCGCCCACAGCGACCGTCTCCTTATCGACCACCGTGGTCTTCGGCTCGGTCACGACCGGAGCCGAGCCGTTGGAGGCAGGTGCGTCTACGAACTCCGCGGCCCTCTGCAACACGTCGACGTCGTCTTCGGCAACAGCATCGCTCAGGTCGAGTTGAAGACCGGCATCGACGGCGAGGCCCTTCGGTGGGCTGGCCAGATCACCTTCGCGATCGGGCGGGACCTGAGCCAGTTCGTCTCGCTCCAGATACTCCACGCCCAGTGAGCGGAACACATAGTCGATGATCGAGTTGGCCATCTTGATGTTCGGATGACCCTCCACCATGCCCCGGGGCTCGAAGGTCTGGAAGGTGAACGTGTCAACGAACTCCTCCAGTGGCACACCGTATTGGAGACCCTTCGACACCGCGATGGCGAAGCAGGACAGGATCCCTTTGAGGGTCGCACCCTCCTTTGCCAGATCGATGAAGATCTCGCCGAGCGTTCCATCGTCGTACTCGCCGGTCCTCAGATAGACCTTGTGGCCTCCGACTCTTGCCTCCTGATTGAAGCCGTGGCGGCGCGCTGGGAGCAGAAAGCGCGGCGGCTTCATGCCCTGCATGTAGGCCTCAGTTGGGGATATGCCGGTCGGCACGTGGCCCCAATGGATGACCTTTTCTGCTTCCACGGCAGCTGTGATCGCAACGTCTTCGTTCTCGTCGCCGTCACCCTCGTCGGCGATCGAGTTGAGAGGCTGGACAGCCTTCGATCCATCTCTGTAGAGAGCCATCGCCTTGAGGCCAAGCTCCCAGGACAACCTGTATGCCTCCTCGATATCGGCCGTCGTCACCTCATGCGGCATGTTGATCGTCTTCGAGATCGCACCCGAGATGAAGGGCTGCGCCGCAGCCATCATCTTGATGTGGCCGTTGTGGTGGATGAACCGCCGGCCGTACTTCCCGTTCTTGTTGGCTGTGTCGAAGACAGCGAGATGGTCGTCTTTCACATGCGGCGCAGACTCGATTGTCTGGCGGCCGCAGATGGTGTCGTTCGCCTCAGCGATCTCTTCCCTGCTGTATCCGAGCGCCCCGAGCAGATCGAAGTCCCATGATGTGTACTCATCTACCTCGAATCCGATCCGCTGCATGGCGGCCTCGCCGAACGTGAACACGTTGAAGGCGTGCTTGAGGTCGAAAACGGCCGGCAGCGCCTTTGTGAGGGTGTCGAGGTCCTCACTCGTGAAGCCTTTCTCCAGCAGACTCTCCCGGTTGATGTGGGGAGCACCGTCCAGGGAACTGGTTCCGACGATGTACTCGACCACGTCACTGATCTCGTCCTCTCCATACCCGAGTCTCCGCAAGGACGGAGCCACAGACTGGTTGACGATCTTGAAGTAGCCACCACCCGCCAGCTTCTTGAACTTCACCAGAGCGAAGTCGGGCTCGACACCGGTTGTGTCGCAGTCCATGAGCAAGCCGATGGTTCCGGTCGGGGCGAGGACGGTTGCCTGGGCGTTGCGATAACCGCTCTCCTCACCACGCTCCAGGGCAGTGTCCCACGAGCTCCGTGCAGCCGCGAGAAGGTCGTCGGGGCAAAGTTCGGCATCGATAGCCATCACCGTCGTGGTGATGCCCTCGTAGTCGTCCTCGCTGTACGCAGCGCGGCGGTGGTTGCGGATTACCCGCAGCATCGCATCCCGATTCTCCTCGTACTTGGGGAATGGACCCGTCACACCCGCAATCTCTGCCGAGGTCGCATACGAGTAGCCGGTGAGGGTCGAGGTCAAGGCGCCGGCAATGGCACGGCCCTTGTCTGAGTCATAGACGATGCCCTGTCTCATCAGCAGCGAGCCGAGGTTGGCGTAGCCAAGACCGAGCGTCCGGTAGTCGTAGGAGCCCTGGGCGATCTCCCTTGAGGGGAAGTGGGCCATAGCAACCGAGATCTCGAGGACGATCGTCCAGAGACGGATCGCATGCTGATAAGCCTCGAGGTTGAAGACCTCTGTCTCGTCGTCGTAGAACTTGACCAGGTTGAGCGATGCCAGGTTGCAGGCAGTGTCATCGAGAAACATGTATTCGGCGCAATTGCTCACCAACACGCCAGCGGCGAGATAGCTGTGGTTTTTGGGCTCGGTCAGGTTGTAGGTGGTCTCCCAACCGTCTTCCACCCGTTCACGCAGCTTGACCCAGTGTCGGGTCGAGTACCGGGTCGTCTCCATGAGCATCTGGTCGAGACGGTCATCCTTGGCGGTCAGGCCAAAACCGATGCTGGCGAAGAAACGCTCCAGGTCAGATCCCATGATCCGTAGATCGAAGGCCTGCTGTCCACCGTACGAGCGATGCTCTCCTGCCTTGGTCGTGTATGTGAACGCTTCAGGCTGAGCCTTTCCGGTGCCATAGATGGATCCATGGATGCCGAATGTGTCCAGCAATAGCTGGGTGTCTCTAAGAAGGTCCTTCGAGATGCTGCCGAGCCCGACATACCGGGTGGTGTCTCCTCGTACGGTGGTGCCGTCAGCGTCATAGAGACCCGTGAGGAAGGCGGCCACGATCGGCTTGGGGGCCTCGAAGATCGACCAGGGGACTCTCTTCTCGCCGGCCTTGACCTGACGAACACCAAGCGCGGCCAGGAACTTGCGGATGGCGCCGCGCGTAACTCTGAGCTGATAGGTCCCGTTGCCCATCTTTGCGGGCTTGGGCCGAGTTCCGCCGTTGATCTCGGTCAGCAACTCTTGATGGAACAACATTGCGGTGCGCTGCTCCTCTTCTGTGCCATAGATAGTCACGGCAGCGTCGGCGGTCATCGAGCCATCACCGATCAGCCATCCCAGATAGTGAGCGAACTCGTCCGTCCATTTCTCTGGCAGATTGACTTCGTACTTCCTGCTCGACCATTGCTGGTACAAGGACGCGTCGGTCGACACCGGCATCGCCCATGAAGCCATGCCGAACTCGATCTCGCTATCGAGTAGCCGGATCTGATGATCGGAAGTCAGCTCGTCGGCGCGGACCCAACCGTGGTCGACAGTCCATAGTCGGTGGTTGGGTGTGCACCTGAGAACGCGTCCATCCGAGAACTCCAAACGAAGAATCTGGTTCGTGCCTGTGACCATCACCTGTGTCGGGCTTGTGAGGTCGATGGTCTCTTCTGGCGACTCTGCGTTCGTTGCGTCGTGGGTGTAGACCTGGAATGTCTCGCCATCGGCGACCCTCTTGACCAGTGACTTGAATTGAATCAGGCCCTTGTCGGTTGCGACCCGTGTTTCACTGGTGAAACAGGGATTGCTTGCCCGAATCCGCCCGCCTGCCGGGCTGGTGTGCCATTCGTTGATGGTGGTGTCGAACTGAAGGCCGGGATCGGCGCAGGCCCAGGCGGCCTCGGCGATCTGGGTCCACAAGTCGCGGGCCTTGATTGTTTTTCGAACCGATCCGTCGGTGCGATTGATCAAGTCCCAGTCACCGTCGTCCATGACAGCGTCAATGAAGTCATTGTTGACACGAACCGAGTTGTTGGAGTTCTGGCCGGAGACGGTCGCATAGGCATCACCGTTGAAGTCGGCGGGGAAGCCGCCGTGACCGATCAGGATCTTTGCCTTCTCTTCCTCGACCTTCTTCCATTCCGTGAACTTTTCGATGTCAGGATGGTCGACATCGAGGATGACCATCTTGGCGGCCCGGCGGGTTGTGCCCCCTGACTTGATGGCCCCAGCCGCGCGATCACCGATCTTGAGGAACGACATGACGCCGGACGACTTGCCGCCACCGGAGAGGTTCTCGTTACCGGCGCGGATGGCAGAGAAATTGGAACCGGCGCCTGAACCGAACTTGAAGATTCGGGCCTCGCGGACCCATAGGTCCATGATCCCACCCGGATTCACCAGGTCGTCCTTGACCCCGAGTATGAAACAAGCATGAGGCGAGGGGCGGCTGTAGGAGTCGGGGGAGGCCTTCATCTCTCCGTCGGCGTCGTCGACATACCAAAAACCTTGGGCGGGCCCCGTCATGCCGTATGCGTGGTTGAGCCCGGTGTTGAACCACTGTGGGGAGTTGGGGGCGGCCATTTGGGTGGCGAGCATGTAGCGGAGCTCGTCCTCGAATGCTTTGGCATCCTCCATCGTGGCGAAGTAGCCCTCCTTCTCTCCCCAATGGCGCCATGTCCCGGCGAGACGGTTGAAAACCTGCTTGGCCGACCGTTCGGGTCCGAGTACAGGTTGTCCTGACTCATCGAAAACCTGGTTGCCGTCGTCATCGTGCTGGGGGACTCCGGCTTTACGGAAATATTTGGAGACCATGATGTCGGAGGCGATCTGTGACCACTCCGCCGGGATCTCTGCCCCGGTCATCTCAAAGACGATCGAGCCGTCGGGATTGGTGATCCTCGAGTCTCGTTTTGACCATTCGATGTTGTCGTTGGGGTCGCTTCCGGCCTTGGTGAAGCGTCGGGTTATCCGTAGGCCTTTGCTCATTGAACTTTCCTCCTCCGCAGTGGCCACCCGTCCTGATCTGTATCCGGGTGGATGTCCATATCTTGCTGCCAACCACTAGATGTTGTGGTCTGGGGGGAAGTAACCACTAAATCTTGTATGGACTTCAATACTGTAATTACACGCGTGTCATAGGTCAAGAAGTGCTTCTCGAACTCAAAGTCGTGCCTGAGCCCGGCAAAAAGCCTGGTCAGGCGGGGAAGTAGACGCCTCCTAGCAGCGTCCGGGGGAAGTCCGAAGCACCCTATCCGCGAGCGAAATCGCGGGCTAGCTCAGAAGTCGGAGAGTTTTCGCGAACCAGCTACAAACCCGACTGGTCCCACCAGTAACGAATCATCAACGCCGCCTCGGGCCCGGCGTCGTCCTGCCAGAAGTGTCCGGCATGACGGAGGATGTAGGTGCGTCGATTGGTGAGGATCGACTCCCACTTTCTCTTCTCGGCTCCACGGAACGCGGGATCCTGGTCGGCCCAAAACAAGAGCGATGGCAATCCGGCGACTTCAGCCAGACGGTCTTCGACTTCTTGGAGAAACTCGTCGGATCCGGTCAGTTCCCTGGGAAGGACACGAACCGCGACCCGCGCCGACCGCTCGAGGAATGGACCGCGCCACATGGCCATCTCGGGACCGGTCGGGCTCCGCCTGCGCATGGCCCTGCGGAGGAAGACGTTGACGAAAATATTGGCCCGGTCGACGAGGAACTCGCCACTTCGACCTTCTCCCAATGCCGACGCGAGTCGCTCGGTGGCGGCGTCGGTCTGCGGCCATGCCCACGAGTTGCCAACGATCAGCGCCTGCACCCGGTCCTGGCGCTCCTGAGCGACCGTCAACCCGATGGGGCCGCCCCAATCGTGGAGGACAAGAGAGAAAGGATCGAGGCCGAGCTCGTCCACAAATGATCCGACGATTTTTGCGTGCTCCGCCGGCGTGTAGCCGTAGTCATCGGGCGCCTTGGACAATCCGAACCCAGGA
>Ga0255052_10002867_pt1 | contig 12200 bp, 10 predicted proteins | sample JV7_2_21_MG_FD_188632 | JGI IMG/M metagenome (GOLD analysis project Ga0255052, IMG submission 188632) | Seawater microbial communities from Jervis Inlet, British Columbia, Canada - JV7_2_21 | ecosystem: Environmental > Aquatic > Marine > Inlet | place: Canada: British Columbia | collected... | reverse complement strand
ATGTCATGCCGAGACCATTGGCGACCATCTGAACCAGTGTCGACAGGCTCGAAGCACCGAAGGTGTTGATGTTCTCGATCCGCCGAAGGCTGCAGAAGGCCAGTGCCTGGTCGCGCATGCAGTGCCCCTCCTCCAGAAGAAGAAGCCTGTCCTCCTCCAGCAGATCGGGCGTCGCCTTGACGCGGTTCGACATACGATGCGAGGCCGCCATTGCCAGCAGGAAATGGTCATCGAATAGCCGGATCGTCTCGATGTCGGGATGCTCAACCGGCAGCGCGAGCAGCAGAACATCGAGCTGGCCGTCGAGGAGTTCAGTGACGAGCGTCTGAGTCTGGCTTTCGCGGATATGCAGGTCGAGGTCCGGGAACGAGTCGCGGATCGAGGGCAGCAGTTGTGGCAAGATATACGGCGCCACGGAAGGAATGACGCCGAGACCAAGCGGACCGGACAGAACATCGCCCCGTCGTCGTGCCAAATCGACGATGTCGCGTACGTCGGCGAGAACGCGCGCCGCGCGTTGAGCGACTTCCTTGCCGCTTTCCGTCAGCATCACACCGCTGCGTCCGCGCTCCAGGAGCTGCACCCCGAGGAACTTCTCGAGCTCCTGCACCTGCATCGAGAGCGCCGGCTGGGTCACCGAGCAAAGTTCTGCGGCCTTGCCGAAATGACCGAATTTGGCAACGGCTGCGAAGTATTTGAGCTGTTTGAGCGATACCATGATCAATCATTTTTTCTTATCTAGATCAGACTTTAGCGCGACTATATCTGATTTGAAAAGCCTTCACTCACGGCCCTCGCCGTCTAGCGCCGCCACGATCGCATTGAGGCCGTCGGTTAAGGCCGCCGGGCCCGGCTGCAGAATCAGCGGTGATTTGATTTCGACGATGCGGTCGTCGCGCACGGCGGCGATTGTGTCCCAGCCTAGCCGCTGGCGGATCTTGGCAGGCACAACTTTTTTCCCGCACCACGAGGCGAGGATCACGTCGGGATTGGCTGCGACCACGGCCTCGGGCGCAACGATGCGATCCTTCGCAGCCTTTGCCTTTGCGAGGTTCGGAAATACATCGTCACCGCCTGCAACTGCAATCAGTTCCGAGACCCAGCCGATACCGCTGATCAATGGGTCGTCCCATTCCTCGAAATAGACTTTGGGACGCGTTGGTCTCGCGCGTCCCATCCTCGCTGTGTCCGCAAGCCGCTGCTCGAACTGGGATGCGAGCGCATCCGCTTTCCCAGCCTCGCCTATCAATCCGCCGAGCGTGCGGATCATCGCCAGAATCCCGGCAATGTCGCGTTGATTGAAGACGTGGACCGCGACTCCCGCCCGCACCAGATCAGCAACAATGTCAGCTTGCAGGTCAGAGAATGCCAGGACCAGATCCGGATCGAGCGCGATGATCTTCGGAAGGTCGGCCGAAATGAATGCCGAGACGCGCGGTTTCTCGCGCCGCACCTGCGGCGGCCGCACAGCGTATCCCGACACGCCAACGATGCGGTCCTGCTCGCCGAGCAGATACAGCGTCTCGACCGTCTCTTCGGTGAGGCAAACAATGCGTCGTGGAGGGAAAGTCATCAGTAAATCTCAAGCCAGCCCGTGCGCGACTACGCTCTGACTGACTACGCCGGCATCGCACTCATGCCAATGCGCCCGATGCCCGGAATCTTGATCGCGGGGCGGCGAATGTCGACACCGAGAACCGCGCCCAGCACATTCAGTTCGACGCCTTCCAGCCAGCCGACCGTGAGACCGAGATAGCCGCCCAATGTGGCGCGCAGTCCCGTGCCCGAAGGCGTCCAGCCGAACCATTCGCCGTCATAGGGAAAGTCCTTGCCGATCGCGGTTGGCGGCAGCACCGCATCTATCTCCGGCACGGCATCGATGATCGCTGCAACGAATGTATTCGAGTTGGGGCCGGGCCAGGCGCGATAGTCGCCGAGGTTGCGATACTTGTAGCCGTCGATTGCGGCCCGAATTTTCGGAATGAGTTGTGCTGCCCGTTCGCCGTCGGCGCGGAATACTTCATCAGGAAGCTGCCCGAACCAGCGCCCGTCCGCGACGAAGCCGTTGACGCGGATCGGCTCACCCCATGCCGTGTAGTCGTAACGGCTGAAACGAGACGCGCCCTTGTCCTTGAACACGATCCAAGAATGCACGGCGACAATGCCGCGCCAGCGCACCGTTCGCGCCGCATAGATGCGGACCGCGGCTTCTGGATGATCAGACGCGTCCGGCAGAATGCCCGCGCTGGACCGGTCGGCGGCGTACCAGTTTGCCGATGCCCGGTCGCTCAGGAAATAGGATGCTGCGGAAACGCCAATGGGGGCGAACAAGAGGACCAGAAAAGCCGTTAGAACCATCTTCCAAAATCTCATCGGACACCGTCACGGACGCGCTTCGCGTGTCATGAGAATGGTGACGGTCGCCGGTGGATTCAATGGCGCAGGACTAACCGATCAGGGGCGAACAACGTCGAACACATCGCCGTCATATCCCGCCTCAACGGGAATGCGCAGGCGGGTGGTTCCATTCTCGTTCCGGCTCATCTCGGGCACCACGGTCACCACCGGCGTCGCGCGCGCGAAATCCATCGCGGCCTGCGCGGTTCCGAGCTTGTCGAGCTTGATCAGGTTGCGGATGGTCGGAAACGGCAGATTATAGCGGCCCGACTCCGCCGCATCGAGCGCCGCCTTCGGCGACAGCCAGATGGAGTCGACGGATTCCCTGCCGTCATGCTTGCCGATCTGGTCGGGCGGCGCCAACGCCAGCAAAAAATGCGTATCGAAACGCTTCGGCAGATTCACGGGCGTGATCCAGTGCGCAAACAGTGCCAGCAGATCAAATGCGGGCACAAGCTCGTGCTCCCGCAGGATATCCGCGAAACTCACGTTCCCCTCATCAAGCGCGGCGCGCTGCTGGCCGAGCGCTGCAGCCTTCGCCGCGGAAACCAGCGACGACGAGTCACGCGGACGCGCCAGAAGGATTCCACTCTCCTCGAATGTCTCGCGAATGCCGCCGATGCGGATGGCCGCAGTATCGATATCGAGACCGCCGCGATCGGCGACAAGCGCCGGATCAGCCGCGATCTCCCGATCATTCGGATCCATGCTGCCGCCCGGAAATACCAGCGCCCCGGAACTAAATTCGATCTCACGGTTACGCTGCACCATGAAAATTTCCATGCCACCGACTGCTTCACGCAGCAGCAGCACGGTGGAGGCAGTACGCAGCGCCTTCGATTTATCCGGAGTGCTCTTATTGTCGCTGCTCATCAGATGTTTGCCCGCTTATCAACGCGCCCGACGCGCGACAAAAGATAGTCCACTTCGCTGCGCGCCAGCGCGCTCATGGCCGATCCCGGTTTGCGCTGCGCGTCCGACGCAATCTTGCCGCGCTTTTTCAGGACATACTTGCGCACAGCAAGACCGACGCCGGGCTGCTGCTCGTAACGGATCAGCGGCAGGTGTGCATCAAACAGATCGTGCGCGGCATCGCGTTTCCCTGCCTTCGAGAGGTTGACGACATCCACCAGCAGGTCCGGGAACGCATACCCGGTCATCGCGCCATCGACGCCCCGCTCCATTTCGAAATCGAGGAACAGCCCGCCGTTACCCACCAGAATCGACAGCGGCCGCAGCGAGCCGTCCTTCTGGAAACCACGCAACGTCGAAATCTTCTCCAATCCCGGCCAGTCCTCGTGCTTGAGCATCACACAGGTCGGGCTATCCATCACGATCTTGCGGATCACCGACGGCGTCATGACAACAGTCAGCGTCAGCGGATAGTCCTGCAACACCCATGGCACATCGCTGCCGATAGCCTCTGACGCCTGCCGGAAATAACCGAGAATCTGCTCGTCGGTCCGCAAATGCGGTGGCGGCGCGATCATCACTGCGGCGGCGCCCGCGTCCATCGATGCGCGTGCCAGCGTGCGCATCTGCGCGAAGCCCGGCGCGGAGACACCGACGATGATCTGCTTGTCCTTGGCTCGCTTGATGAAGCGGGTCGCAACCTGAAGCGATTCATCGGCCTCCATCTTTGGAGCCTCGCCGAGAATGCCCAGCACCGTGACGCCGTTGCAGCCGACCTCGGCATAGAAATCGGTCAACCGATCGATCGAGTCATAATCAATACGGCCATCGTCGAAAAACGGAGTTGGCGCGATGGCGAACGTGCCGCCTGCCTCGTGGGTGAGCTTCATTATTCAGGCTTCTTTCGTGGATTAGAATCTGCGAGCAGCCAGCTTATCCTGCTCATCGAAGAAAATCTCCCTGGCATGGCTCACGATGTCTTGCGCCTTCCACGGGCCGCCGGGCTTCCAGCCCTTCATTTCCAGCATTTTCATCTCGCGAACGCCGCGCGGACCGGAAACGCCAAGCACCTTGCCGGTCTGCTCGCCGGACAGCGAACTCACCATATAAAGGAGTGCGGGGGCGATTTCGTCCGGTCCCATGACCGCGGCCGGATTCTCGATATAGCGCGGCAGGTCCGCCGTCATGCGGGTCAGTGCGCCGGGCGCCAGCGTCCAGAGCCGGATGTTGTATTTGCGGCCTTCAATGGCGAGCACGTTGCTGAGACCCCAGATGCCGCCCTTGGCTGCACCATAGTTGCTCTGGCCAAAATTACCGAGCAGGCCCGACGTGGAGGACGTATTGACGATGACGCCGCCGCCATTGTCCTTCATCCATTTGAAGGCCGGCATGGTGACACAGAAGGTGCCTTTCAGATGCACCTTCATCACCCTGTCCCAGTTCTCCTCGCTCATTTTCGCGAATGTGCCGTCGAGCAGAATGCCGGCATTGTTGACCAGAATGTCGGCGCGCCCGAAATGCTTGATCGCGTCGTCGAATACCGACTGTCCGCCGGCCATGGTCGAGATGTCCGATCCATTGGCGGCGGCCTTCCCGCCCTCAGCCTGGATGGCATCGACAACCTTCTGCGCCATCGATTTGTCGGCGCCGCTGCCGTCGCGCGGCCCGCCGAGGTCATTGACGATGACGGACGCGCCCTCGCGGGCGAACAGTCTGGCGTAAGCCTCGCCCAAACCGCCGCCAGCCCCGGTGATGATCGCAACCTTGCCGTCGAGCAAACCCATCGAATCCTCCCGTTTCTTCTTGTCTTAGGCGAGAACGGTCTTTCCGTTCTTGATGACGGAGACACCGCGACTCTTGACGCGACCTTCCAGCGAAATCACGTTACCGTCCTTCCAGAGATCGAACGAGACTGTCTCTCCGGGAAAGACTGGCGACGAGAACCGCGTCACATGCTGCTTGAACGCCAGCGGGTCATAGTCCGCATAGGTTTGCAGCACCGCGCGGCAGCTCAGACCATAGGTGCACATGCCGTGCAGGATCGGACGGTCAAAGCCCGCGCGCTTGGCGAATTCCGGATCGCTGTGCAGCGGGTTGCGGTCGCCGCAAAGCCGGTAGATCAACGCCTGATCCGGCCGGGTCGAAATGTCGACCGTCATGTCCGGCGCGCGCTTCGGAATCGCGTGCGGCTCGGGCTGACCGTCGGACGGACCGCAAAAGCCGCCATCGCCACGCGCGAACTGGGACGCGATCAACGTCGCAAGGTCTTCACCCTTGTCGTTCTTGAGCACGGTCTTACGCAAGATCACCGCGCCCTTGTCCTTGCCCTTGTCGAACACGCCGAGGATGCTGGAATCCGCCGTGATGTTTGCCGTGACAGGCAACGGCCTGTGGAAGGTGATGTCGCGCTCGCCATCGACCACCATGACGCGATTGACGTCGATGGGGCCCGCACTTGCGCCCCACGCGGCAACGGACGCGTAGGTCGGCACCACCTTGAGCTCGCGCGGCGTGAAGTAGCCCTCGTTGACGAACGACAGCTCCTTCTGATCCATCGGATCGGCACCCATGCCGATGCCATAGGCGTAAAGCATCACCTCGCGGTCGGTCCACGAATACTTCTGGCCGACGTTCTTGAGCGCCATCACCTCATCGTACTTGATCGGCATGTTTCCTCGCTGTTGTTACTGTTATCCGACGGGCGTGAAGAACGGCAGCGGCGCGCCGTCTGTCGCCTTGAATACGAGCTTCACCCGCTGACCAATTTTCAGCGCCGCCAGATCGCAATCCACGAAATTGGTCAGCAGCGACGGACCTTCATCAAGCGTGACATAGCCGATGGCATAAGGCCCGGTCGGGGACTTCCGCATCAGGCTGTAGCTGTAGATGACACCCTCACCCTTGCTCTCCTCCCACACGGTCTGATCGGAGAAGCACACCGGACAGATCGAGCGTGGAAAGTAATGCGGCTCGCCGCACGCCGTGCAGCGCTTGATGAGGAACTTGCCCTCTTTGGCAGCATTCCAGAAGTGCGCGGTTTCAGGATTGCCCGTGGGTGCTAAATACTTTGGCTTGTCGCTCATCACACGCGCTCCAGAATTGCGGTCGATGCCGCATGACGCACACCAAGCAATCCGCCAGTGCCATGCACCAGCGCGAGATCGCAATTCGGAACCTGAACCTTCGGATGCGCCTCGCCGCGCAACTGCCGCACGGCCTCGATGATCTTGGTGATACCACCACGGTTGATCGGGTGATTATTGCACAGTCCGCCGCCGTCGGTGTTCCACGGCAACTTGCCGACACCGGAAATCAGGTTGCCGTCAGCTACAAACTTGCCGCCGTCGCCCTTTGCACAGAAACCAAGATCCTCAAGCTGAATCACCACAGTGATGGTGAAGCTGTCGTAGATCGACGCGTACTTGATGTCCTTCGGTGTCACGCCCGCTTCAGCAAACGCCGGTGGCCCACTCCACACGCCCGCTGAATAAGTCAGGTCGAGCTTGCGGCCGCCGTTCGGGCCCTTCAGCGATTCGCCGTGACCGGTCATCCGCACCAGCGGACGTTTCAACGACTTCGCGATCTCCGGCGTGGTAACAACCAGCGCGCCCCCACCGTCCGAGACGACGCAGCAGTCAAGACGGTGCAGCGGGTCGGAGATCAACGGCGAATTGATAACGTCCGCGACGGTGACGACATCGCGCAGCATCGCGTGGGGATTGTATTGCGCGTGATGCGAGGCTGCGACCTTGACCCAGGCAAGCTGCTCGCTGGTAGTGCCGAACTCATGCATGTGACGCATGGCGCACATGCCGTAGGCGTTGTGAGTCGTCGCTCCGTACGCAGCTTCGAAATCGACCTCTGGGCCGAACGCGCGCGGCGGCATCGGGCCAGTGCGCGGCTTGCCGGCCAGCGTGATCAGCGCCACGGAACATTTGCCGGCGGCAATCGCCTCGGCGGCATGGCCCAGCGCGATGATGTAGGAACATCCGCCCGTCTCGGTCGAATCCAGATGACGCAGCTTGAGGCCGAGATAATCGGCCATCGGCATCACGCCGCCCGGCGCGTCTCCGGCGCAAAAATAGCCGTCGACGTCGGCCTTTGTCAGGCCAGCATCTTCCAGCGCTCCCTTGGCGCATTCGGCGTGCAATTGCGCGGTCGATTTGTCCGGCGCGTGCCGGGTGGGATGTTCATAGATCCCGGCGATATAGGCTTTTCCCTTGATGCTCAAAGTCATCTCCGCTGCTTTATCTCAGCGGATTTTCTGACCCGCCAAGCGGCGCTTGGCAAGCATCTTGAGTTTCGCCGTGCGAACGAGCGTTCTATTCCGCCGCGATCTGGGGCGCGATCATCGGCGGCGGATTGACAAGGTCCTTGGCAAGCTGCTGGTATCGCGCCTTCGCTTTTGCGATCGACGCCTCCTTCACAGGTCCATAACCACGAATCTGATCGGGCAGCGACAGTAACTCGACCGCGATATCGAGGGTCTTGGGCGAAAGCAGCTTCACCGCCGTCACCACATCCTGCTCATATCCCTTGATCAGATTGCATTCGAGCTTGCGATCCTCGCTGTAGCTGAACGGATCGAACAGCGTGCCGCGCAGGAAGCGGAATTTTGCCATCGTCCGGAAGACCGGCAACATCCACGCGCCGAACTCGCGCTTGCGCGGACGGCCCAATGCATCGACTCCACTGTGCAGGATCGGCGGTGCGAGATTGAAGCTGATCTTGAAATTACCCTCGAACTGCTTGCCGAGATTTTCGGCGAACTTTCCATCGGTAAAGAGACGCGCGACTTCATACTCGTCCTTGTAGGCGAGCAGCTTGGCATAGTTGATCGCAACGGCGCGCGGCAATGCCTCGCCATACCCGCCATCGAATGCAACCTTCCGCACCTGATCGACAAGATTACGATAGCGTGCCGCATAGGCAGCGCTCTGATAATCGGTCAGCAACTGCGTGCGATGCGCGATGACCTCGTCGAGCGTCATCTGATCGAGAGTCTTCGGCGCCTCGGGCTCATCGCCCTTCATCATTGCAGCAAGCCGTGCGGGATCGTGCGCCGCAAGGCGGCCAAGACGGAACGCCTGGGTGTTCATCTTGATCGACACCGCATTGAGTTCGATCGCCTGCTCGATGGCTTCTGCGCCGACCGGCAACAAGCCCTTCTGATAGGCGTAGCCCATCATCATCATATTCGTCGCGATCGAGTCTCCCAGCAGAGCCTCGGCGGGCTTGGTGAAATCGAGGAACGCGGAGTCCTTGCGGAGCGCATTTTCCAGCACCCGATTGACCTTGCCGCGCTGGAAATCGAAGTCACGGTTCTGGATGAAATCAGCAATCGGAATGAGATGCGTATTGATGACGCCATAGGTGCGCGACGACTCCGCCAGCGTAATCGTTTCCTTGGCGACGGCCACCACCTCATCGGCCGCAATCAGCAAGTCGGCAGTGCCGGTCACGATACGTGAACAGGTGACGTCGGCGGTATTCTTCGACAACCGCACATGGCTCAGCACCGCCCCACCCTTTTGCGCGAGCCCCGACATATCGAGGATCATGCTCGCCTTGCCTTCGATGTGAGCTGCCATCCCGAGCAGCGCACCGATGGTCAGCACGCCCGTGCCGCCCACGCCGCCAACGGCAATGTTGTACGGCCTGTCGAGCGACGGAACGCTGGATGGTGCGGGCAGTTCGCCGAAATCATCAACGGCGACCGGCGCGCGCTTGCGCAATGTGGCGCCTTCAACGGTGACGAAGGACGGACAGAAGCCCTTCACACAGGAATAATCCTTGTTGCAGCTTGACTGGTTGATGGTGCGCTTGCGCCCCAGCTCAGTTTCCAGCGGCTCGACCGAAATGCAATTCGACTGCACCGAGCAATCGCCACAGCCTTCGCAGACGGACGAATTGATGAAGATACGCTTTGACGGATCTTCCATCAGACCGCGCTTGCGGCGGCGACGTTTCTCGGCGGCGCAGGTCTGCACGAAGACAATGGCCGAGCAGCCCGGCACTTCGCGGAGCGTGCGCTGGACTTCATCGAGCTGGTCCCGGTGCGCAACCTTGGTACCCGGTGCAATGTCGGACGCCGGATAGGCGTCGGGATTTTCCGACACGAGATAAATGTCGCGGATGCCCTCGCTGTGAAGCTGGAACGTGACCTGCTGCGGCGAGAGCTCGCCATCGACATGCTGGCCGCCGGTCATCGCCGTCGCGTCATTGTAGAGAATTTTGTAGGTGATGTTTGCCTTGGATGCGACCGCCTGCCGGATCGCGAGGCTGCCCGAGTGGAAATACGTGCCGTCGCCAAGATTGACGAAGACATGCTTCTCGTTGGTGAAAGGCGCGATGCCGACCCATGGCACGCCCTCCCCGCCCATATGCGTGAAGGTCTCGGTGTTGCGGTCCATCCACAGCGCCATGAAGTGGCAGCCGATGCCGGCCATCGCACGGCTGCCTTCCGGCACCTTGGTCGATGAATTGTGCGGGCAGCCCGAGCAGAAATACGGGGTGCGCGTGACTGGCGCGATCGCCTGAACCTGGGTCGCCTGCCGGCCGTTGAACCAGTCGGCCTTGGCGCGCAGCATCGCGACGATTTCAGGATTGAGGTCGAGCTGCAGCAGCCGCTCGGTCAGCGAACTTGCCAGCGACGCGACGCTGAGCTCTTCGGCAAATGGCAGGAAGCGCTTGTCGTGATTGTCCATCTTGCCGATGATGCGCGGGCGCACATCGTCGCGCCAGTTGAACAGCTCCTGCTTGACCTGGTTCTCGACGATCTCGCGGCGTTCCTCGACGATGAAGATTTCCTCGAGGCCGACGGCAAACGCGCGCACGCCTTCCGGCTCCAGCGGCCATGGCATGCCGATCTTGTAAAGCCGAATACCGATCTTGGCGGCGACCTCCGGCGTGATGCCGAGTTCACGCAGCGCCTGCCGGATATCTTCATAACTCTTGCCGGACGCCATGATGCCGAACCGCGCGTTCGGCGAATCCATCGTCACGCGATTGATTCTGTTGGCGCGCGCAAAGGCGACTGCGGCAAATCCTTTATAATCCTGCAGGCGCTTGTCCTGCGCGTAGCGGTCGTCCGGCCAGCGCAGATTGAGGCCGCCCGGGGGCATCTCGAAATCAGTCGGAATGATGAACGGTGTCATCTCGTCGGTAAGATCGATTTCCGCCGTGGTTTCCACCGTTTCGGTGATGACCTTCATGCCGACCCAACAGCCGGAGTAACGCGACATCGCGATACCGAGCAGACCCATCTCGATCATCTCGTGGATGCTCGACGGATAGAGATACGGCATCAGCGCAGAGATGAAGGCATGGTCCGACTGATGCGGCACGGTCGATGATTTAGCGCCGTGGTCGTCGCCCGCGAGACAGAGAACGCCGCCATTCTTGGCCGAACCCGCCGCATTGCCATGACGGAATACGTCGCCGCAGCGATCGACGCCGGGGCCCTTGCCGTACCAGATGCCGGTAATGCCGTCGAACTTCGCACCCGGCGACAGATTGAGTTGCTGCGAACCCCAGATCGCGGTCGCAGCGAGGTCTTCATTGACGCCCGGCTGGAATTTCACATCGTACTGGGCGAGATGCTTGCGAGCTGCGTGAAGTTGCTGGTCGTAGCCGCCAAGAGGTGACCCGCGATAGCCGGTGACGAATCCTGCGGTGTTCAGGCCCGCTGCCCGATCGCGCCTGACCTGCGCCATCGGCAACCGGACCAAAGCCTGAATGCCGGTCAGAAAAACGTGCCCCGATGCCTGCGTATACTTCTGATCAAGACTGATCGGCCCTTGATTGATTCCCATAATTCGACTGCCTCTTTGCCGGGCTCTTGTTTGCAACGTCACGAGTCTACTTAGAACCAGTCTATGTCGCTTTTTGTTTCCAGCACATCCTAAATCGCATTCATCAGACCTTTGTTTTGAAACGCAATTTTTGGTTCGCTTTTCAGCCCAACTCGACCTGTTGTGTCGCTTTTATGCCTGACGTCGAAAGGACATTGCGGGCCGTTTGGCGCTCGTTCGGGGATCGCGACGACTCGCTGCAGTGCAATTGCCCGTTGCAACTCTGACCCGCCCCCGATGCAAGGCTCCTCCGGAACGGTCCCAACGGGTGACCGTTGACCTCCACCAAGGCAAACCCGGTCTCAACGGGTTGCGCAGACGAGCGGAGGATTTTGATCATGACCCTGTCAGCAAACGATTGGTCGTCGAACGGTAAAGGAGCCAGCAACGGCAAACCCGTCCGGACAACCGAGAAATTCGAGTATCAGCAGGGTAAGCCCATCAAGGCGCTTATCGGCGTCGCGTTGCTTGTGGTTCTCGCCCTTGTTCTGGCGCGCATGAACCCTGCCTCGCATCAAACTTCCGCGAACCCCGCGATAACAACGGGCCAGACCACAGGCTCGATTACCCGATGACATTACAATCCGCAAAGTTCCGAGCATCAGTGAACCCGAATGATAGCGGGATATCGGGGGAACGTCTTCGGTATCCAGTGATTGTCTCTGAAGATGCACCGACTGGAGGAATGATCCATGGCAATCGAGCGTAACCCCAACGATCCCTACAGCGCAGCGCCGACCAACGATGAGTTGCTCCGCCGCCGCGCGGATCAGTTCGACAACGAACTTCAGGCAGATCCCGAGCTGGCTGAAGGACCCGCCGGTGGCGGACGCATCGCGTTGTTCGCGATCGCGCTGGTCGCAATTCTTGGCGTGGTGTTCTACGGGCTGAACACGTCCAGCACATCACCTGATGCAACGCCGACCGCGCAAACAACGCCGGCCTCGCCGTCAGGCGGCACGGCGCGGGCACCTCGTGCTCCGGCTGGCCAGACCACCGGCTCGACAATGCGCCCTGCACAGCCCGCTTCTCCGCCGG
>Ga0255052_10002866_pt1 | contig 12201 bp, 12 predicted proteins | sample JV7_2_21_MG_FD_188632 | JGI IMG/M metagenome (GOLD analysis project Ga0255052, IMG submission 188632) | Seawater microbial communities from Jervis Inlet, British Columbia, Canada - JV7_2_21 | ecosystem: Environmental > Aquatic > Marine > Inlet | place: Canada: British Columbia | collected... | reverse complement strand
GGAAATGGTAGTACTGGGGACCGCGGCGCTCGCTCCAGGCTTCCCGGGTGAGCGGCAGGTTGATGTCGTGATTGCCCCGGACGTAGAAGAAGGGAGGCTCGAGATTGTCGACGATCGCCTCGAATTCCTCCCACTGTTCGTCCATCTCCGACGGTATCGACGTGTAACCTTCGACGTAGTCGCCGACGCTCATCACAAATTCCGGTCGCAGCCAGTTGAGCTGCTCGATGGCGCGTTCGTAGGTGCCGAGCGGACTGGCGCCGCCGCCCCTGTCCCCGAGAATGGCGAACCGGAAGTCATCCGGATTGTTCAGGAAATTCTCTGTCGACCAGGGCTTGGCTCCCGGAATCTCGCCCTGATCGTAAGTGAATACGGGTGCTTCCTGCGCCGCTGTCGATGCAGAAGGAGGCCGGGCGCTCTGATTGCAGCCGGCAAAAATAAACATACCGACAACGGCAGTGATTGCCCATCTAATTTGTGTCTGCATGGTTTTGGACCCGGATATGTCTGAATTAGTAGTCGTCTGACAAGGCAACTTCGCGAGCCAGAATGATTCTCCCCTGACTGACGATTAACAACCGTGGAATCTACTAATGAGCTCCGCCAGCGTCATAGCCGTGACGTTTTTGACAACGCATTAAGACGCCGTTCGTCGTCAATTTTGTGTTACCCCTTTTCCTGAGGCCACAGTTGCGGTACAAGAACATCCCTGACGTTTCTTCGTCTGCTGAAGTGCTTCTACACCGTGAGGGTCCTATGTCATTGAGATATTCGCCGACAGCACAACTGGTGTTCGGATTGCTTTTTCTATTATCGGCCTGTTCGCAACAAGCTGTCGATCCAGAGTACGAGCGTCTCCAGGCGCGTGCACAAAATGTCACTATTATCCGGGACGACTTCGGTGTGCCGCATATTTATGCCGAATCGGATGCCGACGCCGTGTTCGGAATGCTATATGCGCAAAGCGAGGACGACTTCAACCGGGTAGAGCAGAACTATATCTGGGCGACCGGGCGACTCGCGGAAGTGGAAGGTGAGGAGGCGCTCTACAGTGACCTCCGTGCACGTCTTTACATGACCGTCGATGAAGCAAAAGCGGCTTACGCCGCAGCGCCGGACTGGCTCAAAGAGCTCTGTGATGCTTTTGCCGATGGCATTAACTTTTATCTCTATACACATGCCGACGTGAAACCCAGGTTGCTGACGCACTTCGAGCCGTGGATGCCGATGTATTTCAGCGAAGGCTCGATCGGAGGCGATATCGAATCGGTGCCGCTCGAGGGTATCGAAGCGTTTTACGGTAGTGAGATAAAGACCGCAGATCTTCGCAGCGGACTGCCGACGCGCCGTAGATTCAAGGAAACTAGTGGCTCGAATGGTTTTGCCATCGCCGGCGAGCTGACCGAGTCCGGCAGCGCGATGCTGCTCATTAATCCGCACACTTCCTTCTTTTTCCGCGGCGAGATCCACGTGGTTAGCGAGGAGGGCCTGAACGCGTATGGCGCGGTGACCTGGGGTCAGTTTTTCGTCTACCAGGGATTCAATGAGAATACCGGCTGGATGCATACGTCAACGCGCGTTGACTTCATGGATGAATTTATCGAGGACGTCATCGAGGAAGACGGTCAGCTCCTCTATCGATATGGTGATGAGAAGCGTCCGGTTGAGGTTCTGGAGGTGACGCTGAAGTACAAGGATGGGGAGCAGATGTCGGAGCGCACGTTTCCCATGTATCGCACCCATCACGGCCCGGTGACACATGACATGGACGGCAAATGGGTCGCCACAAAGCTAAACTGGGACCCGGTGCATGCGCTGCAGCAATCGTTCATCCGCACCAAGTTAAACGATCACGAGCAATTTCGCGAGATGATGAACATCCGCACTAACTCGTCCAACAACACCGTGTACGCAGATTCGCAAGGGAACATCGCCTACTACCATGGTAATTTTGTGCCGCGTCGCGATCCCGAACTTGACTATTCCATGCCCGTGGATGGCAGCAACCCGGCCACCGACTGGCAGGGGTTACACACGGTTGATGAGATCGTGACCGTACTCAATCCACGGAACGGCTGGATCCAGAATTGCAACTCCACGCCGTTCACATCGGCAGGTGAATACAGTCCGAAACGGGAAGACTACCCACGTTACATGGCGCCCGATGCGGAGAACTTCCGCGGCATCCACGCCGTTGGCGTGCTGACGCCAGTGACGGGTCTGACACTGGATGAGCTGATCGAGCTGGCTTACGATCCCTACCTGCCGGGCTTCGGGAATCTCATCCCCGGCCTGATCGACGCTTTCGATGAGTCAGGCCAGGCGAACTCAAGCATTGCCGAGGCGGTCGGCGTGCTGCGCAACTGGGACTCTCGCGTCTCTTCCGACTCGGTTGCCATGACGCTTGCGCATTTCTACGGCATCAACTACTACGAGAACGGTCAGACTCCGGACGATATGCAGGATGCTTCCTTCATGGAACTCATCGATTATTTCGGCACCGGGTCGTCGCATGAGGAGCGCCTGCGCATCTTTGCCGAGACGGTCGCGATGCTCGAGGCGGACTTTGGTCAATGGAATACGCCCTGGGGCGAGGTCAATCGCTATCAGCGAATCAATGGCGATATCGACCAACCATTCAATGACAGTGCGCCATCGCTACCAGTCGGCATGGCTTCCAGCAAATGGGGTGCGCTCGCCTCGTTCGGCGCCAAGCGTTACGCCGACACCAAGCGAATCTATGGCACAAACGGTAATAGCTTCGTTGCCGTCGTCGAGTTCGGTGACAAGGTCCGGGCGAAATCCATGCTTGCCGGGGGCCAGAGCGGCCACCCGGATTCGCCCCATTTCGACGACCAGGCGCAGCGCTACGTGGACGGGCAATTCAAGGATGTCGCCTACTATCGCGAGGACGTTGAGCGAAGGGCAGAGAGGACGTATCACCCCGGGCGTTAAGGGCCGAACGACAATTTCGAAAATCGCGCTTAGACCCTTTCAGTTGGTCTGAATCCAATCTCTCAGTATGTCCGCTAACGGCCGAGGCTGTGTGAAAACTCGCCGAATTTCGTGGCCGATGGGACAGCACTCCACATTGGCTACAAAGACCCCTTAGATCAGGTTTTGATTGCCCATATCGGTATCCGAAAATGGCAAGAGCCGATGCGATTTACCACGGGCTCTTGTTGTTTTGCGTTTTCACACAGCCTCGGCCACTAGCGAACATTGGTACTGGTTACGACATTATTTTCAAAGCGACATAAGGGACGAAACACAAGACTGTAATGGCAAGTTTGTATGCCGCTACATACTGAAAGCTCACTCGCGATACATATTCCTCACTAATCGAAAAAATTCTTGCGTTGATCCGCAATGCCATGCCTCGAAACAGCGTCAGACTAACGATTGTAAGGAGGTAAATTCCAATATTTATTACTGTGCACCAACCAAAAAATTCGGCCAAAGTATCAATTGAGTTCATGTCCTGTTACTCCATCCGTAAATCTGTAGGGACACGCAGCCTATTCGAAAAGTAAATAAAGTGCGTGTTTGTCGCCTGTTACACGCAATTATGTTCTTTTTTTAGTCTATAAATTTCTGATACCAGCTCTGTTCGATCAAAGTAAACTTCATTTCTCTTGATCTTTCCTTGCTTATCAAACTGCAAGAAACAAACACCAATGCACTCAAGTGTTTTTTCGCCGACCGGTATTTTTGCCAACCACTTATTCAGGAAGCCGCCCTCCATCGGAATTGCTTCAATCTGGCTCCAAACCCAATCAGGATTTTGGGCAAGCAACTTTCGGAAATAACCGATTAGTTCAGCTTTTCCTTTCACTCCATTCGGTATACCAGCATCCAAATAAAAACAATCATCTGAATAGTAACTTGCCAGGTTTTCAGGCTCATTCCCCGTCCATGCAGGTAACCACCTTGAAGCAAATTCTTCAGCATCTTCTTTCCGCATCATCGTAGAGATTTCTCCCTGGTTCTGGAGGCATACAACATGTAATGAACTGACAATACTGTCGGTCTGTCAATCCTCGAAAGTAGGCCTTAGATTCAGTCTGGACCAGCGTGCCAGAAATGTCCGCTTCCAGCCAGGTGCCTGGTCCGTGATCCATGATCCAGGACAATTAGTCGAAGGGGACGATCTGATACTATGAAAAACAACATAAACAACAATTTAGAAAACTGACATGAACCCTATCCGCATAATATTGCTCTGCCTGAGCGTTATATTCTTCTCTGAATGCCTCTCTGTGGCGAACGCCTCGGACGGTGATTCCAGAGACGAACAAAAGGCTGTATTGGTTACTGGTGCCAGCACTGGCATCGGCAGGCAGATTACCGAGGTACTTGCGGCTAACGGTTACTTCGTTTACGCGGGCGCTCGAAAACAACAGGATCTCGATGAGCTGAATGGCATCGAAAACGTTCAATCAATTCGTATTGACGTCACAATCCAGGAAGAAATCGACGCAGCGGTCGAAACCGTGCGTGCAGGCGGGCGAGGCCTGCATGGGCTGGTAAACAACGCTGGCGTCATCATTGTTGGCCCATCGATTGAAGTAGATGTTGAGAAGGTTCAATGGCTTTTTGACGTCAATGTTTTCGGTGTCTATCGTGTTACGCAAGCGTTTGCACCTCTCATCATAGAAAACAAAGGACGCATTACAACAATTGGATCCATAGCCGGGAGTATCGGCATAGGGTTTCTCGGCCCATATAGTATGAGCAAACATGCGATTGAGGCCTACACTGACGCGCTAGCCGCCGAAATGAAGAGATTCGGGGTGCACGTTAGCGTAATCGAGCCCGGCAACTATTCGTCGAATATCTGGGACAAGGACATTAAGCGCGCCTCGGACAGTGGATTGGTGAGCAAAGACTCACCCTATGCGGAGGATATTGCAAAATGGATTGCGTCAGTTGGTGAGATCGAGCCCAAAGAACCCGACGACGTCGCGGAGGCCGCATTGCACGCACTGTTTAGCGATAATCCGAAGCGACGCTACCTGGTGCTACCTAATCAAGGTGAGGCGGATTGGACTATTGGCAGCGCAATACAAAGAATTGCGCAGCTTAACGGCGATCACGATTATTCCTACTCGCAAGCGGAATTGACGGAGATGCTAAATCGCGCGATCGCTGCTGAGGAAAATTCGGGAAAACAGGGCCAAACTCGATAATGTCTCCAACGACCATTATCGAGCCATTCTTGCGACTAGCCAAATAACCGGCGTCAGAATATCCACCAGCCGTCGTCGAGGTCGTCCTCGCAGCGCTGCAGCTGCGCGCCCCATTCCCTCGCCCGGTAGTCGACCTTGCGGGCTGTCTTCTTGAGCCCGCCTTTTCGCCGATAGGTCCCGCGACGCCAACCGGCGTGGCCTTCGTGGTAAGCGAGATACTGGTTGTAAGGATCCCATTTCGAGATACCCACGGACTTATTGGACATGTTCGTGTACCAACCAACGAAGTCGATGGCGTCGTCGAAGTCATCACGGTCCGCGAATCGCCGACCGCTGTCATCCTTGTACCATTCCCAGGTACTGTCCAGCGCCTGTGCATAGCCGTAGGCGTTCGACGGACGCTTCCAGGGTATAAACCCCAATAGTTTGGTCCGCGGCGGTTTCGCATCGAACTTGAACGACGACTCCTGGCGAATGATCGACATTTGCACGTGTTTCGGGGTGCCCCACCGCTTTTCCGATTTCTTCGCAGCTTTGTACCAGCCGCGCTTCTCCTCGAAGATCGCGCAGATGTTTTCGACGTTTGCCGGTGGGGCCGTAGCGCAGGCAGCACTCACGACGATCCAGAGTACGCCCAGCAGCAGAGAGCCTGCCCGCAAGCGAGTTGCACCATTCTTAACCGAAGTTTTCGATAATCCGTGCATGCCTCTGAAAGCATTGATGATATAGTAGGCCCAAGGCCTCCAGTATAGCGCTGTCGCGGCCACACCGCACGGGCGTAACTAACGGCCACGAGGAGACACTTGCGTTGGCTATCAATTCCTGTCGCGGCGTCCTGAGCAATCCACTGGCCGGGCCGATACCCGTGCGCCTATGCTCCGATTACATTTGGGGCAGGAAAACCATTATCGATACATTGAGAGCGGTAAATCTCAAGCACGGTACCCGCGTCGAGGACAGTTTCAACGTTTCCCTCACTGTCCAGGTCAAGGTTGGCACCTCGTACCGCAAACCACACGTCCGTTACCTCATCATTTGAATCGGGGACGTGGAGAGTATGAATCGCTCCAGCTGGTTCATATAGGTACGAGCCTGCCGTATTTACGTCCGGATACTCAAGGTAGTGCCACGAACCACTTAATGTAAATGCAAATACCTCGCCCGTATGCCTGTGCCGCTGAATCGTGACACCCGGCTCGAAACGTACGCGCACGACCCAAAGCCCGGCTTCGATATTGACTTGTAAAAGCTGAAATACGACGCCGTCCTGGTATGGCACAAACGGCAGTTCCTCTTCCGCTCGGTGAAAAGCAGCCGGTACATTTGGTACGGCCTCTGGTTGTGCGCTCATGGTTTGCCTCCTGAGTTTTGTTATAGATCTGACTGTGTATCTGCCAGATCCTTGACCATCAAGACAGCACGTCCGTCGAAATGAATCAACCGGTGCGGGACGACCGGTTCGTGAGCCTTTTCATAGAAACCGCTGCGTTCATAGAGTCGTTTAGCCCCCTCGTTCTGTTCGAAGACAATCAGACTCAGTTTTGACAGGCCGTGTCCGTGTGCGTGCTTTTCGGCGAGCGTCAGGAGCTGCGTTCCGATGCCCCTGCCTCGATATTCCGGGAACACCGCCATCCCGCAGATGTAATAGCTGGCAGGCTCTTCCAGTTTGCTGTACGGAACAAGCACGGGATCGCTTTCCACGTACTCATCGTCGATTTCCGTCGGAAAGGCGATAATCATGCCGGCTGTTTTTCCCTTCCGGTCGACCATCGAACAGTTTCGGTAACTGAATACCGAGTCTTCCTGCTCATATCGCCGCTGGCCGACATCAAGGAGGTCTTCGCCGGGTTCGGCAAACTTTGTCCAGATATATTCCGCAACGCCGTCGGATGAGATGCGGTACAGCTCCGCAATCGTCCGGCATTCAGATTTGACAGCCGGCCGGATCGTAAACTCGTTCAGTTCTGACATTGTCCAATGACCGGGATTTTCTGGTTTTGACAACCAGTTTCTTGGTTCATCTGCATACACCCCACCTCTTGTGTTTGAGATTAAGTGTTGCGTCGATCGGTGATGACCGGCGTCGAAAGCAGACGTTTAGACAAAGCCCGACTCAGCGGACGTTGAGTTGTCAAAGAAACCTGGGTCAGTTCCTGCACCGCGCAAGAACTGACCCTGATGTCTTACTAATCGGCAGCGATTTTGACCATGATGTGCGCATACGGCGTATCTTTCCACATGACGTACACCGGATCGTCCGGGTTTGTGGACATTCCTTCGAGCATTGCACTATCGGGTACAACGATCATCAGGTGAGGCCCTTCCTTCACCCAGTCATCACTCTCGTCAGGTTCGCTGGCATAGGGATCGCTGTTACTGACTCCAATGGCAGTACCTTCGCCTGCCAGCATGTAGGACACACTGAATGTATTGGGCGCAAAGCTCTCCTTTTTCAACATCGCACCGATGAGGGCGTCCCAAACCGCTTCGTTGCACATTGGGCCGATGATGGGCTGTTGAGGATAACAAGTGTAGCTGTTCGTGCCTGTCTGCAGAACTTTGCCATCAGGTGCCTTGATGGTAGCTTTGGATGTGACGCTGGCAGGGCCTGCGCTTTTCGCGCTGGCAATCATCGCAGCGTCGTCACCCGCCAGTGCCAGGCCGCCTACAAGCAGACCAGCAAAAACACAGGCATTGATTAATCTATTTCTCATGGTGCTCTCCCGATTTAATTTTTTCTGAAAGGATATGGTGGCCAGAATATACCATCGATAAATAAGGATTATTCAGTCGTTCCCGCTAATATCGGGACTTGCTACCGTATTTTGCAGCTATGTATCAATGCCTACTTTGGGTGGTTAGCAGACATCGGTAGGATCTGAATCTGAAGCTTACGGAGATTTCCTAAAGTAATTTCTAGGTGCATTGCGTCGAAAGCCAATATGCCTTATCCATCAATACAGACTGGCCCCTGCGTCCGATCTTGATTCGATCGGACGCCTGTCCAGTGTTGCTGTTCTCGCAGTGGACTGCGACTGGCTGATCAGTCGCCGGTTTTGCTGAGGACTATGGCGATGATCGCGCCACAAATACCGCCGCGGACACCTTCTAGCACTGCATCGGCAGTCGCCGCGGTTAGATTACTGAGGTTTGTATAACCATACAGGATGAAATCCGCAGTTCCCCAGAGCAGAAAGCCGACCACGGCACCGACCTTCAGTGCATCGACTGTCGAGGTCGAGCCACCTCGGCTTTCTAGCGCCAGAGTCAGCAGCACGCCATAGAAGAGCGTTCCCAGTGCGATCGCCCAGATAATCTGGGGGTCTCGATCCACACCCGTAGCTGATCCTGAATTGGCGGCAAAAAACTCGGTAAAAATGACCTCCCAAATAAGGTAGCCGACGATGTACAGCGAAACCAGGCCAACGAGGCTGCCGATTATCAGTCGTTTGGTATTCATATTATTTTCCTCCTGCTGGAATCCCGGTTACAGCACTATATTTTCCTCAGCGCTGTGCCCGTGATCCGTGTACTGCGGCTAAGCAGGTGACATAGCCGCGCCTGTGGCGGGTCAATGAGCCACTCGGAATATTTCTTTACCCGCCGTTTGTTTTTTTTGCTTCTTGGCTGGAGCATAAGAGATTCGCCGGCGCTTCGCTACCGCGTCCCACTAAAGCGTGGCTGAAACAAGACAAACACACGCCAGCTCTGTTTCACAGGCGATCGAATGGGACGCCGTGGTCCCTGTCTGGATGCCCGCTTCGGGGCGAAAACAGATGTCTTGCTTTGGTTTCTATCGCGGCGTGACAACCCCGGTCAGCGGTTTTCTGCAGGTGTTCGACTTGCCCTGCGCCTCCGTTCCTCGAGGGCATCAGTGCATTCCGGGAGGTCATGAAACATTGGTGGGAAAGTCCCACCGGATGCCGTTCGTCCGCCGTCGCCATAATCCACATAAAAGCGCTCACACCTTGCCGGATCGGTATCCTCCTGTTGCTTGCATTTCGCGATCTCAGCTTCTCTTAATGGCGCGATCAGTTTTTCCCTTGCATCCTCGCAGCGGCGATCCAGGTCCGCGACACTCAAAGTCGCGATATCTACTTTTCGGAATAACGGAGGTGTCTCGATTTCGGGCTGCGCTGATTGTTTTTCGCCATCCGCTTCAGAAGCCGCAGGCGATTTGACGACAGTCTGAGCGGGGGCTACGTAGGGCGGGGGCTTCGCCGTTGTAAGGGTCTCGGATTCCACCGCTTCCGATTCATCGGGTGGCGCGTCACTGAAATGAACAACGCCATCTTCATCCACCCACTTATAAACCGTCTCTTGCGCGTAAACGCTTGCACAGACAACCGTCAGGATAATGCCAAGGAGAATAATCTGACCGCCATTGTTGCTCAACATATCATTCCCTCCGCCAGTAAGTGGGGCCTGACGCTATACCGATGATGCCAGTCCTCTCTTATGAACAGTTAACCAGTTGGAGTCAATTCGGGGCTGTACGTATCGCTGACCGCAACCGCTAATGAACGCCCACTTTGGCTCGCAAGTAGCCGTTCGAGTCAGTCAACTCAGGACATGGGGACGGCGGTCCTGCAACCACCGCCCCCCTTAAGGGACTGACCAAGCTCCTGCCTCAAGCACCATGTTCGTAAGTGTCTCCGCGGCACGTCGACCATGCCCAAGGCCGCCTTCATTGAGTACTTCAGTCAATCGCTTCACGCCCCTGGTCGTTCCGCCAGGCGGACATTAGATAATGCACATGCTTCCCGGCATGCTGGAACTTTGCGCTGTATCACAGGATGTGGAATTGATTTGGTGGATAATTCTCGAATCGGCAGTAATGTCGCCATTAAATCTAGCGCCAATTGGTTTATGCGGGACATCCCCATCAATCGGATTATGACGACGAACCCGGCGACGGTCGGACCCGACGACCCGGCGGCGGCGGCGAAAAAGTTGCTCGAGTCGGGCGACATTCATCATCTGCCGGTTGTCGAGAATGGCAAGCTGGCAGGCATTATTTCTTCATCGGACCTGCTGAAGATTTACTTGCTCGATGACGGCTCAGCTTCCCTTTCGAATGCAACAGTTAGCCAGATTATGATTGTCAATCCCGTGGTGTTGGACTCCGGGGCAAATCTTCGCGATGCCGCGACGAAGCTCTCGGTAGGCGGGTTCCATGCGCTACCCGTAATCGAGCCTGACCGTACGCTGGTCGGTATCGTGACGTCCAGCGATCTCATCGGTCACCTGTTACAGCAGATTCCCAGTGGCGATGGCAGCATTGAGCCGCGTCCGGACGCGGAGGCTACAATTCATCCTGACGAAAGCGATATTTTCGCGGTGCTGGGTGAGGCGGAGCATGCTGCTGAGCGCGGCGGTGGGGAAAGCAAATTGGCGCAGGTACTTCTTTACGTTCAAAACCGCAATCGGTTGCTGCAACACGCCTGCCGGGCCGCCGAGCTGTATATCAGGAGCGGCCACGGCGAACGCGAGCACAGCGTCCTCGTAAAGCGCCTCGCCGACCTGGAGGAATAGATCAGCTAAATCTGATTGGTGCCCGGGGCGAGACGCGAACTCGCACATCCGTAAGGACACGGCGACCTGAACGCCGTTAGAATAAAGCTTGTCACGGTCATCGTGTGACTGAATTTCGGGTCAAAAGCTGTGCCAGAAAATAACACTAACAATGAGCGGGCCCGAAGTTCACTGCTTCTGCATTTGCGGCCCATGCGGGTGCCCGCAAGGGCGATCAAGTTCACGCATACTTTCGGCCTCGGTGGCATGGCGCTCGTGCTCGTTCTGTTGCTCGTGTTCACGGGTATCCTGATGATGTTCGCGTACGAACCGTCGCCGGACCGTGCCTGGCAATCGATTTTCTCCTTTCAGCAGGACGTCCTGTTCGGTCGCCTGATTCGTGGCGTACATCACTGGAGCACCAATCTGCTCATACTTGTGGCGATACTGCACTTGCTACGCGTATTCTTGACGGGCGGATTTCATGGGCACCGGCGGTCGAACTGGCTAATCGGCCTTGGCATCCTGTCTTGCATCCTCCTCTCGGGATTCACCGGCTACCTGTTACCGTGGGACCAGACCGCTTATTGGGCGATTACGATCTGTACGGAGATGCTGGGCCAGGTGCCGGGCATTGGCCTGGGGCTGCGCCATGCCATTGTCGGCGGCAATGAGATCGGTTCGGCGACCGTCATCAATTTCTATGCGCTGCACGTGGCCGTAGCGCCAATGGCGCTGTTCGCTTTGATGAGCTGGCACTTCTGGCAAATTCGACTGGTGGGCGGCGTGGTACTGCCGGGTGGTTCAGTCGATGACCCTCGCACCGCGTATCGGACCGTGCCGCTCATTCCGGACCTGTTGCTAAGGGAGATTGTCGTCACGTTGGTGTTGATTGCATTTGTGCTCGTGGTAGCGATCGTATTTGCTGCGCCGCTGGGCGAACCGGCCAACCCGGGCATCAGCCCGAATCCCGCCAAGGCACCGTGGTATTTCCTGGGCTTTCAGGAGTTGTTGATTCATTTTGATGCGATGTTCGCGATACTGGTCATACCGGTGCTCGTCGCCGTTGCTCTCGTCTCTATACCTTTTTTACCGTACGACGCTGAGATTTCCGGGGACTGGTTTCTGACGCCGAAAGGCCGGCGCATGGCGGTCGTCGCGGCGGTCACCGCACTGTTACTCGTGCCACTGTGGGTGCTCATCGATGAACGCTTTATCGGGCCGGGTGGCTGGCTGCCCGGCGCTGTCGCAGTGATCAGCAACGGTTTGGTACCCTTTGCGTTGTTGTTTGGTGGGGTGGCCGGATTCTACGTGTTGATCAGGAAATATTTTGCCGCGACCAGAAACGAGGCGGTGCAGTCGCTATTCGTGCTGCTTTTCGTCGCATTCACTGTTCTCACGGCAACGGGCGTGTGGTTCCGTGGTGCCGGCATGACCCTGGTGTGGCCATGGCAGATGTAGACCGCTTCAGGCGCAGTTTCCTTGCCCGCATGATGAG
>Ga0255052_10002865_pt1 | contig 12205 bp, 8 predicted proteins | sample JV7_2_21_MG_FD_188632 | JGI IMG/M metagenome (GOLD analysis project Ga0255052, IMG submission 188632) | Seawater microbial communities from Jervis Inlet, British Columbia, Canada - JV7_2_21 | ecosystem: Environmental > Aquatic > Marine > Inlet | place: Canada: British Columbia | collected... | reverse complement strand
ATCCCCACGGCAGAGGGACTGGCGGAGAGCTGCGTATACAGACTGTGGCGAGTCCAGGCAGGATTGTTTCCGCTGAAAGTGTTGTTTCCTGCCGACCCTTCTTTTATAAGGATGCCGGTCATGCTGTCACTCATATCGCTCACGTCAGGCGTTATCGGACCGTCCGCCGAACCGGTGAGAAGAATGGAGAAGTCAGCGCTGTTACCCGGAGTTATTCCTGCGCCCGAAGCTTGGAAAATTATTCTGGCGCGGGTTGGCTGGTTGTTTATTGAGGAGACGGACCACCCGGGAGGAGCCTGGATGGTAGAACTCAGATAATAAACACCGCCATCGAAGTCTAACCTGACGTAGCTTATGTTGTTGGTGTTACCCGGATCGTTAGTGAGGGTGTAGTCAAGGATTCCGATGCTGTCGCCCATCACTACACTTGTGGCCGGCGGCAGGCTGAGACTATATGTACCCACTACAGCCGCGTAAGAGGGGGCAGCGGTGATCAGGGTGATCGCAACAAGTGCAGGCAAGAACCACCTTATTTTTTGAAGGTTCCCTCTCATAACACGCGCGCGCTCTGGCATACACTGTTGAAATTTGAACCTGAACCGACCTGGAAAACATCTGTGATTTGGTTTGTGTGAACTGCTTTTAGGCTACATATGAAGGAAGCCTGAGGAAAAAAGTATATCGGAGCAGCATTTGATATATCAGTATTCAGCATTTTGGTTACCATCACCACTTTCGAAAGCCCAAAGGTGCAAAAATATACGCTTTAGCTTTACAAAAGATTAAACATCCCAAAATAGCAATTGGATGACGCCTAACTATTTGAAATTACGCAATTTATATGCCATTCAGGCAAACCAGTAGCTAATCTGTAACCTATACAGAAATAAGGATTTTATTGTTTTTTTGAACAATAACTACTACTTTTTCGCTCTTACTATGAAATAATTGCAGTCTCCGGGCAAAATTTAGTCAGGAGAGCGCAGTTTTCATTATAAATTCCGGTTATTTACGTCACTTTCCTGTCCCTGTTACACTGTAATGGGACCAGGAAGGAGTATATGGATAAAATACGTAATATTTTCGGTTATCTGTAATCAAGAAGCTCAAGACCATCAGAAGTAATTTGATAGCCTGGATATATGTCTAAATGCCGCAAGTTAAGTCGTTATAAAGTTCAAAAATAGAGGGCTATATACCCTCATGCTGGCATTTCTCCATTTTAGAAACCCAATGCATCATAAGGATATCGGCAATGGTGTAAAGGAGCCGGCAAATGCAAGTGGGTACTCCCGTTCAACAACGGAACAGACAGGCACCTGTTATATATCAGCCTCATTGTTCTTGGGGATGTGTAAAACCTTCGGCCTCAATAATTTTCACAAGGCTGTCAACCACCTTCGGATCGAACTGTGACCCTGACGATCTCCTCAGCTCGTCGACCGCATCCTCTATAGTAAGCGCCTCTCTGTAAGGTCTGGAGTGGGTCATGGCATCATACGCATCAGCCACTGAGATAATCCGTGTCTCAAGCGGTATCTCATGCGCCAGCAGACCGAAGGGGTACCCTGACCCATCACAGCGCTCGTGGTGAGTCTGTATGCATATTTTCACGGGTTCCAGAAAGTCTATTGGATCCAGTATCCTCTGGCCTACCAGGGGATGCTCCCTCATCTTTTCCCACTCATCGTCGTTTAGTTTCCCGGGCTTGTCTGTGATAGAGTTGCTTATGACTATCTTTCCGATATCGTGGAGCACACCGGCATACCGGATAATATCTTTCTGCTTCTCGGAAAGCCCCAGGTAATCGGCCATCTTCAGGCTGTAGTTGGTGACGTTTTCAGAATGGTCTCTTGTCCAGTTGTCCTTGGCCTCCACGGCATTGACCAGCGCTTTTATGGTGTTGAAGTAGTTCTCCCGGATCGCCCCATACAGCCGGGCATTCTCTATGGCAATCGCAGCGTGGTTACCCAGGATAGTGAGCAGGAACAGATCCCTTTCATCGAAGGAACCGCCACCGTTACGGTTAGTCACGTTCAATATCCCCATAACGTCACCCTTTATTGTAAGGGGAGCGCACAGCAGGGAATCGCTCATATAGTTGGTGTTGTCCGACCGGCTCTTCTTTACTTTTCGCACGTCCCTCACGAGGATCGGTTTACCCTCCTCCGCAACCCAGCCCGCGATCCCCTCACCTGGCCTGACCCTGGTTTTCTTGATCACTTCGCTGCTCAAACCCAGCGCGTGCTTGATTACAAGGCTGCCCTCAGAATCCTTGAGCATCAGCGAAACCGTTTTTGCCTTGAGAAGGGTCGCCGTCTCGGAAATTATCTTCTTTAAAAGACTCTCGTTCTCCAGCTCGGAACCGATAACCTGGCTAATTTCGTGGATCACTCTGAATTGCTCGATCATGGCTTTGAGTGAAACGTTCTTCTCTGTTATCTCCTCAGCCATCTCCTGGATCTTCCTGTTGGCCTCCTCTCTTTCATGAAGCCGCTGCGAAAGCTCCAGGTTCCTCTCTTTGAGTTTTTTGGTGGCAATGTAAACCTGCTCGGTGAGCTGTCCCTGGAAGGATTGCTCCCGTTTCCGGGACCGCATTCCCTCAAGGACAAATGCTGTCTGCGTGGCAACAGACTGGATGATCTCAAGATCCTCAGAGGTGAACTCGTCCTGATCAAGCTTGTTCGCTGCAATTATTACCCCCGAGGTAGAGTTTCTGACGTTGAGAGGGACCGCGATGATGTTTCTAAGCTCACCATCACCAGGAGAGTTTTTCAGGCCCATTTCCAGCGCCAGGATCTCCTCCCTGCTTTCGAGACGAAGAAGTCTGGATTCGGCAAAGGCTATCCCGGCGGCCCTGTCGAGAAAATTTCGTGTTAACCCGGAACCTTCAGACCCCCAGAGCTCCAACTGAGGCTGATCCCCGTCACCACCCAGATTCCTGCTGTCGATGAGCTTTCCCGAATCCGAGTCAAGTAAATACAGGCAGCAGATCTCTGAGTCCAGGGCCCTGCGGACCACTTTCAGGGTCAGTTTGAGGATCTTCCTCACATCGAACACCGTGGACATCGCCTCCCCGAGCCTCTCGAGAACCTCGACCGTTTTTTCCCTTTTGAACAATGATCCCCTTAAAGATTCATTCTCTCTGGTTACCGCATAGTGGTTGGCAGCCTGCCTGATGGCATGGATTATAATGTCCGGCTCATCCTCGATGCTGAAGAAACCGTGGGCCCCGTGCTTAATGAACTTGGTCATTGTGGAAAAAGAATCACGACCTCCGTAGACAAGGACAGGGGGAGGAACATCCAGGCTGAGCACAGCATCAAAGGAGCGCCTGTTATCGATGGTAGGAACGGATAGATCTATCAGGACAACATCCACCTGTCCCACGGCAAGGCGATGCACAAGATCGGTCCCGCTCTGGACGATATACAGTTCAAAAAGGCTCCTGGGAAGGATCTTGCGAAGCTTCGCCGTCAGGTCATCGGATCTCTCCCTCAGGAGAACGCGGACCACGTCTCTGTTGTTCTCGGCAAACGCCTCGGATTTATTCATCAAATTTCAGTTCGAGGTAAAGGCCCCGTTCCTTCTCCTCTTCCCTGATACGATCCCGGATCTCGGCAATGGTTAATCTTTCATCCTTAAGCTCCGTGATCCGCCGGAACCGGGCACGAATCGTGTCCTGATCGTACAGACCGTACCCTCCCTGGGTCCTTCCCTCGACGGGAAACAGACCCTGTGTGGTGTAGAAATTCACCTTTGAGGGGGAAATCCCCAACATTCGACAGATATCTTTCCGCTTAACAAGCAAGGCCATAGTAACCCCCAGCAGTAAGTGTTAAGTGTGAATTCACGCTTACGCTTACAGTCTAAAAAAAAATACTGTTATTTGTCAAGGGGTTTTCTGCTTATCTTAAAGTACGGCTTCCAGGCTTTTGGAGGGGAATTTCCTCTTTGCAGAGGGGGCAGTCGGCCGGATCGTAGGCCGGCGCGTGAATTTGGAGGAGAGAATGGTGCGGACGATCCGTGGGCGGTGTTGGTTTGTCCGTGTATCGGTGGGCTATGGAGGCAGTGGCTACCAGATCTCCCCCCATTTTTTCGGCCAGAAGAGCCGTTTCCCTTATGGAGCCCCCGGTGGTGACCACGTCCTCCACCGCCAGGATCCGTTCTCCCGGTTTCACGTAAAAACCCCGCCTGAAAGTCATTTCACCGTCAACGCGCTCCGAGAAGATTGCCCTGACTCCCAGATTTGACGCGGTTTCCTGGCCGATAACGATGCCACCCACGGCGGGAGAAACTACGAGATCGATATCCCCGTCTGCCATGGCGGCCAGTTCCCGCCCGATCTCCCTGGCAATCTCGGGATATTGGAGAACCATTGCGCACTGTAGATATGTAGGGCTGTGGCGGCCGGAAGTCAGGCCGAAGTGGCCTTCAAGGAGAGCTTCCCTCTCCCTGAAGATCTGAAGAAAGTCTTTATCCACCGCGTTTTTCCAAAAGCTCCTTTATCTTGCTCTGGAGGACTTCGTTCTCATATGGCTTGGTGAAGTAGGCATCGGCTCCCATGGCCATACCCTTTTTGGCATCTTCGTCTGAATAGTAAACGGCGGAAATCATCACAACTATTATATCCGAGAGGGCCGGGTCTTCCTTTATCTGCCGGCACAACTCGAAACCGTTCATCCCTGGAATATTGACGTCAAGCAGGACGATATCGGGGCGCTCCTGGTGAACCTTCTTGAGCGCGTCCATGCCCTCCTGGGCTGTAGTAATGTCGTAACCTTCCATCTCGAAGATCTGCTTCTGCATGGTCAGGATAACGATGTTATCTTCCACGATGAGAAGTTTGTGAGACATTTTCTCCTCCCATATCCGGTACTTTGAGTTTCTTCCAGCTAAACAACATGCACTCTAACATATTTTTTTTGTCTTGACTGCTTTTATCAGTTTAAGTTGTTATTTATCAGTTGAAAGTTAAAAGTTGAAGGTTGAAAGTTATAACCAACAAGTAACAACTATCAACTCAGTTCACTTAATATATTATCAACAGCGGCGATCCTGTCTTCAGCCTTGACGATAGGCCTGCCCACAACTATATAGTCGGCACCGGAGCCAGCAGCCTCAGCGGGAGTGGCGATCCTGGCCTGGTCGTCGCTTGCCGACCCTGCCGGGCGTATACCGGGCGTAACCAGTATACAATCATCATCCAGGGACCCCCTTAGCTTTGAAACCTCCAGGGGGGAGCAGACTATGCCGTCGGCCCCGGAATCCCTCGCCAGGCGAGCCAGCCTCAGAACCTGCTTTTCCAAAGGCTCCGAAAATCCAATTTGTGACGCTTCATCACTGTCCAGACTCGTTAATACCGTCACTGCCAGAACCTTTGCATCGCCTGCGGCTTCCTTTGCCGCCTTTATCATCTCGCTGCCGCCTGAGGCGTGTACCGTAAAGAAGGAAATTCCTCTATCAGCGACACCCTCTACCGCCTTTCTTACCGTATTAGGGATATCGTGGAACTTCAGGTCCAAAAAGACTTCCCCACCCGCATTGCGGATCTCGTCGATAATTGCTGGCCCTCCACGGACATAGAGCTGCGACCCTACCTTGAAAGCAGATACCCTGTCACCCAGCTCACCGGCAAGGGCCACGGCCTCCCTGGTATCATCGATGTCTAAAGCTACCATCAAACCTGTTTTCATATATTCCCCACGGGATCATGTTGTTGGTTATGACTATCAACTAACCACTGACAAGTAACAACTTCTCACATCTCGCGAACTGAGGAAAGTGAAAATGACACTTTTCACTTTCCGCCAAGTAATAAGCCACTGATGGACTTTTTGCGAAATAATAACACCAACTATTCAAGTTCAAGGGAGTTAACGATTTCTGAAAGGGCGGACATTCTCCTATCCTTCATGTGGGATCCTATCCCCTCGAGTATACTTACAGGCGCACCGGGATCAAGGAATGTCGCGGTCCCCACCTGAACAGCAGCAGCACCCGCTATAAGAAACTGAAGGGCGTCATCGGTTTCCGATATCCCTCCTATTCCCACGACAGGGATATCAACAGCCCCGGCGGCCTCGTAGACCATCCTGAGGGCCACTGGCCTTATGGCCGGCCCGGAAAGTCCCCCCACTACCGAGCCCAGCACCGGTTTCTTTTTTCCCACGTCTATCACCATACCGGTTATGGTATTGATCAGCGAAAGTGAATCGGCGCCCGCATCCTCTACGGCCCTGGCCATGCCGGCAATATCTCCGTAATTCGGGGTGAGCTTAACCATGAGGTGAAGATCCGTGGTTTCCCTCAGTGAGCTGATGAGCCCTGATGCAGTGTCAGGGTTCATCCCGAACTGAACTCCCCCCTCCTTCACGTTGGGACAGGAGATATTCACCTCCAGGGCGCTGATCCGGCTGTCCGTACTCAACAGCTCGGCAACCCTCAGATATTCCTCAGTGGAACTTCCCAGGATGTTAACGACAACGGTTGCGCCCCTTTCCCCCAGAAACGGGAGTTTTTCCGAAAGGAATAAGTCTACCCCTACATTCTGAAGACCGATGGAGTTGAGCATCCCGGAGGGGGTCTCCACTATCCGGGGAGGGGGGTTCCCCTGGCGGGGTTCTAATGATATCCCCTTCACGACAATAGCTCCCAGAAGGGAGATGTCGAAGTATTCTGATGCCTCTTCTCCGTAGGCAAAAGTACCCGATGCGGTCATAACGGGGTTTTTCAGGGCAAGACCCCTGCCCAGGTCCACTGAGAGATCGGGATTTTTCGCTTTCAGACTATTATCCATGGCATCTCCCGCCTACAGGCTGTCCGGAAAGGAATCAGATACGAGGTCCCTGCCTGCGAAGACCGGGCCCTCCCGACACGCCCTTTGATACTCCCTTCCCTCACCCCGTTCAACGGTTACCGCACAGCCAGAGCATACCCCGAACCCGCAGGCCATCCTTGACTCCAGGCTGTACTGGGAAGTTTCTGACAGGCTGTCACAGGCTTCATGAACGGCCAGCATCATGGGGTTGGGGCCGCATACGAACAGGTGTGAGCCCTTCGTGTTCTCATGCTTGGATAGCAGCCCCGTTACTATTCCCTGTCGGCCGCAGCTGCCGTCCTCGGTACAGGTCCTCACCTCTATCCCCAGATCTCCAAGAGCGTCCATCCCTACCATTCCCGCCAGACTCTTTCCACCGTAAAGGACCGTCAGCTCGTCCTTCCTGCCCAGGGCAACCATCTCCCTTGCAAGGGCAAGAAGAGGCGGTAGCCCTATTCCCCCTGCAATCAGGAGGCTCCGGCTACCCGCGGGGGGCAGGTTGAAACCGTTCCCCAGGGGACCCAGGAATTTAACACTGTGTCCTGCTGGCCACTTTGCCATCTCCCTCGTCCCTCTCCCCACGATGCGATAGAATATCTCGATACGGGCAATGTCGTTTTCCTCTGAATACCCCGCTATGCCCAGGGGCCTTGCCAGAAGGGGGTCTGACCCTTCATGAACCCGCAGCATTATGAACTGCCCGGGAGCAGGCCCCATCTTTTCATCCACCGGAAATTGTAGCTCCAGCCTCAGATGACCATCGGCAGCGTTTTCGTTAACGGTAACTTCCGCTTCAACAAGTGACGTTTTACGGTTTTTGTCGGAACAGTTACACATAATGCTCCCTGTTCGTTATCTTATAATTGATAGGGTCGTAAAAAGTCCATCCATGGCTTTTTACTCAACGGAAAGAGAAAAATGTCATTTTCTCTTTCCTCACAAATCAATAACTTGCGGGGCAAGTCACCGATTTGGGCGCCCCCAATGGGCGCGTTGATGACTTCTTGCGAAGTCATCATTAATTGTCTAATTTCCACCCTGGTACGAGATACGCCACTTCGTCCCCCCCTGAATATAGGGGAATAATTGGAACTGGTCCATATATTCTCCGGCAGCCAGGGTCAAGTGGTCTACCCCCGCGGGGAAATAACCCAGAGTGGGGTCTATGGGTATCCACTCGCCTACGTGAACCTGTACCCAGGTGTGGAAGAGGTAGTGACCCCGGTTCGGCATGTATACCGCACCATAGGCGAAGCGCGCCGGTATTCCCGAAACCCTCAAAAGGGCCATGGTCAGTAGGCTGTGGGCCTGACACTCCCCCTCCCCCGCCTCCAGCGCCTCCAGGGCGGAAAAACACTCGCGCATGCTCTTGCCGAGATTGTTGTATACCCACCTCCCGATGGCCTCGGCCTTTTCCCAGGGATCCTCAATGTCGTGAGTTATCTCGCGGGCAAGCTCCTGGATCCTGACGGACCCCAGGTTCAACCCGAAATCGTCTCCGCCCACAGGTACGTTACCTGAAGATCTTTTTTGCGGAGCTGGAATAACTGGTTTTTTCAGGATCACCCTGAGCCTTTCGCCATCGGTTTTAACATCCTGCCAGGCATCTGACGGGGGCTTGCCCGCCAGCCCATCTATGACGATTATGGCAGACTCCTGACCGGCAAATCCGTCCGGTATCCCCTCAGTGGAGACGGCTGTCTGTGTAAAGACGTTCTCCAGTGAAAGGGCACCGGTGACGTCTCGTTTCCCCGGTTCCCGTGCCTGAAGCCCCCACGGCATTGTCTCTTTTGCCACCATACCGTGCTCATCGATCCATACATCTTCCTCCATTCCCCACATGGAAAGGGAGAAGTGCTTCAATCCATCCTCCACGCCTCTGTATTTTATCTTCACAGGTACCGGCCTTGCCAGGGTGAGGTTGAAAAGGTTCACTTCCAGTTCATCCTCCTTCAGTTCATTAAGACCAGATATATACAGGGAAAGGGCCTCGGTGGTGATGGCCCCTTCCGGGACTTTTACCTTTATGTTCCTGAAACTCCTGCCCATGAGCTCTTCTTTTTTGTAGACCCCGTCACCTGTCAGGAGCCATTTAGTGTCCCACTTCCCGCCACCGAAATCGATGGTGCTAGTGTTGCCAAGAAGGGTCAGGTCAGGCCGGATGTAGGACTTCTGGCGCGTCTTGAGGACCATCTCCTCACCCATGAAAGAGAGCCTCATATCCAGGTTCTCGGTCTGGCGCACGGCGGGACCTTCCGCGAACCCGGACCACACTCCCTCTGCTTTCTCTATGCTGTAGGTGCCTATTCTAAGAGTATTTGAATAGATACCCAGGGTCCGAATCCGGAACGTGTTCTCTTGATCTGTCCGGAAATAAGAACCAGGATCGGGCGTCTGGTCTTTGCTTGACCGGCAGGCAGGGAGGCCCGCGATCAGGGCGGCGATCAGGATGGATAGAAATCCTGCAGCGGTTTTACGTCCCAATCTTTCCTCCTGAGGGCCTCAATGCCCTGTACTACTGCCCTTGCGCCAGGGACAGTGGTAAAGTAAGCAATGTTCTGATCGATAGCAGACCTGCGTATCGTATAGGAATCAGCAATGGACTGGACCCCCTCAACCGTATTGATGACTATGTGGACCTCCCGGTTGATAATGGCGTCCACCACGTGTGGTCTACCCTCCCTTACTTTCCTGACAAAATCAACGGGGATGCCCCGCTCCACCAGGTAATCCCGGGTACCACCCGTGGCCAGTATCCTAAAGCCCATGGCGTCCAGTTTTTCGACAACGGGAAGTACGGCTTCCTTATCCCCGTCCTTTATGGATAGAAGAGCGGTGCCTTCCAGAGGTAGTTCCATCCCGGCTGCGAGCTGGGCCTTGGCATATGCGAGTCCGAATTTGTCGCTTATACCCATGACCTCGCCTGTGGACCTCATCTCGGGCCCCAGGAGGGAATCTACGCCAGGGAACTTGATGAAGGGGAAGACGGCCTCTTTGACGCTGATGTGTTCCGGTACGATCTCGACCGTGAAGCCCAGATCAGCCAGGGACCTGCCCACCATGACCTTCGCCGCAAGCCTCGCCAGGGGCACACCTATGGCCTTACTCACGAAGGGCACGGTCCTGGATGCCCTTGGGTTCACCTCCAGGATGAACACTTCGGAATCTTTCACCGCGAACTGGACGTTCATGAGGCCCGATACCTCCAGAGCCTCACCCAGAAGGCGAGCCTGCCTGGAGATCTCCTCAATCAGCTCCGGGCTCAGCGATAAGGGAGGCAAGCTGCACGCCGAGTCTCCCGAATGTACACCGGCCTCCTCAATGTGTTCCATTATCCCCCCGATGACGACCTGTTCCCCATCAGCGATGGCATCCACGTCGACCTCCAGTGCATCTTCCAGAAATTTGTCTATGAGGACCGGATGCTCCGGGGAAGCAGTCACGGCCTCCTTCATGTACCGTTCCAGACCCTTTTCATCGAAAACTATCTCCATGGCCCTCCCGCCCAGGACATAAGACGGCCTCACTACCACCGGATAGCCTATCCGCAAGGCCCCCTTACGGGCCTCCGCAAAAGAGGTCGCTATATCATGGGGGGGCTGTTTCAGGTTGAGCCTGTCGAGGAGTTCGGCGAACCTCTCCCTGTCTTCGGCAAGGTCAATCTTTTCCGGGCTGGTCCCGATGATGGGTACGCCGGCCGCTTCCAGGTGCAGGGCCAGATTCAGAGGGGTCTGCCCTCCGAACTGGACTATGACGCCATCCGGTTTTTCCGCATCCACAATGTTCATAACGTGCTCAAAAGTCAGGGGCTCGAAGTAGAGTCTGTCTGAGGTATCGTAGTCGGTGCTCACCGTCTCGGGATTGCAGTTGACCATGATAGTCTCGTAGCCCTCCTCTGCCAGGGCAATAACTCCGTGGACACAGCAGTAGTCGAACTCGATCCCCTGCCCTATCCTGTTGGGTCCACCACCCAGGATGATTATTTTCTTTTTTCCGGAGGGGGCTACTTCATCTTCTGTCTCGTATGTTGAGTAAAGATATGGCGTATACGCTTCGAACTCGGCAGCGCAAGTATCAACAGTTTTGAATGTGGCCCTTATGCCTACTGACAGCCTCATCTCCCTCACCTCGAACTGCTCCGATCCGGTTAGCAGTGCCAGCCTGCGATCCGAAAAACCCATTTGCTTGATGGTCATAAAGTCCTCTTGTGAAAGGTCTGCCAGGGTTCGCTCCTCGAGCCACTCTTCCGTCCTGACCATCTGCATGATCTGCTCCAAAAACCACGGATCTATCCCGGTGAGCCCGCGGATCCTGGTATAGTCCAGTCCCCTCCTGAAGGCCTCGGCCAGGTACCATACCCTCTCCCAGTTGGGGGTTCTGAGCTTTTCTGTGACCTCTTCATCACTTGCATCTGACCTTACTTCCAGGCCGTCGGAGCCTATCTCAAGAGAAGATATGGCCTTTCCCAGAGCCTCCTTGAATGTTCGGCCTATGGCCATGGCTTCCCCTACCGACTTCATCTGGGTGGTAAGGAGCTGGTCGGCCTTTGGGAATTTCTCAAAAGCAAATCTGGGAAACTTCACAACCACATAATCAATGGTCGGCTCGAAACAGGCGGGCGTCTCCTGGGTGATATCGTTGGTGATCTCGTCCAGGGTGTAGCCCACGGCCAGCCTGGCTGCGATCTTTGCGATGGGAAAACCTGTGGCCTTGGAAGCCAGTGCGCTTGACCTTGACACTCTGGGGTTCATCTCAATGACCACCATCCTGCCTGTCTCGGGACACACACCAAACTGAATGTTGCTGCCCCCGGTATCCACACCGATCTCCCTGATGATAGCAAGGGAAGCATCCCGCATCTCCTGATACTCCCGGTCAGTGAGGGTCAGGGCAGGAGCCACCGTGATGGAGTCACCGGTGTGTATCCCCATAGGGTCAAAGTTCTCGATAGAACACACGATCACGACGTTGTCCTTCCGGTCCCTCATAACCTCAAGCTCGAACTCCTTCCAACCGATGATGCTCTCTTCCACAAGTATCTCAGTAGTAGGCGAGAGATCCAGCCCCCACTGTACATATCTGTCGAACTCCTCCATATTGTAGGCTATATTCCCTCCCGTTCCGCCCATTGTGAAGGACGGGCGGATTATGGCGGGCAGCCCTACTTCTTCAAGGATCTTCCCGGCGTCCCCGTAGGAATTGGCGTACCCGCTTTTCGGCAGATCCAGTCCGATCCTGGCCATAGCAGCCTTGAACTTTTCCCTGTCCTCGGCCTTCTCTATGGCGGCCCTGTCGGCCCCGATCATCTCCACACCGAATTTTTTAAAAACACCCCGCTCGTCCAGATCCACCGCAAGGTTAAGTGCGGTCTGACCTCCCAGGGTG